>ERZ808037.144-NODE-144-length-75247-cov-37.577531_pt1 | contig 75247 bp, 65 predicted proteins | sample MGYA00380190_ERZ808037 | MGnify/ENA primary metagenome ERZ808037 (study PRJEB31490, sample SAMN06133399) | mouse gut metagenome | isolation source: J9 | host: mice | place: China: Chengdu | collected 2015-05 ... | reverse complement strand
TCCCCCTGTGACGCAAGCAGGACAATGCTGGCTCTTTTGACCAGTCCCGACGGAAGGGAGCGGCTTTTTGAAAAAGCAGATAATATATTTTTCATGGCATCAGATAACACCGGGATAGTATCAATTGTTTTCCTTCGCATAGTAATCCATCCATTCTTTAGTGATAGAATTATTATGCACCGACTACAATAAAAAAGCAACATTTATTCATTGTTATTTAAACAATGCTGTACTAGCGGCCTTGCTATCCGAACTTTGACGAAAGCGCTGGAATCACAGCCGCAGATCAAGGAAGAATTGATCCTCCACAGCGACCAGGGTTCCCAGTATACGTCAAAGGCCTTCGTGGAATTTTGTGAATCTGTCGATGTAAGCCAAAGTATGAGCAAAGCAGGATGCCCTTACGACAACGCACCTATGGAAAGATATTTCAACACACTGAAAAACGAATGTGTCAATCTATATGAGTTCCAGACAGAGGAGGCGCTGTATCAGGCAGTGGAAGAATTTGCCTATGTCACATACAACCATGTTCGTCCGCACAGCTATAATGGATACCGTACACCTTATCAGGCATGGACTGCTTCATAACTTGGAAACTAATTTTATTAGCCATACGCGTTACAAAAATGCTTGACCACAACAATCACAACAATCTGAGAAAGCTGTATGACTCAAAGAAGCTAAAAAATTTGCACTTAAAGTCACCCTTGGTCTTTGCTGTATCCTTCCCACTACCAGGGCGGATTGGGGACTTTCACCCGTTAGAAACGTGCGCCGCTAGGCGCACAACAAAAACGGCATAACCCGCAGGTTACGCCGTTTTTTTATATTTCTTATATCGTTTTTATGTACCGTCTCCGTTTATTCATGCATTGTTATGCAGACGATTCAGTTTCTCTCTCAAATCGGAAGAGATCGTACTGACCATATCTGCCGACGCTGCGATCTCTTCGGTGGACGCCGCAAGATTGGTTACGCGTATATTTACGCCATCGATGATCGAAATCAATTTCTCCGTATCGCTAAACAGGTTGTTGATCGCATTCTGGACTTCTTCTTTATTCCTGTCACTGTCACTTGCCGTATCCTTGGAAGAATCTGCCAGTTTCTTGATGTTTTCCGCAATGATCGCGAATCCTCTGCCGGATTCTCCTGCTCTGGCTGCCTCTATACTTGCATTCAGGGCTAACAGGTTCGTTTCTTCCGCTACATTCGTGATCTCCAGATTGTTCTCTTCCAACTTCACTAACAATGACTGAATCGATGTCAGTGCGGTTTTCAATTCGTCACAGAATGTCACGACATCACTCATGGAAGCGGAAATTCCGGTACTTTCTTCCGCATTGCTGTTATTACCAATGGACATTTCACCAATCGAAATATCCAGGCTGTCGAAATCGTCTGCGACTTCGTCTATCAGCTGTGCGATCTGCTCGTTCTTGGCTTCGATCAGCGAATTCTTCTCTCTCATCTCTGCAGACAGCTCTTCTGCCAGAATCTTTTCGCGGTTTACTTCGTCCTTAATATAATGGATACAGTTTTCTTTCACATTACAGCCATTATAGATCGCCGCCCCCATATCATTACAGGTTCTGTATCCGCAGGCTGAACAGTTGATCGTACGCTGCTCCTTCGTATCCTTACCCATGGAATCAAAAATAATGTCGAGTTCGGAAGTATCCGGATATTTGATGCCAACCCCCGCTGATCTGTCAGTATAATGTCTGATAAAATCATTGATATTCAGACTCCTGAATTGCCTGTTAAAACGGTCTAACCTCTGTTTCGGCGAAAGATGCCTGCCCCAGGCGCTCTGCTTACTGTTACGCTTACTCGCCTCTTTGATCTTCTGCAGCTCATAGAGCGTATCGTCATGCTTCGTCTTCTCTTCTTCCACCGCCGTACCGTAAATACATCCTTTTGCACAATTGAGGGCATCTACCATAAACGGCAGTTCTTTCCCGGTGAGCACTCTTTCTTTATAATCCTCCAGGAATTCATATGCATGGCGCTCTCCTTCTATCTGCCTGATAAAAACCTCTTCCCCGCAGAACCAGTAAACATTTTCCTTAAGGCCTCCCGGCATAGGGTAAATAGAGCCAAGTCCGTATTCAATCTCATCGGAAACAGGTGCACCGGAAACATTATGTTCTCTGACATACCGCATCAGATGATCGAACGTAACATTATAAGATATGTAACCGCCGCAGTTCGGATCATCAATTTCCGCTTTCTTGGCAATACAGGGACTGATAAAAGCAAGTTTATCCGGTATCTTCATATATTTTTTGGCATAAATGGCGCCGCACATCATCGGTGAATGTACCGGAACCAGTCTCGGGATCAATTCCGGAATATATTTCTCGATATAGCTTACGATTGCAGGACACGGCTGGGAAATACCGCCATAGAATTTATTCTCGGTAATATATTTGATATATCCCCACGTTGTAATATCCGCACCGAAACTGATGCTGACAATGCGGTTCACGCCGAGATTCTTCAGTCCGCCCAGCACGGATGCATATTCCTTCGGATAATTGGCCAGAAAAGCAGGGGCAAGAAGGATCGATATCTTCTCTCCCTTCTTCAGATCTTCAAAGAATCGTTCCGTATCGTCGCGGTAACCTCTGGCCTGATGTTCACAGGCATCAAAGCAGGCGCCGCAGCTGATACACTGGTTGCCGTCAACTACAATCTTATTTCTGCCATTCTCTTCCACCGCATAGTTTGCGGTCAAAACAGGGCATGCGGAAATACATTTATTACACCCGATACAGTTATCATTTGTATATACCAACGCGTTATCTGTTGAACTTGCCATAAAACGACTCCTTTTTCACCAAACTATTAGGAATATTGTAAGATAATCCATGTCTCCAATATACCACATTTGTGAAAAATGTCAATATTTACAGCTGATACAATACAAAAATATCATAAATTGCCTTAATCGCCACTTCAAAATCCGCATTGGCCACACCGATAATAATATTCAGCTCGCTGGAACCCTGATCTATCATTTTTACATTAACATTCACATGCGCAAGCGCAGAGAATATTCTTCCGGCCGTTCCCCTTGTCGATTTCATGCCGCGTCCTACAACTGCAATGAGCGCAAGATCAGCCTCGATATCGATCGAATCGGGATCAGCCAGTCTGTGTATGCCGGAAACCACCTTCTGCTCTTTGTGCATAAAATCATCCTGATGTGCGAAAACAGTCATGGTATCGATACCGGACGGTACATGCTCAAATGAAATGCCGTTTTCTTCAAACGCCTGCAGCACTTTGCGTCCAAATCCGATCTCCGAGTTCATGCTGTCTTTCTCAATATTTACAGAACAGAAACCTTTTTTGCCCGCTATACCGGTTATAACATATTTCGGTTTCTGGCAGGTGCTTTCCACGATCCATGTTCCTTCGTCCTGCGGTGCATTCGTGTTTCTGATATTAATCGGTATCCCTTCGCTTCTTACCGGGAAAATAGCATCTTCATGCAATACGCCCGCTCCCATATAAGCAAGTTCCCGAAGTTCTCTGTATGTAATCGTCTCTATCGTTTCGGGATTGTCTATGATACGCGGATCCGCTACCAGAAAGCCGGAAACGTCCGTCCAGTTCTCGTATACGTCGGCTTTGATCGCTCTTGCCACGATAGATCCGGTAATGTCGGAACCGCCGCGGGAAAATGTTTTAACGCTTCCATCGGCATAAGCTCCGTAAAATCCCGGAATTACCGCCGCATCCAGTGCATTCAGGCGTGCCTGCATCAGTTCATTGGTCGTCCCGGCATCAAAATCACCGTTTTCGTCAAATCTTACGACGCCTGCCGCATCAACAAACTCAAATCCCAAATAAGCTGCCATAATGATACCGTTTAAGTATTCACCTCTGGAAGCTGCATAGTCTTTGCCTGCTTTATCCTTAAATTGTTTCTCAATGGTCTTAAATTCGTCGTCCAGGGAAATTTTCAGAGCAAGGCCATCGATAATCTCCTGATATCTCTCCCTGATCGCCTTTAACTGTTCTTTGAAATCTTTGCCGGATTCTGCCAGATCATAACACGCATACAGCATATCCGTCACTTTCGTATCGCTATCAAAGCGTTTACCGGGTGCGGAAGGTACCGCAAACTTCCGCTCCTTATCCGCACGGATGATCTCTCCGACTTTTTTAAACTGCTCCGCACTGGCAAGGGAACTTCCGCCAAATTTCACTACTTTTTTCATCGTCTACAACCATGCCCCTCTCTTATACTTCAAATAAATGATCTATCAGTGTATGCCCTTTCGCATAAAAGTTACCGCTCTGTTCAGCTTCTTTTTCGTTATAATTCCATGTTTTATCCAGTTTGTTCGAACTGTCATAAAGCATGTAAGGTACACTGTCTGATGTATGGGTCCTGACCCTGACAGGCGTCGGATGATCCGGCAGTATCAGCATACGATAGGAAACGCCCGCCTGCTCCAATGCTTTTTGCAAAGGCGCCACGACTTTTCCATCGAGATATTCTATCGCCTGTACCTTCCGTTCTGCGCTGCCCTGGTGTCCCATTTCATCCGGAGCCTCCAGATGAATATAGGCGAAATCATAACCGTCATTTAAAAGCGCATCAAGCGCCGCCTGTGTTTTTCCTGCATAATTGGTATGCAGGCCGCCGTTTGCTCCTTCCACATGCGCGACGCCCATACCGGCGCCAATGGCAATTCCTTTTAACAGATCTACAGCCGAGACCATCATGCCTTTTTTGCCTGTTTTTTCCTCAAAGGAAGAAAGCATCGGTTTGGTTCCGGCGCCCCAGAACCAACAGCAGTTGGCCGGATTGAGTCCTTGTTTTTTCCGTTCTATATTAATGGGATGATTTACTAAAATGTCATAGCTTCTTCTCATCATGGAGGCTAACGTCTCATCCTCCGGCAGATACTGTCCGATCGTCTGCGTCAGTACGTCATGCGGCGGTGTAAGCTCCACAACCTCGCCTTTATCCCAGATGAGACAATGTCTGTAGCTTGTTCCTGCATAAAATCGATATGTCTCGTTCTCCAGCTCTTTTTTAACCGCCTCAAGCAAAACGGCACAGTCTTCGGTACTGATCTCCCCTGAACTGTGATCGATGATCGTTCTTTCCTCAAAAGGCACATCCTCTTCGGAAATCGTCACGATATTACAGCGCAGTGCAATATCCGTATCTTTCATGGGAACGCCGATGCTCAGCGCTTCCAGAGGAGAACGGCCGGAATAATATTTTTCCGGATCATATCCCAAAACAGAGAGGTTCGCCGTATCGGAACCGGGTTTCATCCCGGCAGGGATGGTATGGACCATACCGATCTCCGAGCATTTGCCAAGTTCATCCATAGCGGGCGTAGCGGCATAGGCAAGCGGTGTTTTGCCGCCAAGAGCCTCGATCGGTTCATCCGCCATACCGTCTCCCAACACTATTATATACTTCCTGTTCATATCCGTGCTCCTTTTTCAGCTTTCCAGACGGATCCTGTTGATGCTCCCGCCAAGTGCGGAAATCTTTTCGTCAAATTCTTTTTCCGTCATCACATCTGTCGTAAAAGCAAATTCATCCGCAAATCCCGCGTCCACCTGCGAAATATTCTCAAACAGTGAAAGCGCCTTGTCTTTCCGGTCCGCGCTCACGCGTACGAAAAATCTGCGGTGCATGGCTGAAATATCCGCTAACGTAACTCTCTCAACATCCCAGAAGCACATGATCGTCTTACCGGGATGTCTTGCGCAGTCCACTACGTCGGATACAACGGCGCTTGCCGTCGGCAGTTTGCCTGCACCGCGTCCGTAATACATAGAATCTCCCAGCATATTTCCGTGTACATAAACTGCGTTAAATACATCTTTTACGCTATATAACGGATGTTCTTTCGGTATCATAAACGGCGCTACCATGGCAAAAAAACCATCGTCCGTATCTTTGCTCAGAGCAAGCAGTTTAATGGAATGATTCAGCTTTTTGGCATAAGCAAAATCAGCCTGGGATATCTTTGTGATCCCTTCCGTATAAATATCTTCGTAATGAACATGCTCTCCTTTCATCAAAGAAGAAAGGATCGCAATTTTCCTGCAGGCGTCATACCCTTCAACATCCGCTTCGGGATTGCGCTCCGCATAGCCGTTATCCTGCGCCTCTTTCAATACATCGGCAAAATCAGCGCCATTTTCGTCCATTTTTGTCAGAATATAATTGGTGGTACCATTCAAAATACCTGTGATCGCATCAATTTTTTCCGCAGTGAGAGAATAATTTAACGGACGGATGATCGGAATACCTCCGCCTACACTCGCCTCGAATAAATAGTTGCAATGATTCTCTTTGGCAATCCGAATCAACTCCGGCCCGTGATTGGCGACTAACTCCTTATTGGAGGTACAGACGCTTTTTCCGGCAAGCAGAGCCTGCTTCGTAAAGTCGTACGCCGGCTTAATGCCTCCCATTGTTTCACAGATAACGGAAACTTCCGGGTCATTTACTATCATATTATAGTCATGGACCACTTTATTCTCATAGGGGTCGCCGGGAAAATCTCTTAAATCCAAAATATATTTTACATTTAACTTTTCTCCCGCCTTCTTATCGATATCTTCTTTATTGGTCTCGATCACTTCCACGACACCGCTTCCAACCGTACCGTATCCTAAAACTGCTACCTGAATCATTGCCCTGTCAATCCTCTCTTTCTCTCCTTAGTTAAGCGGATATTTATCCGTTAAGCCTTTCACAATGGCACGTGCCTTCTCGATTCCCGCTTCACCTTCTTTGATCACAACAGCGATCGCCTCCGCCACCTGTTCCATATCTTCTGTATTTAAGCCTCTGGAAGTAACGGCCGGTGTACCGAGACGGATACCGCTTGTTACAAACGGAGATTTCGGATCGTTCGGAATCGTATTCTTATTAGCGGTAATGTGTGCCTCATCAAGCAGCTTCTCCACTGCTTTTCCCGTAAGGTCATAGTTTGTCAGATCAACCAGCATCAAATGGTTGTCCGTACCGCCGGATACGATCTTAATATCCCTTGCAAGCAGGTTCTTACAAAGCGCCTGCGCATTGTCGATTACTCCCTGCTGATACTCTTTAAACGCCGGAGAAAGGGCTTCTTTAAAGCAGACTGCCTTGGCTGCGATAACATGCATTAACGGGCCGCCCTGGATCCCGGGGAAAATAGATTTGTTAAAATTATATTTATCTGCAACTTCTTTCGACGACATGATCATACCGCCGCGGGGTCCGCGCAGTGTCTTGTGCGTCGTTGTTGTCGTTACATGCGCATACGGAATCGGACTCGGATGCAGACCTGCCGCCACAAGACCTGCGATATGCGCGATATCTACCATCAAAACTGCGCCGACTTCATCGGCAATTTCTCTGAACCGTTTAAAATCTATCGTTCTTGCATAAGCAGAAGCGCCTGCCACGATCATTTTCGGTTTACATTCCAATGCCGTCTCTCTGACTTTATCATAATCCAGAAATCCATCGTCGTTTACGCCGTAAGGCACGCAGTTAAAATACTTTCCGGACATGTTGACCGGTGAACCATGGGAAAGGTGCCCGCCGTGATCCAGATTCATTCCCATAAAAGTGTCTCCCGGTTCCATAACGGCAAAAAATACCGCCATATTGGCCTGCGCGCCGGAATGAGGCTGAACATTCACGTATTCACAGCCAAACAGTTCCTTTGCACGCTCAACTGCCAGGTTTTCCACTACATCCACGCACTCGCAGCCGCCGTAATATCTTTTGGCCGGATAACCTTCCGCATACTTATTTGTAAGCGGACTTCCCATTGCCGCCATAACCGCCTTGCTTACCCAGTTTTCCGATGCGATCAGCTCAATATGGGAATTCTGACGCTGCTGCTCGTCCACGATTGCCTGTGCGATCTCCGGATCTGTCTTTTTTACTTCATCAAATGAATACATTCTTGCTCCTGCCTTTCTTTTTATACTTCTTTATCCTGATTTATCCACAAAAAACAATGTAAGTATATCACAAGGTAGGATTGGCGTGCAATATCTTCTTCCTACTTTCGAAAAAACATGATACACTGACAGAGACGGAAAATAACTGCAAAACGAAAGAAAAGGACTGACTTATGTACTATATTATCATGAATCCGGCTTCCAAATCGGGACGGGGCATCAGGATCTGGGAAAAAATAGAACCTGTTTTGAAAAAACGGCAGATTCCCTATCAGTTTATGATCTCGACCCACAACGGCCACGTTGCAGAGCTTGTCAGGGATATTACCAAAAATGACGCATGTGTTGATTTCATCATACTGGGCGGAGACGGTACGATAAACGAAGCATTACAGGGCATCCGGGATTTCTCCAAAGTACGGATCGGCTATATACCCACCGGATCGAGCAATGATCTTGCAAGAGACATGCGCCTCGACAAAGACCCGCTCAAGATACTGGATACAATTCTATCAGACAGAGTCATACGCAAAGCGGATATCGGTGTCCTGACATACGGATCCTGTATCCGGCGCGGCGAAAATCCGGCGGACAGTGCAACAGACAGACGGACAGTGGAAAATGATCTATCCGGCCGGTTTCCTGCTGATACAAGCCGGTATTTTATCGTCAGCAGCGGTATCGGCTTTGATGCCGCAGTATGTGAAGAAGCGTTGTCGTCACGCGTAAAGGATATTCTGAATAAATTGAAACTCGGCAAGCTGACCTATCTTGGCATAGCGCTGAAACAGCTCATTACCGCCAAAGCGGTTTCCTGTGAACTTCGTTTAGACGATCAGGCGCCTATCCGTGTCAAACGTTTCCTGTTTATTGCCTCTATGATACGCCAGTTTGAGGGGGGCGGTTTTCGATTCTGTCCCCAGGCCGACAGTCAGGACGGCCTTCTCGATCTGTGTTTTGTCGGCAATCTGGCCAAACCGGTCATCCTGTTTGCCCTTCCTACCGCTTTCTTTGGCAAACACTATCTGTTTCCGCATATTTCCCATTACCGGGCGCATAAAGTGGAAATAAAGACTTCTATCCCGCTCTGGGTACATACGGATGGCGAAGTCTATTTCAAGGCTGACCACATCTATTTATCCTGTGAAAAACAGCAATTGACCTTTCTTGTCTAAATTAGCTATTTTTTCCGGAAAGCAGACTATTTTTTTATGCAAAAATGATTTTGACTTTTTCCTGCAATCTGCTATGATAAGGTTTGATAACAAAAGATATTTATTATGTGCGCATTCGACCTAAACTCGCAGGCCGGGGAAAGGACACGATATAAATCATGAAATATTTTTTTAAATATAAACATGCAATACCATTGCTGATCTATGGCATTATTTATCTCACATGGTTCGGCCATCTGGAACGCACCGTGAAACATTATAAGCTGATCCATGTTGCTTTAGACGACTATATCCCATTTTGTGAAGTATTTATCATTCCGTATCTGCTGTGGTTTGTCTATGTTGCGGTTACGGTCGCCTATTTCTTTTTTAAAGATAAGGACGACTACTTTAAATGCTGTACGTTTCTGTTTACGGGAATGACGGTTTTTCTGCTTGTTTCCACTTTATTTCCAAACGGTCACCATTTAAGACCGTTTATCATGCCACGAGACAATATTTTCACGGATCTTGTAGCCATGATCTATCGTGCGGACACACCCACGAATCTTTGGCCAAGCATTCATGTATATAATTCTCTCGGCTGTCATTTTGCGATCACCAAAAGCAGGCACTTTGCAAATCACAAAGGAATCCGGTTCGCTTCTCTGATCCTTTGTATTTCCATCATCCTGTCGACCATGTTCACAAAGCAGCATTCCGCATTCGATGTTATGACCGCTTTTATCATGGCCGCGATCATGTATCTGCTCGTCTACCGTTTCGATATTTTATTGAATATGAAGCATAATTACGAAAGTAAACATAGAAGAAAACCCGGGTCAGAGGCACTCTGACCCTTTCTTTTCGGCTTTATGATTAATTGAACTTAAAGAAACGCCTGCAGATCTTATATGCTTCAACAGAAATCTTTCTGCCTCCCTTACCCGGAAGATTCATGGAGTTACCCATGATACCGTAACGGAGTCTGATATAAAGCAGAAAATCCTTCTGTTTTATACATTCCCAAAGTTCTTTCTTTTTCTCAAGACTCTCCTCTGAACCGGAACGAATCAGCAAAACAGAGGATATTACCGTAATGATCTCCAGATAGTTTACCATATACATACGCATTTTGCGCCGTTTGCAGATCTCCGCCTTATTCTCTACCAGATAATCCAGCATGATTTTATTGACTTTGATCTGTTGATCGATACGGGATATCATAATGTCTTCATTGACGGACTGATCTTCTCTTCCAATATAATATCTGTAGAAATTGACATCCAGATAATACATTGTCCTGACATACGGAAGCGGTTCGAATACATAAAGGTTGTCCACATAAAACGTATGCTCGGGCAGTTTCAGTCCGCATTCTTTCAACAATTTCGTCCGGAAAATAACGGAATGCATCAGAATATACTGTCCTTTATGAAAGTGTCTGACATCTTCCCATGTAAAGATCTGATCCTTGGGCAGGGCATGATGGTATTTCATTACCTTATTCTTTTTGGCGCCCTCTTTTTCATAGACAAAATTGCTGATCAGCATATCGAGTACCGCTTTCCCGCCTGCCATCTCACGCAGTGTCTGCAAAATAGACTGATATGCGCTCTCTTTTACCCAGTCGTCGCTGTCCACCACTTTAAAGTACAACCCGGACGCATGTGCAAGTCCTGTATTGACTGCAGCCCCATGTCCTCCGTTTGCCTGATGGATCGCCTTCACGATCCCCGGATACTCCGCCGCATACTCATCGGCAATGGCTCCTGTCGCATCTGCAGAACCATCATCCACAAGCAGAATCTCTACATCTTCCCCGCCCGTCAGCAGAGATTCTACGCATTTGCGCATATAATTCTGTGAGTTATAGCACGGAATTGCTATTGATAAAAGTTTCATGTTCTTCTCTCCATTCTTCGATGTGCACTAAGTAACACGCTTCTGTATCCCCACATAAGCCGTGTACGCTGCAAAAGCCGAGGGGATCGGGTACTCTCTTTCTATCGCATCAGGCATCACGAAAAGCAGTTCTTCTTCCGGCTCCATACGCTCCAACTCGTCTATTCGTATATAGAATCCCGTCATATGCCATTCTTTATGCGTGAAAATATGTTTGGATGGCGGCAGTTCTTCAATTTTAAGCGGTGAAACGCCCATAGCCTTCAAATATGCGATCACCCTTCCTGCGCTCTGGCTGCCTTCCATAGAAGGAAATTCATACATTCCCGCAAGCAGTCCCTTATCGTCCCGTTTACGGATTGCGACTCTGTCCTCGTCCCGGATGACCAGTATCGTCTTCTTCTCGATGTGCCGCGGCTTTTTCTTTGCCTTCCTGGGAAACTCCATGACCCTGTCTTCTTTTCTTGCAAGGCAGAACCCGCCAAGCGGACAAAGATCACATTTGGCCGTTCCATTCGGAACGCAGACTACCGCACCAAGTTCCATCAACGCCTGGTTGAAATCCCCCGGCCGGTCCTTTGGCATTACTCCGGCAATATCCGCTTCTACCGCTTTTTTGACCTTTGCGTCCAAAATATCACGCCCGTCCAGACGAAGCCTTGCCAATATCCGCAGAACATTCCCGTCTACCGCAGGATGTGCGCGGCCAAAAGCGATCGAAGAAACAGCACCTGCAGTATAACTGCCGATACCCGGCAGGCTGACAAGCTCTTCATAACTTCCGGGCATCTGTCCGTCATATTCCATTACGATCTTCTCCGCCGCTTTCTTCAAATTCCTGGCACGATTATAATATCCGAGTCCTTCCCATAGTTTCAGAAGTTTCTCTTCTTCCACGTCTGCAAGACTCCGAATATCCGGCAGTTCACGCATAAATCTGTCATAATAGGGTTTCACAGCCTCTACCCTGGTCTGCTGCAGCATGATCTCGGAAATCCATACATGATAAGGCGAAGGATCCTCACGCCACGGCAATATCCGCCTTCCTTTATCATACCACGCAAGCAGCGGTTTCGCTATCTCCTTTAAATTGAATGGAAGTTTCTGTTCATCATGAAGAATCATCCCACGACTCCTTATTTTTATACGGCACCCTTGCGGCAGGGACTACTTCTGAAGCCCCTTTCGTGTGCACAGCCTGATCGTCGAAGAAAATATGTGCTCCGAAAGCCTTTAACACATCCGTTTTCTGAATGCCGCCGAGAAAAAATGCCTCGTCTATCCTGACGTTCCATGCACGCAGCGTACGAATGACACGCTCATGAGCCGGCGCGCATCTGGATGTAACAAGCGCCGTCCTGATCGGCGCCTCTTCTACGGCATACGCCCCCTGCAGCTCGGATAATATCTTTAAAAATCTGGCAAAGGGTCCTGCCTGCAGCGGACTATCGGCATTCTTTCTTTCATTTTCCTCAAATGCTTCTAATCCCTGCTCTTTAAAGATCCGCTCCGATTCATCCGAAAAAAGTACGGCGTCCCCGTCGAATGCAATACGAATCTGTTTGATCTGATGCTCACAGTCATATGTATGGATGCCGTCGGTACAAATAATACCTGCGGCAATATTGGAATCTATTGCGCTCTGCACATCATCCTCATATGCCGACAAGAACAGATCTGTTTTGAATGCTTCCAAATAGGGTGCAAGTGAAGCGCCGCTTGCTAAAACCGCTCTCGTGATCTGCAGTCCGTAATGCTTTATGGCATTAAAAACACGAAGCGATGTGTCCGGACTGTTCCGTGACATGATGATCACTTCCACACAGTTCTCCCGGCCCGGCAGATGATTCAGATTCAGCAATGCCTGCACCAGAGGAAAACCCGGCCCAGGTTTTAATATTTCATCCTCGTGCTCTACCTGATAACGGCAGTAAGCCTCCACGCCGTTGTTTTCAAAAATTTCGTTTTCATCGGACAGATCAAATAAGGCTCTCGAAGAAACTCCTACTACAAGCCTGTTTTCCAAATCATAAGACATACTGCCCCTCCTGACATAAAATTAATTTCGCGACATACGGTGTTTTTCGTTTAAAGTTCTCGTTCCTCTGTCTGTTAATTCTCTGTCAGGATCACACACACTGTTCTCTCCTGTGCCGCCTGTTCTTACGGATATTGTATGCCCCCATAAGGCTGTCTGCTTCTATGAACGCAGCCTGTTACACTCATATTTCTCAAAGGTTAAAAGGCAGCTTTTCAGTTCCTCATATCTGCTTTCAATATCCCCGTCCTTGATCTCAACATCCACTGCGACTGCCATCGTATTAATCATATCATGGTCGATACGATTATGAAGCATACGCAAAATCTCAAGCCGCCGTTCATAAGAATCCGCGTCCAGAAATTGTAATACCAGAGGATCGATATTCAATTCTTCCTGTGTTTCAAATTGTTCGTCATATGCTGCAGCTTCCGGCGCCTGCACGGGTTCCGTCTCCCGGCCGGAAACGGGCGACAGTTCCACGGATAATTCCTGTTTAGTCAGATCTTCCCCCTGCGCGCCTTGTAATTCAAAACGATATCTTGCAGAAACATTCGGATATTTCTTTGTATCCACTTCTTCCATAAAAGAAGCAAGCGGCCTCGCATATATCTGAAAATCTCCGTACATTGCCTGATATATGACTAACATTTCTTCTGTTTCGCTATGCTTTGCAAGGCATCTGATCTGGTACAGATTGCCTTTAAAATGCCGGTATATTTCCTGTGGCTGTGGATTATGTCTCATACGAATGACCATACCTTTCTCTCAGTCCGTATTCTTTACCGCCGGACTCCTGCCCGCTCCGGTCGGGTATGACAGGACTGCTTATTTATCTTCCGTATTATTATAATCCCAAACCAGCCAAATGTCATTCATTTCAAAACGATTTCTTTCACTTTATACGGTCAGAAACTCATATAAGAAACGACAGCTTTGATCATCGAATTCCGCCTGAGAAAGCGCCTGCATCAAAGCTTCCTTCTCCGAGCTGCTAAGCAGGTCGATTTCTCTGTGATGTATCATGACCGTATAGGTTCTTCCTTCCCCTTCTTCCGATACCCATCTGATCGTAATGCCGCTGTTAAAGTAACCGCTCTCTTCTAACAGTCCTCTGAGATCGTGATAATAGATTTCTTCCATCTCCGCATAATACTGCTGTTTCCTTCTGTCATCTGCTTTACTCTGACTCATCACGGTTTCCGTTGTACAGAATCCAATAACCAGAACCGACAATAAAACGGCGATTCCAAATGAAATATTGCTCTTCCTGTTCTTCATATGAATCATATGCCTCCTTCCGCATCAAATCAGAACAAATGTTCTGTCTTTAGTATAAAACAAATGTTCGATTTTTACAATACAAAATTTTATATTAGCAGGATAGCAGAAGTGATGTCCGATAAACTGTACTTTATTCCAAAAGGCAGAGAAAGAGCGTATGAGATAGATGGTTCTCTTGTCGGCATGCTCCCGCCCTACCTTTTGGAACACAGCCGAAATCCTGGAGGATAATAGACAGACTCCGCCGGTTCGTGCTATAATACCGCTTATATAATACCGCATTAAAAACAACTTATTTTAGGACTCCGGTAACATGACGAAAGGAACCCCCTATGAAAAAGAAATTACTCTTCTGTGCCGCTCTCATCGGTTCTTTACTGACCCTGAGCGTTTCGGCCGCAAAGTATTCTATATCAAATACCTATCCCGCTTTCTCCGTCTCCTGCACGCTTGCCGGCGTAACCCGAAAGAGCGCCGATATTCTTCCGGAAACGGAAAAGGAAACGGCCGAAGAATCCATGGCCCTGGAAGAGGCGCAGGGCAATACGGACGCCGCATGCTTCACGTATGAAGAACTATCCGACGGCACGCTGCGGATCACGGGATATGACGAAATCCTGAATACCCAAAATCCCTGTCACGTCACCATTCCCGCCTCTATTGACGGCAAACCGGTATCTGTGCTTGGTAAAAACTGCCTCGGCACGGAAGATTCCTTTACGTATCATCTGACGGAACTGACAATTTCAGAAGGCATTACTACTCTGGAATCAGAGTTATTAGAATATGTTTCTTATGATCTTCGTCTGATCAATATTCCGGACAGCGTAATTTCCATCGCCGAAAATGCCTTTCTGGACAGAAACAGTGACAGTAAAGACAATGTCAGCATTGCCATCGGCTGTAAAGAAACTGCGTATGCTTACGAATATGCTCTTGACAACGGACTGGCCTGCCGTATCCTCTCCCCTGTTTTGTCAGAAAATAGTTTCCTGACAAAATATCCGGAAGGAACAACAGGACTGCCGTATTACTGCCATTACAGAATTGTCGGAGATATGTATGATTATGTCGTTGTAGAATACCTGAACATGGAAACAGACGCAGAAGCAGCGGGAGAATCTATTGATATAGAACAGAACGAATTCATGGTGCTGGTGTTTGAAAAAGACTCTGAAGAGGTTTATCAGTGTATTGATTCCTCCTGCCTGGATTCTGACTACGTAGATTTTTCTCTGCTTAACGGTGTATTTTACGATACTTTCCTATCATTTGGAGACTGGAATTTTGATGGACTCTGCGATCTGGTATGCGATCAGGGGTATTTCGGTACGGGTGCGGCAGCTTTTAGTTCCCTTTTTGTCTATGATGCCGATGAGAGCTGCTATGTATACGTACCGGAATTCAGCGCAATTGACACGCCGCAGATCAGAGAAGATAAGCAAAGTATTTACAGTTTTTCAAGAGGCGGGGCCAACCTGCACTACGTAGACCGTTATGAATATATAGACGGCAGCCTGTGCCATGTTGCACGGCTTACCCAGAAATACACAGACGAAAACAGCCTGGAGATCATCGATGAAAGGTTTCTGGACGGAACATGGCAGATTTACCGCCAGGAAACCTTTTCACCGCAGAGCAGTTCCATAGACGGAACCATTCCGGACAGCGATGTCTATGAACAGGCGGAAATGCTTTTTGTAAACGATGGCTATTGGGATCTGTGATCCCCGCTCATCGCTTTGCCTGTATAATATGATCGATGATACCGTATTCCAGTGCTTCCTGTGCGGACATATAATAGTCTCTTTCCGTATCGACCGCGATCTGCCCGGCCGTTTTCCCTGTATTCTCTGCCAGAATACGGTTAAGCCGTTCTCTGTTTCGCTGCATATGCTCGGACACAATATGAATATCCGTAGCCTGCCCCTGAATACCGTTTCCATGTATCGCAGGCTGATGGATCATAATTTCCGCATCAGGCAGCGCGCTGCGTTTTCCTTTCGTACCTCCTGCCAGCAAAAAAGCGCCGAAACTGGCGGCAAGGCCGATACAGGTAACGGCTACGTCACATTTGATGAAACGCATCGTATCATAAATGGCAAACCCTGCCGTAATGGATCCTCCCGGACTGTTGAGATAAAGCTGCACATCCTTCTCCGGATCCTGCGACTCCAAAAACAGCATCTGCGCCACCACAAGTCCTGCGGAGGTATCGTTTATCTCTTCCCCCAGAAATATGATCCGGTCTGATAAAAGCCTCGAAAAAATATCGTAGCTTCTTTCTCCACGTCCTGTCTGTTCTACCACATAAGGTATCATGCTCATGCCGCAATCCCCCTTTTCGCCATACATATATTTCCGGCCGCATCCGTCACCTTCTGATTCCATGTCCGTTCTGCAACGGACTTTATCATAACGGACTTTATAACAGGATAGAAAACACCTTTTTCCCGGTAAATATACGGGGTGCACGCATAAGTCCGCTTAAATGCCAGGGTAAAAGCCTGTTGAGAGTTGTAATGCGCTTCCAGAGCAATGTCTGCAATCGGCCGCTTTGTCTGGACCAGTTCTCTGGCCGCTTCCGTCAGACGACGTTTTTTAATATACTGGTAAACGGTACAATCCATATTTTCCGCAAATGTCCTGGCAAGATAAAATTTGGAATAATGCAGTGCATCGGCCAGAATGTCCAGGGTCAGGTCTTCGGATAAATGCGCTTCTATATAGGATATCGTTTTCCTGACAATAAGAGTGTCTTTCATAAAATGGCTCCTTCTTAGGGTTATAGTAAGTGCGTTTTTGCATGCCGCATGGAAAGTCCCGCCGCACGCTCCGGCTCACCTGCCCTTATCTTATCATAGAAAAAACGGATCATCTAAATAGAAATTGCCCTGTTTTATAATTTTTTTCAAATTGACAGGAATAAAAATATTTAATATAATCTTTTTATATAAACAATTTATATAAATCATTTATATTATTGTACGGATATCCTGCAGCCTGAATGCCCTGCGGCAGGCGGCATGAAAGGAGGTTTTAGTTTGCCAAAACAACGGATCACCAAAGAAATGATCGTAGATGCGGCATTTTCCCTTGCGAGGACAGACGGTATGGAACAGGTGCTGATCAAAAATATTGCACGGAAATTAGGCTGTTCCGTTCAACCGATCTACAGCTATTGCGAAAATATGGAAGGACTGCGGCAGGAAGTCGTCCTGCGGGTCAGAGATTTCGTACAGACATATGCGGCCGCACACAGGAAAGCGGAAGATCCTTTTCGCACTACGGGCCAGGCATATATACAGTTGGCCAAAGAAGAACCGCATATTTTCAAGATTTTTATCCTGCATGAAAGACAGGGAATTTCTTCTTTAGACGAGCTGTACCGCTCAGAGACAGATCCATGTGTCGCCCCGTGTATCGCGCGCGATCTGCAAATCAGCACAGAGCAGGCAAAGCAGCTTCATCTGCATATGCTCATCTATACGATCGGACTCGGTACGATATTTGCATCTTCGTCTCCGGGCATCTCCGCCGACGAAATTTTTGAAAAACAGGAAATCGCTTATGATGCGTTTGTACGACAGATTCAGAAAGGAAATGAATATGAACAATAAAATATTGATCACCACACTCAGTAAAACCGGTTTTACCAGAAAATATGCGGAAATGATCGCAGAAGAGATCCCGTGTACACTGGCTGACTTCCAGAAGACCACTCCGGAAACAATGTCTTCTTATGACACCGTTGTTTTCGGAAGCCGTGCGCATGCCGGTATGTTTCTGGGATATCAGAAGGCGAAAACGATGTTTGAAAAAAGCACGGCCAAAAACTTTATCGTTTTCTCGACAGGAGCCTCCCCTAATGACGCTGCGAGCACAATCGCACAATTCTGGGAAAACAACCTGAGTGCCGATGATCTTAAGAAAATTCCGCATTTTTATATGCAGAGCGGACTGTGTTATGAAAAAATGGGGTTCGGCGATAAGGCTATGATGAAAGTCGCTTCTATCATGATCGGGAGAAAAAAGAAGAAAACGGAAGATGAAAAGGCTTTTGAAAAGGCAATCTCCGGTTCATATGATATTTCATCAAAGGAATATGCCATACCGCTCATCGATCTTTTGAAAAAAACAGACTGATACCCCGCCGCAGACAGCGGGGTATTTACCCTTTTTCTATTTCTTATACAGTACAAAAGCCTCATACGGTTTCAGCGTTCTTTCGGTTTCGCCGTACGCATCCCCCGTATTGGAGATCAGGCAGGAGGCTCCGGCAAACTCCGCCGGAACGGCAAAGTTTGTTTCATAGTCACAGAAACTGCATACGACCAAAAGTTTCTCATCATTCAATTCTCTTGTATAAACAAACAGCTCCCCGTTGTCTTCCATCAACGGCTCATACCTGCCATATACAATGATCGGGTTCTCTTTTCTGAGTGCAATCAGCTTCTTATAATAATGGAACACAGAATCGGGATCCGCAGTCTCCGCTTTTGCATTGATCTGCGTATAGTTGGGATTGACCGCGATCCACGGATTGCCCGCAGTAAAGCCTGCCTGCGGCGAATCGTCCCACTGCATCGGCGTCCTTGCATTGTCACGGCTCTTAAAGGTAATGCAGGGCCAGAATATTTCATGGGATACCGCTCCTTTCCCGCACCATTCCCGGTATGCATTGATGCTCTCGATATCACGGAAGTCTTCCGGACTGCGGAAAGGATAATTCGTCATGCCAAGCTCTTCTCCCTGATAGATGTAAGGCGTACCCTGCATCATATGCAGACAGGTGGCAAGCATCTTCGCAGACATCTCCCGAAACCGGGGACGATCGTCGCCAAAACGCGAGACAGCACGGGGCTGGTCGTGATTATCCCAGAACAGGCTGTTCCATGCCTTACCGTAAAGCTCGCACTGCCAGCGGGACAGGATTTTCTTAAGCGTAATGAGCGGTATTTTCTCATCCGTCCATTTTCCGTATTTGCCGTCTCCTTCCACATGCTCAAACTGGAATACCATGTTCAGTTCATGGGTATCTTCACCGGCATACTGTTTCGCCAACTCCGTAGTCACGCCGCCGGTCTCGCCAACTGTCATGATATCATATTTTGACAGTACTTTCTCATTCATTTCCTGCAGGTACTTATGAACATTGGGACCGTTCACACAATAAGGATCAAAACTGCCGTACAGACCATGTACTTCGCCATCCGGCATCTCCTCCGTCTTGGAGATCATGTTGATGACGTCCATGCGAAAACCATCGATCCCCTTATCGCACCACCATGTCATCATACGAAACACTTCCTCACGCACTTTGGGATTATCCCAGTTTAAGTCAGGCTGTTTTCCGGAAAAAAGGTGCAGATAATACATATCTGTTTCCCCATCATACTGCCATGCCGGTCCGCCAAAACAGGAACCCCAGTTATTAGGCGGTGTTTGAGCGTCTTTGCCTTCACGCCAGATATAGTAATCACGGTATACGCTGTCTTTGGACTTCCGGCTCTCCACAAACCATCTATGTTCGTCCGATGTATGGTTCACCACCAGGTCCATAACAATCCTGATCCCGCGCTCATGAGCCGCCGCCAGCAACTCGTCAAAGTCCTCCATTGACCCGAACTCGTCCATGATATCCTGATAATCGCTGATATCGTATCCATTGTCATCGTTGGGGGACTTATACACCGGCGAGAGCCAGATGACATCGATCCCCAGATATTTTAAATAGTCCAATCTGCTGATGATCCCCTGCAGATCGCCGATCCCATCACCGTCGCTGTCCATAAAGCTGCGCGGATAGATCTGATAAATAACCGCTTCCTTCCACCATGTTCTGTTCATATCATGATCCCTTCCTTTTCTTACTAAATTTATATTTGCAGACTGACCAGCCTGTAAACGGTATTGCCTTTTTCCACAAGTTTTTCAGGAACCCACCTGTTTACTTTTCTGTAATTCCATTTTTATTTGTGGTAAATTGTCTAAACTTACCGTCTCCAAAGTCTGCAGTTGCTGTACTGCCAACTGCCGAAGCAACTCCATTCTCTCCACTTGTTTCTTTCCCTGATTAATCAAAACCGCATTATAGCTTTCCAGATTCGCAAGCACCAATAATTGATTCAATGTAGCTATCTCCCGCATATTTCCTTTCATATCCGGATTGTCTTCCTTCCATTGTTTTGCAGTTTTTCCAAATAAAACAACATTCAACATATCTGCTTCATTAGCATAAGTACAGGCTATTTGTGCAGGTGTTAATTCAGGAGGGATCAAATTATCTTTAATGGCATCCGTATGTATTCTATAATTCAACTTCGATATTTCCCTATTTAAATTCCAGTTCAAAGATAAGCGACTATTCTCATCTGTCTTTAATCTCCTGTAATCCTTCACAATATATAGCTGGAATTCAGGGGAAATCCAAGTTGCAAAAGACATGGCAATATCACTATGAGCATATGTCCCGCCATAACGCCCTGCTTTTGAAACAATGCCGATAGCTTCTGTAGCCTCTATCCATTTCTTTGGTGACATTGTAAATGCATTTGCTCCTGCCTGCTTTCTAAACCCCTCGAATTCGAGGGGTTTAAAATCCGGATTATGAAGTCTTTCCCATAATCCCAAAAATTCTATCACATCCCGATTTCTCATCCAGTTTTGTATAACCGCCGTTGGATCATCACTTTTATACCGGGCAATATCTGTCAATGAAATAAATTCATTTTCAAAATCTTGTGTATAAATTCCAATATCTATTCCATTTGCATGAATTGTGTCCTTAATTATTTTCCCCATTATTCCTCCTGTCATCATATCTCAATCATTCTCAAATACCTCGACTTATTCTTTCGGCGGATATTTTCTCATCTGCCATTTCTTTACACGCTCTGCTTTTAAATTCAAAAGTGCCTTTTCCCATCGAATGGGTACGATAGATCCGTGTTGACGGATTTCCTTTAAGACAGAAGGCTGCTGTTCCATGAAAAGTCTCCTTTTGTTCCTTATGCTCCAGATAAATACCATTGTAACATAAAACAGGGCATGTTGTATTGGATAATATCAGCATACTTTTACAATCCCGGAACGAAAACAGACAGCTTTTCTCTACAGCAATACATCTGTACTGCCGTATAATTCATCTATCAAAAACCGAATAATACTTTCTTTATCAGAGGGAATCTGCGTCTGCGGCCACTCGTCCAGCCATTCTGTATCCCCATCAAAATATTCAATAATGTCTTCATATTGTTCCGGCAATACATAAAATTTTTCCGTTATTAACGAATATAGATACAATTTTCCATCCGAAACTTTTTTCAACAGAAAATTCTTATTATACATCATCTTATTCAGATATTCCCTCTGCAGAAAGACAGGATTCAAAAATTCCTGTTTTTCTGACATCCAAAAAGTCAGATGTTCTCTTTCAAATACACGCATATAAAAGAAACAGGATGAAAAGTTTATTTGATGCAGATATCCTAAAATACCATCTTCCTGCGTCTCTAACGCCGGAGAACCCATGTATTCAATATCATTGCCAAAGTCATTTACCATGTCGATAGAACTGAAAATATTTTTATGATGATGCACGAAACCAAATGTATCCCACTTGCTTTTATAGTCTTCCGTTTCAAAATGATTGAGTAAAAAGCAATGCGTCCATATATGCGCTTTTTTCATGTTGGTCAATGTCAGCTCTATATCTTCTGGTCCGCTCCTTTTATCTCCGGCCATGCGTACGCCCGGAGGACAGAACTCGACACAGACATAGACGGCTCCCGCCCGTTTCATCAAACAGCACAATTTTTCTGTATACTGCCTGGATGGCTTTATGCGGATAGACCACTTCATATCCACTTTCTTTTCCAGAATTGCATGGCACATCTCCTCTATTACGTCGGGCGGAATCTCTTTATCAACAAAATGAATATATTTTGCGCCATACCTTTGCTGATAAACGCGCAGATCGTCCATGACTTTCTCCATACTCTTTATAGGAAAATCATCCGTACATTCAAATTGAGGATCATCCAAAGTACGTTCTTTCCCATTATATCCTCCGGCAGCCGCATAAGGCAGAACAACCTCCGGTACATTATAAGAAGGCAGATAGAAACCGCTAAAATCGGGTAAATGGTCATCTGTAATATCTACGCTGCTTTCATCCGCCGCAGTCTTAATGACCATTCCGTCTTGCATATATATGCAACCGGGCACAGATTCTATATCTTTATGCTCTTTCAAGCGCTTTAATAAAGCCGGAATCGTATGTTCTTCTTCATAAATTATAATATAATCAAATATATTTTCAAACAAAATACGCCAGTTTTGATCAATTTGGTGAATGATTTTTGAAAAAGGAGGGCCTCCGACTATTATCCTGATATTCGGATAATTTTTCTTCAGATATCTGCACAAAGTAAATGATGAGACCATTTGCTGTGTGCCGGCAAGGGACACCAGAATAACGTCCGTCTTGCTGAGATCACGTTCTTTAAAATAACTTATATAAAAATCCAGATAATAATTCTTTTCTATATCGTCTATAACTTCCATCATATCGGATATCTTTCTCAATAGATCTATATTATCATCTTTTTCGTAAGCAGTCTTATGGAAAAGCTGAAGATGCCTTTCATACAAAGAAGTCAGCATATATTCTTCCAAATCAGTAAAACGCTCGATATCATGCAGGATGCATTCTACCTTAACCTTATTCTCAATAAGAAAACGGTATATCATATCGTACTTTTTCAACAATCCCGGAGATTTGGTGCTGCCGATACGTTCATAGCATTTATCCAGATTTTCTCTGCTCCTTTGATAAATACGATATTGCACATTCAAATCACAAACTTCCATATCAAATTCCTGCAAATGCGGCATCACTGCCGGAATGCCTATATCAGGATGAGAATGACACCAATTGGGCGGAAAATAAAAGATACCTTTCATAACACTGTCTCCCATATAATGATTTGGGTTATTTTATATTTTCAATATAAAGAAAAACATACCAAAAATTGAAGTTATAAACTTCGTGTTTTGGTATGTCCCTTTTTTACCAAGTAAGATATATTACAAATAAATACAAATTAAAACAAATTGCGACATACAATTCCGTATTATTGATCTATACGGCACGTTATGTCCGAATATGCGGAGGTTATCGTATGAAAAAAATGAAAAATTTTGCAACTGTCATTATTTTATTGTTAGTGATCAATGGATTTTCATCTTTCTTTTCTAATATTTTCTCATGTCCTTTTGAAAATCCGTGGTCTGTTTCTACGTGCGAAATCAATGAGTCACATATAGATACGCTTTAATACGTATCTATATTGTGTCTCTGATTAATCCCGGCATCGTCAACAATATTTCTGTTATAACGATTGCTGTAATACTTTTGCAATGCACATCTGTCATTTTCCATTTGCATTAATTCCAGAATTTGATATACCATACCGTACTCTTTCCTGCACGTATCATTGTCCTTTTTCAATCTCTCTCCAATATAGGTACGCTGCATCAAGAAGCTTCCAAGCATTCCTCCTTTTCCGCATAATAATAACAGCTTAATTCCCCTGTTACAATAATTTAAAGCTTTTTCAAGTTCATTACTTGTTTCACAATAATGTGAAAGATTTTCCAATACAAGCGCAAGTTCTTTATAATGATATTTATCTTCTACTTCACTGTTATCGAATCCTGCTAAAACATGTTCCAGCAAAATGATCGCACGACTCTCATCCCCCTGCCTGCGGTACAGCTTGGCAATAAAATTGGCAATTATCGTCTCCTGTACACTAAGCATCGCTACTTCAAACCGTTCCTGCACAAACGGACGTGTCACTTCAAATGCCTGTATGCATGAAATAATTGCCTCGCGCAAATCCAGTCTTTTTTCTTGAACGTCCAGTACAATCGTTATATATAAAATATATTGTCGATTTTCTTTAAATTCAGGCGAAAGTCCTTTTTTCATTTTTTTCAGCAGGTTTCTTGCCTTTTTGTAATTTTCCCTCATAATCTCCCCTGAAATCTTCCATTCTATTTCAAGCAGAGAAAAATCATCCGTTACTAAATTAGTCCTGTAAATATCATATTCACAGTTAATTGCATTCATTAATCTGCGAAAAGTGCGTGGTTTAGGGAAATTGGCTCCATTCTCGATCCGCGACAGAGTCTTACTGTCCAGTCCCGCCTTCTCAGCCAGCGTATCCTGTGTCAGATTATTTTGTTTTCGCTCCTGTCTAACCGTCTCAGACAACAGATACAATTTATTTTGTCTGTTTATTTCCCATAGATAAATTTTGGAATCAAATACTGTTACCCCACTGCTCTGATAACTCCATTTCAGTGCAGCGATATAGGCTTTGATCTTTGCAAGTTCAGCTTCGTCATTTTTCTTTCCGGCAACCTGCGTTAAAATCTCCAAAATAGGCAAAAAGAAAAGCAGAGAGGTATTTTCCACCAATAATTCCAGTGTTTTTCTGACAATCTTCTCTGCCTGCTCTTCAATTCCTTCCTGCCGCATACTTTCTGCAAGCAGCCATACCACTTTAGGATACAAAGATATTTTTATTTCCGAATCTATTTTACTTTCTTCTAAAATATTCAATATCTTTTTACATTGCTTGTAAATCGCTTTATCCCCCATATAAAGCCTGCACTGCAGCCACATCAAAAGTAATGTCCATTCCTCTTCGCTCAGCAGATATTCGTCGAGCATATCCATATGGAACTGCGGCAGTGTTTTCTCGACCGCACATTCAACGTATCTTTGTGCCTCCGCATATTTTCCCTGCTCAAGCATAATAGCCGCCCGCATTTTTAGAATATACTGCTGATGAGGCGGAAGCGGCGCCGTCTTCCGCTTCTGATAGCTGTCGAGTATTTTCCCTGCGTCCTGATAGCGGCCTTCCAGAATAGCTTTCTCCAGCTTTTCCTGCACACAATAAATCTCATATTCTTTATAACCTACCATCATCGAGACTTTATTGACTGACTTCCCCATTCTGGAAAAGATATAGGAAAGCGTCATAAATTCAGGAAGACTCTCACCTGTTTCCAGCCGAATATAGGCCGTTTCAGAGCATACGCCCTGATAAACGTCCCTCATTCTAAGATGTTTGGTCTTTCTCAGATATTCAGCCAGTTTCCCGATTTTTCTTTCGTTCACTCTTTCTCCTCTTATCCTAACACTTCCCCAACCAGCCTGTTTACAAGCGCGCCATCCGCGCGGCCTTTTACTTTCGGCATCAGTTCTTTCATCACTTTTCCCTTGTCTTTTCCGGAAGGCGCGGTAATGCCGAGAGCCTCCAGCACTTCTTTTATCGTGCCCTTGATCTCTTCTTCACTCATCTGCGCCGGCGCAAATTCCTGATAGACTGCAAGGCGTTTCTCGCACTGTTCTTTAATATCCGTTCTGTCGGCGGGCGCTGTCTCGAGCGTTTCTTTCGTCTGTTTGATCTCGCGGTTTATCACTTCAAATTCCTCCGCCTCCGTCAGATCCTCTCTTTTATCGATCGCCCTGTTCTTCAATGCGGAAAGCAGCATGGAAAGCGAATCTTTCCGCTCTTTATCCTTATTCTTCATTGCTGCGACCATTTCTGCTCTTACTTCATCAATCTTACTCATAATTCTGATATCTCCTTTCAAAAACATCTATTTTTAGGCGATTGCGAAACTTTGCTTTCACAGACAGAGTTTGGGCAAAATGAATAAAATAAGGGGTGACTTGCCACTGCATCGGAGCCCCGTTTTTATTCATTTTGACAAGACTCGTGACTCTAAAATCCAGTTTCGCGATTGCCTGACATCTGTTTTTCCAATCAATTAACCGCCTCCCTGCAAAAATAGCAGCTATAGCGTTCTCTCGGCATCATCGGCACAAGATTCTCCGCACCGCAATAACCGCAGACGACACACCGTTTTCCGTTCGGCACCGCACTGCCTTCATAGAATCGCTCCGCAACGCGCAGGCCGCCGTAATTTTTATGCAGTCGCTGTGCCTCTTCCCTTTTTTCTCTGGCATGTTCTATTGCATCCTGTCTGGCTTTTTCTTCCAGATATTCCAATGTGGAACCGGCTTCCGGCTCATCCGGCTGCGGCTGAACGGACTGTTGTATCTGCTGAGGCTGCGGCATAGGCCGGGACTGCTGTACACGTCGGGAATGAGCGCCGTTGCCGGGTAAAGCTCCCCCCTGACCGGGAAGACGTCCCTGCGGCATCCCCTGATTCGTGCCGCCGCTCCCGTTTTGCGTATTTCTCTGCCTGATTATCCTGATAACAATATAACATACAACAATCGACCATATAATTGAAAACATAAAATCTCCCTTCTTTTGTAAATCCGGCCGTCAGACTTCATGTCGTATCATGTCCCGACACAAGTCAGCAGACTTGCGTTTATTATATCACGGATCGTCCCTTCATGGTGAATATTTTCATAGGAATAAAAAAGAGAGCTATAACATCCCTGCTATATGCTCTCCTTACTGTCGTCTTCTATCTCTTTCTTCCGGATTTCTTCTTTTTATGCTTGTCCGGTTTGGACGCGTGTTCTTTTTTATCCGGTTTATCGGACTTATCCGGCGCAACCTCCCTTTCGATATCATATAGTTCCTGATTCTCCACGCCCATTTCCAGTTCCTGAAGATGTTCTGCCACGGAAACCTCTTTCTCCGGACCGTCTTCCTCCGCCTCTTCCGTTTCTTCTGTTTCTATGAATAAGCCTTCTTCTTCCGCCTCCTGCAGCTCCATTTCACCCGTCAGAAGGTCGACCGCCATCTGCTCCCCGGCATCCGTCTCTTCTTTCCCGGCCTTGTCTAACGTAATACAGCCGGAGAAGATCAATGCCAGTTTGGCACAGACGGGCCCTACCATTTCATACAGTACCGAAGATGAAAGGATAATGGTCAGCAGAAGCTGTCCATGTGTATCCGGCAAAAGCCTTTCGCCCAGAAATGCAAGTCCGATCGCCACGCCTGCCTGCGGCACCAGGGCCAGTCCCATATAGCTGCGTGCTTCCCTGCTCATTCCGGTTACCAGGCATCCGACGTATGTCCCGACATATTTACCGACAATACGCACTATAAAATATGCTATACCAATCATCCCGACTGTTCCCAACATGCGGATATCCAGTTTCATACCGGATACAATGAAGAACAGGGACATGACCGGCGGTGTAAAGTTATTGAGCTGCCTGTACAATTTCTTATCCCTGGTCAGATTGATGTACGATGTGCCAAAGACCATACAGGACAGGAGCGGAGAAATATTCAGATACGTACAGATCCCCGAAATCCCGGCCAGCATGGCTATCGCAAGAATCAGGCGGTTGTCTTTGCTTCTTGTCGGGATCAAAAGCCTGCTCAAAAAGTAACCGCAGAAAAATCCAAGAAGCAGCGCCAAAAGATTATAGGCAACCGGAATCATGATCTCCTGCGCCGTAACGCCCTCCCCTCCGGAAGCGCCTGCAACGGCGGACACAATACTGAATGTCAGGAGACATACTACATCATCCAGAGCCACGATCTGCAAAAGCGTATTGACGAATTCTCCTTTGGCTTTATACTGATTGATGGTCATCATAGTGCTGGCCGGCGCCGTTGCCGTCGCTATTGCGCCGAGGATCAGTGCAAAATCCGTATCAAGACCGAAAACAAAACGGGAAAACAGTGTTACGAGCACGCCTGCCGTCATCGCTTCGAAAAAGGTAACGATCAAAACCTTACTGCCGGTCTTCATGATGACTTCTTTTTTGAAAAATTTCCCTACGCCGAAGGCAATAAACGCCAGGGCAAGGTCACTGATAAAACTCATATCGTCGATCATATTCTGGGGAATCATATTCAGTCCGCACGGTCCGATCAGGATTCCCGCCAGAATATAACCGCTGACCTTCGGAAGATTCAAGGTATTCGTCAGCCTTGTCATGATAAAACCAGCAAAAAGTATGATCGACAAAACTAGCAATATTCTGGTTTCCGCACTGACTGCTTCTAAATATCCCTGCATGCTGCTCCTCCTCTATCCTTCTTTTTTTGTTTTATCAACCTGAACCGCCTTTTTATGCTTTCAGAATGTGGCTGTCACAGGCATCAAATTTAATAAACGCACTTTCTCCGACACAGAATATCCGCTTATGCTTCGGGTTAAAATCCATGATCTGTACGATAAAATCTCCCACTTTCACATGATAATGCTGATAGGAACCCATAAAACAGCTCATTGTCACCTGACAGGGGAGTTGTCCTGCCGTATCCAGCACAGCGGATTCCGGACGCAGAACCAGCATACACTCATCACCTTTGGCCAGTTCCCCTACATTTTCCACGGCAACGTTCTGATCATAGATACGCATGACGCCTTTATCTCCATCCTTGGATTCCAGTTTCCCTTTCAGGAAATTGGCCTCGCCGATAAAGTTTGCCACAAAAGCATCTTTCGGATGGTAGTAAATCTCCTGCGGCGTGCCGATCTGCGCTACCACGCCTTTGTTCATAATGATGATCTGATCGGAAAGCGCCATAGCTTCGCTCTGGTCATGGGTAACATACACCGCCGTAATGCCTACACGCTGTTGGATATTACGGATTTCGGTACGCATCGATACACGCAGTTTGGCATCCAGATTGGACAGCGGTTCGTCAAATAATAATACGCTCGGTTCTACGACAAGCGCTCTGGCCAGAGCGACCCTCTGCTGCTGCCCGCCGGAAAGCTGATTGGTCATACGCGCTTCCATACCGCCAAGCTCCACCAAATCAAGGATCTTCATGACCTTTTTGCGGATCGTTTCCGCATCCATCTTACGAAGTTTCAGTCCATACGCTACATTATCAAACACGTTATAATGGGGAAACAATGCATAGCTCTGAAATACCATAGCCGTATCCCGCTTGTTGGGCGTCAGTTCGTTGACCGCCTCATCCCCGATGTAGATTTCCCCTTCATCCGGACTTTCAAAACCCGCGATCATCCTGAGTGTCGTAGTTTTACCGCATCCGGAAGGCCCAAGAAGCGTAACGAAACTTCCCGGCTCAATGACAAGATTTGTATCATCCACGGCTTTAAAGTCTTTGCCTGTTTTGGGGTCCTGATATATTTTCGAAATATGTTCCAAACGAATTCCTTTTGATTCCGACATATTAATTTTCCTCCTTTATCTTCCTGCTCGTTCCGAAGAAACGGATAAACAGATTCATCAACAGTACCGAGAAATATACGATCAAAATCAAGATCGTCGCATAGGCACAGGCCACGCCGTAATATCCTTTCTCCGCAAACTCGTTGATCTGACAGGTGATCAGTAAAAACTGCGGCGTCACAAGCAGGATAATGGCGCTGATCGCCGTAATGCTTCTGACAAACGAGGTTACCAGACCGCTGAAAAAAGAATCTTTAATAAGCGGCAGCGTCACTGTCATAAACACTTTGCCGCTTCCTGCTCCGAGATTATAGGCGGATTCTTCAATCGACTTATCGATCTGGCGCAGTGCGGAAATACCGCTTCTCGTACCGACCGGCAGGCTTCGTATGATAAATACGATGATCAGGATCAGTCCCGTTCCGTATAAACCGCTCAGAATGCCCGTATGGAAAATACCGTTGGCATATCCTCTGATATATCCGATACCGAGTACCGTTCCGGGAACCGCCATAGCCAGCATGGATATGAACTCTATGAAACCCTTGGACTTAAATTTCTTTTTTACGACCAGATAAGAGATCACCATCGACAGCAGTGCCGTGATCGGTGCGGCGATAATCGATAAAATAAAGGAATCTTTAAATGCCTTAAATCCGCTGTACTTAAATAAATATTCAAACCACTTCAGGGAAAGCGAATAGTCACGCCCCCACAGCTTAAACAACGCACCAAACGGAATCATAATATACATGAGAATAACAAACGCCGCTACAAGAGAACAAAAGATCGTAAGCGGGATCGTTACGCTTTTATCTTCGATCAGCATTCTTGCCCTGGAAGCCTTTCCGGTAAGAGTTGCCGCTGTTTTCTTTTCCAGATAATATTTTTGTACGAAAAACAGTATTAATGTCAGCGATAACAATACGACGGACATGGCCGCAGCGCCGGTCGAATCGTAAGATCCTGTTACCTGTAAGTAAATAGTCGTTGCCAGCGTATCATAATCGCCGCCGATTAACATCGGGTTCGCAAAATCCGCCACGGATTCGATAAACGTAACCAAAAAGGCGTTGCCGAGTCCCGGCAGCAATAAAGGCAGCGTCACCGTAGAAAAAACTTTCATCCGTGAAGCGCCGATATCTCTTGCCGCTTCCTCCAAAGACGGGTCGATATTTTTCAAAAGTCCTTTTAACATCATATAGCAGACAGGGAAAAAGGTCAGCGTCTGCACTACGACAATTCCCTTCAGACCATATACATTCGAATCATAAATATGTAAGAGTGAGCGGGTAATAATACCGCTTCGCCCAAACAGCATGATCGTTGATAAAGACAGAACAAACGGCGGTGAAACGACCGGCAGCAGCGATACTACCTGAAACAGTCTCCCTACCACTTTGCTTCTTACCTTTACATAAACATCCACATAAGCAAACAATAATCCGATCAATGTCGATAAAATACTTGTCAAAAACCCCAATACTACCGTATTTCCAAATGCGGTACGGAACCGCTGCATATTCAATACGCGCCTGAAAACGTCTAACGTCACGCTTCCTTCCGTGTAAACACTGTCGATCAACAATACAAATAACGGATAACAGATAAACAGGGTCAGAAAAATAAGAAGAATGACGATCATTCCCACTGTGACCGGGTCGGAAAATAACTTCTTACGGTCTAACTGCGCACTTCTGCTTTTAGATGCCATCCCCACTACCTCCTTTCAGTGAACGGGAGATGGTACAAGTACCATCTCCCGGCTTACCAGTCATTACGCTGCAGCAGCTTTCCACCTTGCTGTTTTGGAAAGCACCTCTCCTTACTCCGTAAGGAATCTGCTGCTGTCTGCAGAATCTGCAGAACCGTTCGTCACTGCTGCGAAAAAGTCTTCTACATATTTTGCAGTATTTTGTTTTGCATCCTCGAAATCATAATCGATCACGTTGTCGGGATCCAGACCGAACTGTGCAGCCTCTTCCGGCTGTTTTGCATTATCAATCACGAGGAACTGATAAGATTCATTCTCTTTTGCGATATCGACACAATCAGGTGAAAGTGCATATTCGATCCAGAGTTTTGCCGCGTTCGGATTCTTGCATCCTTTGAAAATAGCGGTTGCACCGATCTCATAGCTTGTTCCCGATGCCGGGATCACCAGCTCGATATTGTCATAACCCGAAAGGATCTGGGTAATGCCATCATGTAAGAAACCGATACCGATAACGCATTCTCCCGGGCCTACCATCTTAGACGGGCCGGAACCGCTCTTGGTATACTGATATACATTCTTGTCCAGTTCCTGGAAATACTGCATTGCCTCATCATGTCCTTTTGTCTGAACCATGGTGTTGATGACCAGTTTGGCAGTACCTGCCGTGGAAGGGTTAGACATACCGATCAGACCTTCGTATTCGGGTTTTAACAGATCCTCCCAGTCCTTCGGAACTTCCAGTCCCAGACGGTCAAGCTCTTCCTTGTTTACCATAAAGCCAAGGATACCTTTGTAGATACCGTACCAGTGGCCGTCAGCATCCTTATACGTATCCGCGATCAGATGGGAAGCATTCTGCGCCGCATAAGGCTCCAGTAAACCTGCTGCTACCGCCTCATTGTAAGGATCCGTCGTTCCGCCGAACCATACGTCGCCGGAAGGATTGCCTGCTTCTTCCTCGATCTTCGTATAAACCTCACCTGTAGAAAGTCTCTGATAAGATACCTTGATACCATACATCTCTTCAAACTTCTGACATGCAGCGGAAAGATATGCTTCCTCACAGGAACCGTAGACTGTCAAAGAGCCTTCTGCCTGTGCCGCCGCGATCAGCTCGTCCATACCGGATACGCTTCCCGCTTCTTCCCCTTCCGGCGCCGCTGTCTGATCAGCTGTATCTGCCGTGCCTGCTGTATCTGCCGTGTCCGCTGTATCCGCACTGTCCGCCTGCTGCGCTGTATCCGCACTGCTGTCAGGCTCTTTCCCGGAATCACCGCAGGCTGTCAGCGACAAAACCATAGCTGCCGCCAGAATTGCTGCTGTCACTTTTTTCATGACATTCTTTCTCATAACTGTTTCCTCCTTTATCTTTTCTGTTACATTGCCGCCATATAATCTGGTCCTCCCACTATATGGTATGTGAAATCGCATCACTTTTGTTTCACCGACAATCAAATTATATACAAAATGCACAAAGAAGTATACTGGACAAAACTCCGATATGTTTAACAATTCCGACATTTTCAGACAGAATATTCCGATATCTTCCTGTTTTGCTCTGCCAGGCGTCAAAACAGCCCCGATCTATTCGGGGCTGTATCTGTTCTGGTATTCCGAAGGCGAAACGCCTACATATTTTTTAAAAGTCTTACTGAAATACGTAATGTCACGATAGCCTACCTGCTGCGCCACTTCGTATACTTTGTGCCGGTAGCTCTTTAACAGATTCATGGCCGCCCGCATCCGGCATTTTGTCACATATGCCATCAGGGTGGAATCTGTCTCTTTCCGGAACAAAAAGCTCAAATGCCCCTCGCTGATCCCCAGGCTGTCTGCCACATCCCGTACGGAAATGCTGGGATTTGCATAATTTTGTTCCACATAGGCGATGGCGTCCATAATATACTTGCTCTTATCGCCCCGGTCCAGTTTCAGTTCGCCGTTTGGCTGTTCTCTTTTCTCTTCTTCCCGCCTGTTTTTCTCTGCGATCTTCAACACGGCATTTTCCAGTTCTCCATCCGAAAACGGTTTTAAGAGATAATCCGCCGCCCCCAGCTTCACGGCCTGCTGGGCATACGCGAAATCATCATAGGCAGACAGAAAGATTACGCAGGGTTCCAGACCTTCCTCATGAACTTTCTCGATCATTTCGATTCCCATCATCCTGGGCATCCGAATGTCCGTGATCACAATATCCGGCTTGCACTTCCGGATGATCTCGACGCCTTCCTCGCCGTTTGATGCCTCGCCCATCACGATACAGTTGATCCCGGACCAGTCCGTTCCCATAACGATCCCCTGACGCACCCGTTTTTCATCTTCTACTACAACTACCTTATACATAGCTATAACCTAGACTCTCCTGATCGGAAGTGTCAGGAACACTTTCGTCCCGGCGCCTTTTTCCGATTCCACATAAAGTCCGTATCCTTCCCCGTAGTTTAAGCGGATGATCTCGTTTACATTATAGCATCCGATGCTTTCATGCCCTGAGACTTCAGTCTGCGGATACAGACTGCCGCTGTTTAACTGTTCTTCTCTTTCTTTTTCCATGCCCACGCCGTCATCCTCCACGCAGAGCCGGAACTTCTCTTCATCCAGAATATGTGCCCAGATCTGCACCGTACCGGTTTCATATTCGGCAAATCCATGCAGAATGGCATTTTCTACGATCGGCTGCAGGATCAGTTTCGGAATCATACAGTCCGCCAGTTCGTCCGGTATCTCCACAAACAACTCAAATTTACCTTCAAACCGGATCTTCTGTATTTCCGTATAAGCCCTGACCAGACTGATTTCCTTCGACAGACTGATCTCCGGCTTGGCGGAAATGCTCATCCGCAGGATCTGCGCCAGATTGGAGGAAAGAGAAACGATCTCCTGCAGTCCGCTTCCCTTGGCGATCCATTTCATGGTATCCAGTGTATTGTACAGAAAATGCGGATTCAGCTGCGCCTGCATCATCTTGATATTCGCATTGCTCAGCTCCCTTTCCCGCTGTATGAGCCGCTCCGTATTGGCTGCCAGATGTTCGGACATGGTATTAAAGCTTTCCGTCAGCTGTCCGAATTCGTCACTGCTGCCCGCTTCAATATGGATCTGATAGTTGCCCTGCTTGATCTCACCGATCGCATACTGCATTTTCCGGATCGGTTTATAGATCAGGCGGCTGACGGGATAGGACAGCATAAGACAGGCGAACAGACTAAGTACGCCCGAAACGGCCGCGATCCCCAAAACATACTTTTTCATATGATTTAAGAAAGCGATCGGCTGGCGGTACATAATGTACATATTATATTCTTCGATATAGTCCATATAATAAAAGCTGTCTTTTCTGACGCTCATACATGGTTTTTCCATTTCCAGCAATTCGTTTCTGACGCTTATGATCTCTTCCGAATAACTCTCGCTCGAAAAATAGACGATTTCGCGAAAGCCATCCATAACATATATTACGCCTTCTTTCTCTTTGCCGAGCCCCTTGAGCATATTGTCGAAATTTTCTTTGATGATCGTTGCCACCACATAACCCGCCGCCATGCCATCTTCATCCTGTACGGCCCGTCCGATCCGCAGATACTCTGTCTTTTTATCCCCCTCATACAGGCGGGCGTTACAGATAACATATTCCGCCGTATTTTTCTCGGCCTTATATAAAATATTCCAATTTAACGACAATTTTTCACTGATATATTTATTATCCGCCACCGTCATCCTGCGGGCGCCCTCTTTGTCATAGAGTGACAGACTTCCGTAATTGACACACTCTCCGGCAGCCGTATAAAGCTTCCGGTATATATTCCCGGTCCCCGCATAGTCCTCCGATGACAGAAACGAAGCGATCTCCTCTTCTTCGCATAACGCCGCTATGGCATCAAAAATCTCCGAAAAAGCCTGATCCAGCGATTCTTCGGCTATGGCAAGCGTGCTCTCCGCCTCTGTATTCAGATAATTCTGGTAGATCATATTTAACACCTGAAGCAGCAGTAAATAACCGCTGAGCATCGGTATTATGGCCGTAACGACCATTCCTGCAAAGATCTTCCCACGAAATGATAACTTTTCAAAAAAATGCATCTTCATATCCGTATCTTACAATCCGTATCTGCATGTAATAGTCCGCTCCTGCAAAGTATGCCGTCCCGCGCTCACGCATTCTCAGGCGAAGCTGCGCTGTATTTCACAAGCAAAAGCTCCACGCTGAGGACATCATTCATCCTTCCGGTCTTAACCGCTTCTTCGGCCTCCACGCAGTCTGTCACCGCTTTTCGCAGATCTTTCGCAGAAAATCTGGCCGCCTGGTTCACATATTTGCCGGCAACAAATCCCGGCAGGCCTACATTTTCACCGATCGTTTTCACCAGATACCCTTTTTTCTTCAGTTCTTTGACCTGTAAAAGCAGATTGAACTGTCTGGCAAGCAGGAAAAGAATACGCATGGGCGGTTCTTTCAGGGTAAGCAGATCATAATAAAGTTCCATAGCCTCTTTCTGCCTTTTCTCCGCGATCGCATTCATCATATCGAAGATCTGATTGTTAATCTGTCTGGTACAAACGGCCTCGATATCCGCCCTGCCTATCACATCCTTATCCATGCAGTAACAGATCAGTTTCTCAAGTTCTTTGCTGATGTTCTCCATGCCTGTACCCGTTTTCTCCAAGAAAAACTCCAGATCCCGTTCCGTAATCTTCTTATTCTCTCTTTTCAGGCTGCCAAGCACCCAGCGTTTGAGAACATTCTCATCCTGTGCCTTAAATTCCACCGCACGTCCTTTTACCGAAACGGATTTAAACAATTTGCTCCGCTTATCAACCTCTTTTTCCGCAAGGACAAAAAAAGCCGTCTCGGCAGGTTCTTTCAAATATTCTGCCAGCTGCTCGCCGCCGTGCTTAAACAGACCGCTGTTTTCTATGATGATCACGCGGCGCGGCGCAAAAAACGGCATCGTTTCCGCCAGATCGATCAATTCGCCCACACTTATGTCTTTTCCCTCGAAGCAGTGACAGTTCATGGAATCCTCTTCACCGGAAAGCGCCGTCTTTAATTTATCCCGGTATTGTCTGCGCAGATAGTCCTCTTCTCCGTAAAGCAGATAGACCTGCCGCAGCTGCCCTGATTTTATCTCCTCGTTTAGTTTCTGCATATCAATGACCGTGCCTTTCTGTATGGGGCGGCGTAAAGAAACCGCAGCATCATTTCCACGTCTGTATAGATTTCCGTATCACAGTTCTCATACCATTATACTATCGAATGCCGTTTCATTCAATTCTGTATACGAATCTGCTCCTGTTCGATTAACGGATAGCGGATAAGATTCTTTTCATCAAGGTCTTCACGATACATATCCACCGCTGTAATCTGCCGGTTTCCATAGGTCGTATAATAATAGATTCCCCGCGTCGTATTACAGCAGGATGTATAGATCGTTCTTTCGTATTCGCCGTTTTCCAGTTCACAGCATCCGGCCTGCTGTTCTACGGAACCAAGAATATGAAAAAACTGCCCCACGCTTTCGTTTTCGGAATTTCCCGACACCGAATTCATTTTCACAAAAGACGCCCTGACAAATCTTGACTGAGAAGATAAATCCCCGGGAAGTCCAATCGCTCCCATTCCCTTGCAGTAAGTCTGCAGCGGCAGCGTTTCTGCAAAAAGGTTCTGCGGCGGTTTCGCGGACAGATGCATATAATTGTTCAGAAAAAGCATCTGCCCGGGAAAAGCCGGATTGTTCGTCAGCACCCCGACCGGATTTTCATAGATGCGAAGTCCCTCCGCCACCGCTTCCAGTGTAAGTGCCTCATTCCGGTCCGCGATTATCCAATGCAGCGTTGCGACCGGAAGATTTTCACAGAAAGGAACGTCTGTCAGGTTGACCTCTTTAAGCCAGTCCCTGCATTCCCTGACTGAGGCAAAATTTCTGAGAATACACTGGATCAGTTCAAAAACCGCAATATTTTTCCTATCCTGCACAGGCGGATTGTAACATGCGTTCCCGGGAAAATTAAGGCCTGCCATAGCGAGTCCCTTTTCGTTTACGGCATCATAATACAGCGGATAATCCTGTTCGACGTGCGCTATGCCGATCATGGCATAATGCCTGTCCATACCATCCATTCCGGGAAATCGAAACGGATAATTACGTGGTGTCATAACGATCTCTTCTCCGTAAGAGCATTCATTATCAAATGTTCTGCCAAAATAAAAATCCTTCGTTTTATAGGTTACCGCCGTGCACATGAAAATACCTCCGTTTCTTCTATCAAATATCTTCTATCAAATAATAAACTTACCAAATAATAAACCGGATCATAAGCATCTATTATTTAGTATACTCCGAAATACATGTTGTAACAATTGTTATTTATTGGAGAAATAGAAAACATTCCGAACGGATGAAGGGAAACTGCAGGCACCGGGACAGCGCTACCACTCTCTTTCCCACACCATATCAAAAAACACATTGGCCGGGCACTCTTCGATGATACTGCTCAGATCCTGATCACTGTCCATATCAAATGAAACCAGAATCGTAGCGTCTTCGATCCAGGGCGCTATCTTTTTCCGGAAGGAAGGTATCACATCTTTTCTGTGCGTCTTTTCGGGCCAGTCATCATGCAGTTCCTGCCAGACTGCAAATTCGGCGCCTGCGCTGTCCTCCATGACAATCCCTTCTTTATCATCAATATAAATCACGGCATAATCATATGCGGCTTCTCCCTGCATTTCATAAATCGTGCTGAGAAGCAGATAGTCCCGCCCGTTTTTATGCGTCACACAGATCGTTCCGTTTCCTACATGGGAAGCGTCGAAGCCGCGGCTGATGAAACGGGGATATGGCTCATAGCCTCCATCCGCCAGGCCGCGGAATACTTTCACATAGGCTACGCCAAGATAACCGGTGTAAAAATCTTCTGCCTGCACGATATCCTCCGAATAAATGGACAGCTGGATTAAATCTTCCACCCCGTCATGCGTCACATCGGCTTTCGTCTGATAAGCCACGGTCTCCACTTCGTTCTGTGTCGGATAATCCTTTGAAAAGTAATTCCCTTCCTCTCCTAACTGGCCGATATCTCCGTATGGAGAATACAGGTATTCCTGATCTTTTACAATATATTTCTCCTCATGCTGCGCGCTGCCTTCAGAATCCTGTGCCTGCGTGCCGGCTTTTTCTGTTCCCCGTACCGAGCAGGCCGAACAGATCACCGTTATCAATGCAATTCCAAGTATCGTCATTTTCTTTTTCATCGTGTATTTTCCTCTTACTTTTCCAAACAGATCATCCTGACAGCTTGTTTCACAATTTAATCATACACTGTAATTGCATCATATTTGCATCATTCTTGTATCATTTTGGCAATATTTTATTCCATGAAATTGATTTTGGTAAAACGATCCGGAAGACCCTCCGGGAAACATCCTAATCCCCAACGAACGTTTCCATCCGCACGCGCCCGTTTCGATATGTCACCGTAAGCGCTCCCCCTTCCGTCGTCATATAGACGCGGCATCCTGCCTGTGAAAGTCTCTGCAACAGATCTTCATGCGGATGTCCGTAACGATTATCCTTGCCTGCAGAGATCAGGACAATCTCCGGCATCACAGTCTTTAAAAACGCTTCCCCCGTGGAATTCCCCGAACCATGATGCGCTGCTTTTAACAGTGTGATCTGTGTGTTCCCGGATACCGCACGGTGTTCTAACTGCCGCCTTACCGATTCTTCTCCGCTTCCTTCCAGATCTCCGGTAAAAAGCGCTGTAAATGCTTCGTATTCCAGATATAAAACAACGGACGCTGCATTCGTCTCCTGCTCTGTTCCCTGCTCCGGGTGCAGACAGGTCAGTTTCAGTTTCCCGTGACGCAGCACATCTCCCTTATGAATATACTGCACCGCAATCCCCTGATCCCCGGCCAGTTCTACAAATTCCCTGTATTTGTCTCCCTTGCTGCCCTCTCCGATATCCGGCAGGATCAGGCATTTGATCATAACGCCGTTTTGATTCATCTGTTCTATCAACGAAGCAATGCCGTTATAATGATCACTGTCCATATGCGTTATAAAAACGGCGTCCAGGCTGTCGACGCCCTCTGCCTTCAAAAAGGGCAGTATCTGATAAGTCCCTACATCACTTTTACTGGAACTGCCGCCATCGATCAGATAATGTCCGCCCTTTTCATCGGCTATATAAATGCCGTCTCCCTGCCCGACATCTATGACGGTGATCTGCAGCCCGTTCCCGGTGCGCAGTGTAAGAGACATAACCGCAAACAATATACACAGCCAGAACTGCAGTTTGGTCCATTTTTCACCGGCAAAGACCACTATCACAGCCACTGCCGCAAACAGGATGATCTGCCAGTCCTCCGGCTTTCCCAGAATATTCCTGCTCCCGGGCAGTTTTAATGTCAAAGCGCAGCATATCTCATACGCCGACAGCAGGAAATGGGCAGGCAGTCCCGCATATTTTCCAAGCGGCAGACAACAGGATGCCATGGTCAGTGCGCACAGACCATCGTATACAATAACACTTGTTCCGGGAATAATCAGCAGATTCAGCAGCAGGGAATAAAGCGGATATTCGTAATAGAAACACAGATATACAGGCAATGTGATAAAAGATACCGAAAGACTGGCTGCCATGACTTTCTCATATTTTGTTTCCCGCAAAAGATTCTCCGAAAGCACAGGCAGAAACAATCCGATCGCCAGGACCGCTCCAAAAGAAAACAGGAAACCGCTGTGGTAAAGGTAAAGAGGCTGCTGCAGGAGCGCCGTAACAGCCGAGACCGTCATGGCCGTCAGCATATCGTATGTCCGCCCGAACAATCCCGCAGCAATATGGAAGGCAAACATCATGACTGCCCGCAGCGCCGAAATGCTCATACCGGTCATGACGCCGTAGCAATACATGAATGCAATGGAACCAAAAACGGCGGGCGCCATCGGGCATCTGCATCTGTGCAGTATTTTATAGAATCCCATACCGATAATAGAAATATGCAGTCCGCTGATGCTTAAGATATGTATTACGCCGTTTAACTGATAGAGCATTTTCACTTCCTCGTCGAGGCTGCTCTTTTCTCCCAGCAAAACAGCTTTCATGACAGAAGCGTCCTTTTCCGTATAGCAGGCATCGATAAGCACCGAAAAATAACACCTGATCTTATACAGTCCTTCCCGCAATTTGTCATAATACGGCGTTTCACTGCATATTACGGCATTCTGCAGTCTGGCCTGTAATCCCAGAATCTGATAATAGCGTCCTGCATCAAATTCTCCCGGATTGGTCGCCTGCGCAAAAGTACGCAGTTTCCCCTGTACTTTAACATAACTGCCCATGCAGGGTTCTTCTTTCGTATCCATATAACATATAACACCTGATATTTGTAACTGTGGATGGTAAGTCTGAACATTTTTCAGATAGATAACCAGAACTTCTTTTTGATTAGAGATGCGATATTCTTTCTTTTCGACCTGACCCGTCAGTGTCACTTTCTTTCTGTCCGCCCACTCCAGATCCGGCTCCGGAAGCGGAAACAGATACAGATAAAAACGGATGATCACTACGAAAGCCAGACCGATCAGACAGACCGGTCTTCTCATAGTACCTCTCATTCTGCCGCAGGGGCGGCGCTTTCAACCAAATCCAGATTCCTTTCAAAAATATTCGTAAGACTGACGCTTTCTTTATAGAGAACGTTCGTCTCTCCGTTAATGGAGATCTGGACTTTATTTACATTGGATAATTCCACGAGGGAATTGGCGATCGAATAGATCGTAACGTCGTTTGTCACATTATAGGGCTGACTCAGAAATGATTCGTCCAAGTTGACATAACATATTCTGTCGTTGACCGTTACGCTGATGACTTTTGTCGCCGGATTGATCGTCGGATAGCTGCCGACTGCGGACGGTCCTTCGATCAGTTTCTCTACAATAAGTTTTTCCAAAGAAACATTGCTGCTGTAAACGACGTTTCTTTGATTCTCTTCTACCAGCATGTCACCGTTTTCATTGGCAAAATACAGGCGTAGATTGACTTTTTCATACGTATTGATCTCGTTTCCGGTATTGTCGATAAACGTATCGGCAGACATCATGCCGATCGCCACGCCGCTGCTGTCTACAAGAGGCTCATTCTGGATGGTGAACGCAATATAATTCACGCTCCCTACCTGCGACAGCGTCCTGACAATGGCGGCACGCACCAGCGTTTCTTTGATCTTGTCCATTTCCTTATAGTGCTCGTCGAAATTGAGCGTAAGCTGTCCGCCATCCCATGTATAGCCGATCAGCTCAAAATTTTCCGCCAAAGGCGCTTTATACTCTCCCTTTTCCGGCTCCTGCGCAAGTTTTACAAGCAGCTCGTCTAAAAGAGTCTGGTCGTTGTACGCTGCCGTCTGGTACGGATCGGCAAAGATCCTGGTTTCCTCATTGTTTACATAATATATATCATATACTCTTCCGTACTCCGTCTCCACACTCCCCCGGCTGCCGCAGCCTGACAGACAGAAGAACATCACGACAGGCACCAGTGCCAAAAGGCGCATTCCCACATCCTTCATACGCATATACATCCTTCTCTCCTTATCTTCCTCTCATTCGCGGCCGCTTTACGTAACTGAAATATAAGTAAGCGGAATCTTCACCGTAAACGTCGTTCCTTCCCCTTCTTCACTGACTGCCTTGATCGACCCTCTGTGCATCAGTATAGCGCTCCTTGTAATGGCAAGACCAAGGCCGGTGCCGTCGATCTCCTTCGAATGGGACTTATCTACCCGGTAAAAACGTTCGTAAATATGTTCTATGGAATCCGCCGGAATACCGATTCCCGAATCTGCCACTTCCACGGTAAAAAACTGATAATCCGCATCAAGCGTTACCTTGACCCAGCCATGCTTTTTATTGTACTTTATGGCATTTTCCAGCAGATTTGTTATAACAAGTGTTATTTTAACTTCATCCACGGCAGCGGTGACCGGTCTGATACTTTCGTACACAAGCTCTATATCCCTCTTGATAGCAATCGGCCGCAGTCTTCTCATAATAAATTCCACGAGCATATTGATATCTACCTGCGAAATATTCAGATCGGTACTGGTTCTGTCCATTTTGATCAGGGCAAGCAGATCGTTAATGATCTTGTCCTCCCTGTCGATCTCCGTTGCAATATCCTCCATAAATTCCTGGTATACCTCAATCGGCACATTTTCCTGACCGCGCAGGGAATCTGCCAATACCTTAATGGATGTGATGGGCGTTTTCAATTCGTGGGAGACATTGGAAACAAATTCCTGCCTGGAATCATTGAGAACTTTCATTCGGCTTAAGATCTTATTGAACGCGTCTCCGATATGCTCTGTCTCCAGACAATCGGTAACGGATATCGGATCATTCGTATAACCTTCCTTCACCTGGCTCAGCGCATCCGTTATTTTTTCAAACGGCCTGATAAGGGCATAGGAAATAAATCCCGCTGCAATAAAGACCACAATTGCAACGATAACTTCAATCACAATCGCCTGTCTGCTCAGAATTCCCATTGTAGTGGAGATATTATCGGTTGATACGCTGATCAGCATAACGCCTTTGGCAAGAATGCTCTCCGGTACAGGATCATCCCCTGTCGGCGCCAACGTATCCATGATCGGGATCGTCATCTCGATATAACCGTTGGTAGAATCGTACTGGCTGACATTTTCACCTTTCAGGCTGCGGATGACCTCTTCTGAAATGATCGTTTTCCCTTCACTGATCCCGTAAGTATCTTTTACGACTTTCAGATCATTGTTGATGATCAGCACCCGTCCGTTATAAAGATTGGATAACTGATCCAATTCCGCATTTACGACCTCCGAGGAATTGTCCTGCAGATAACGGTAAGTGATCAGATGATTGGTCAGGATTTTCAACTGTGCCTGCACATCCGAGATCCGCACGCTGACGGCCCGGGTTTCGTAATTTTGCAGGATCGCGCTGCGCATCATCATACAGGGTATCAGACCGACAATAAGCACGATCAGAAAAATACGCGGTTTCAGACTGCGCAGAACATTTATTTTTTTGAAATTCAGTTTAAGCAAAGTAATAACCTACTCCCCATTTCGTATGCACATACATCGGTTCACTCGGTTTCTCTTCGATCTTCTCTCTCAGTCTTCGGATATGTACATCGACCGTACGCACATCTCCAGGATAGTCGCTGCCCCAGACAATCTTTAAAAGATCCTCCCTGCCGTATACTTTATTCGGATTTTTGATAAGCAGTTCCAGCACTTCAAATTCTTTGGCGGTAAGATTTACTTCCCGGTTCTTTATATAGACTCTTCTACCGTCACAGTCCAGTTTCATATCGCGGTTTTCAATGACTCTTGCCGCACTCTTTTCTTCGCTCTTCCGCGTTGTCCGGCGCATGATCGCTTTAATTCTTGCTTTTACTTCCAATATGTTAAAAGGTTTCGTGATATAGTCGTCCGCGCCGTATTCAAGGCCCAGAATCTTGTCCATATCTTCCCCTTTTGCGGTCAGCATGACGATCGGCGTATTGGAAAACTCCCGAATCTGCTGGCATACTTCAAAGCCGCTCATCTTAGGCAGCATGACGTCCAATAAAATCATGTCATAACTGTTATTTCTTGCAAACTCCAACGCTTCCTCGCCGTCATAGGCACAGTCCACTTCCATGCCGTCCTGCTCCAAACTGAAACGAATCCCCTTCACGATCAGTTTTTCATCATCTACAACCAAAACCCTGTTTGCCATCGCTGTTAAAGCCTCCCCCTCAGTCTGCGGATTGAAACGAACCCCCTGTTCTTTTCCGCTCTTTTATTCTAATTTACAGTGATCTTATCTTTTATTTTCTCATATGTCCCTTCTTTGATGCCGCTTACTTTCATAATGTCCTCAATCGATGCAAAAGCGCCGTTTTCCTGCCTGTAACGCACGACGGCAGCCGCCTTTCCCGCACCGATGCCCGGAATCGCGCTGAGTTCTTCTTCCGATGCCGTATTGATATTCACCAGTCCGTCCGCTCTTTCTTTAGCCGCTCCGGTTTCCGGCAATGCGTCATATGTACCGGCTTCTTTGGCCTCCTGTACTTCTTCCGTCGTCGGTACGGTCAGTTTCTGACCATCCTGTAAGACCGACGCCTGGTTGATAAAGTCTTCGCAGGCATCTTCCCGAAAACCGCCGGCCGCCTCTATCCCTTCAAATACTCTGCTGTCCGGCGAAAGCGCATAAACACCGGGATGAATGACTGCACCGCAAATATGTACATATATTTCTGCCGGCAGGGTTTGCCCCGGAATATCTTCCTGCGGCCCGGTCTGTCCCGTACCGGTCTGTTTGAAGCCGCTCTCCGGCACAGAGTCCTGTTTCTCGTCAAGCTCCAGTTTGATCTCATCTCTTTCTAATAGGATCTCATCCCTGCCGGTACATGCAGTCAAAATAAATACAGGGATCCATAAAATAATCCCTATTTTCAGCAAATAAATACGAATTTTATGCATAGTTTCCTTTCTGCCCGATAAAAGGGCACAGGACGTCCCCGCTATGCACTGTATTTTTATTGTAAAATAAATTTAAGACTATGTCCACTTAAAAATAATAATTCCTACGATCGCAAGACCCATACCGGTCAGTTTCCGCATTTCAAAAGGCTGTTTTTCCACACCGAACAACCCGAACAATTCGATCAGATAAGCCACGGCAAGCTGTGAAACAACGATCAGCATGACCGATCTGGCCGGGCCTAACATCTCCATCGCCTTAATGACCGTATAAGTGATCACTGCACCGATCGCACCGCCAAGCAGCATATACTTGGGATGTACTTTAAAAAGCGCTCCGAAAGAAGACCGGTCCGAAACAAGCCACACCCCCAGACAGACAAGCAGCGCCGTACATTGGACGAAAGCATTTGCCACCCAGATCGTAGACGCTTTGGTGACCTGTGTATTGAAAACTCCCTGAATACTCATAAGCGCGCCGGAAAGAAGCGCAATGAAAAATCCAAACATAACTTCTGTTATCCTTTCTTTGACTCCATGCCGCAGCAACACGCGTCAACCCAATGATTCAAAAAAATACAAGACAGCCAAAGCCATCTTGTATTATCATTTCCTCATTTTTCTAAAATATGCAGCGACTTATTCGCCGGATGTATCTTCGGACTCTTCTCCTGTCTGTTCTTCTTCGGAAAGCTCCTCATCATCATTTTCTTCCGGCATATCGATATATTCTTCGGTATACGCCTCGCCTTTTACCTGCGTCATGATCTTCTCGGAAAGCGCTTTTAACTCCGCATTGGCATCCTCGCCCTCCCAGATCCTGGCAAATGCGATCTCCATTTCCACCCAGTAGTTGCTTGTTTCTATCATCTTGGGATTGGGTATGGATTTCTCATATTCCCTGATAAATGCCTCGGCGTTTCTATTGGCAAACTTCACGCCGGTCAGTACCGGTATCTTACCGGTCCTGTCATAAAGATTGTAGGCATTCTGACAGGCAAGATATTGGGCAAACGCATTGGCCATATCCTTATGCATGGAATAACCGTTCACCACTACGCACTGCGTCACCGATAAAGACCTTGACTCTAACTGCCCGTTTACATCGGGTATCAGAGAAGTGCCGTACTCATACTGAAATTCTCCGTTTTCTTTTGCCGCTTCTATTTTGGCAAGCGCGTCCGTGGTCACGATCGTATACAGGATCTTCCCGTCGATAAAATCCTGTAAAATATCTGCATAACTGATCTCTTCCGTATCAATCGAGAAAAACTGGTTCAGGTCCTGATAAACTCTCATGCAGCGGATCGCGTTCTCGTTATAAATATTGATCGAATCGTCTCTGTCTCCTGCACGGCCGCCGACATCGATATAATTGCCGACAAAGAAATAATTATAAAAAATATCGGACACATCCCATTTAAAAATTGCCTCAACCTGTTCCGGCGCGTCATAAACATCCGCAAAGGAAAGGATATCGTCTATCGTTTTCGGCAGTGTCTCTTCCACGCGCGCCGCCACGGCATTTTCATCGGGTCCTGTCATCGTCTCATCAACGCCGTCAGCGCTTTCGGCTTCCTCCCCTGATCCGGCAGACGCATCTTCCCCATCCTCGGATCCGCCGGCTTCCTCCGGCTCTGCACCGTTCTGTGCAAGCGCCGCTTCTGCAGCCTCCGCGGCCGCTATATCCATCTCCGCTTCTATCTGCGCGCGCGCCCATTCTTCAAGATATGTCTTATTATACAGAAACGAGCTTGTCTCAAAATAGAACGGATACGCAATCTGCTTCTCGTGATAGGTAACTGCATGCAGCGCAGTTTCCGGAAAATACTGCTCCATCCCCGCACTTCCCGCCGACAGCCTGATCTCCGAAGCCAGTCCGGCCAGATATGCCTTTTCCAGAGAATCGTTTCCGACAATATACAGATCCGGCACCTCCTCAGACTGTAAAGAGGCCTGATTGATCGTCTCAAGGTATTCGGAACCCGACGTATAGACCGGAATCACGCGGGCGTCCTGCTGGTATTCATTATAAGAGACCGCCACGCTGTTCAGATAATCCGTCAGCGCTTCGTCGGTATACCATAAATAGAGTGTTTCCCTGTGTCCGAAAAGTGTATCCTGTATCTCCTGTTCCCCTTCCGTTTCATCCGCCCGGTGCAGCAATCCGGCCCGGCTGAGTGCAAAAATACCGGCCGCCGCACAGGCAAGCAATAAAACAGTGGTCAGTCTTTTTTTCAAAGTCACCGTCCGCACCTCCTGTTTTCGGGTAGAAATTTATATTACAGACATTCGCGTAATATGCCCGTCATTTCGTCAACATGCTGTTTCGTAATGACAAGCGGCGGCACGAAACGGATTATATGGCTGCCGGCATTGATCAGAATCAGTCCTCCGGCCATAGCTTTGTCAATGATATCCCGCACGGGTTCTCTGCAGACAAGGCCCTGCATCAATCCTGTCCCCCGCCTTTGCTCAAAAACGTCATATTCCGCACAGAGCTCATCAAGTTTCTCTTCCAGATATGCGCTTACCTCTCTGACATGATCGAGCACATGCTCTTTTTCAAACAACTCGATCACTTTGCAGACCGCCGCACAGGCAAGCGGATTGCCGCCGTATGTCGTACCATGATCCCCGGCCGCAAGAGAATGCTGTCCCACCTTCTCCGTCATCAGAAAAGCGCCGACCGGAACACCGCATCCAAGCGCCTTGGCTGTTGTCATGATATCCGGCCTGATCCCGAATTTCTGCCATGCGTACATATAGCCTGTCCTTCCCATGCCGCACTGTATTTCATCAAGGATCAGCAGAATATCTCTTTCTTCACACAGCTTTTTCACCTTCTGCATAAAGTCTTCCGATGCCGGATAAAGACCGCCTTCCCCCTGCACCGTTTCAAATAAAATAGCACATGTTTTTTCATTTACATTCGAAAGTACACTGTCGAAATCATTCAGGTCGGCAAAGCGGATATTACCGATCATCGGTTCGAACGCCTCTCTGTAATGCGGATTACCGGTTACGGAAAGAGCCCCGTATGTCCTGCCGTGGAAAGAATTGTTCATGGCGATGATCTCATGATCTGTGCCGCCATCTTTTAAATAGGCATATTTTCTTGCCGCCTTAATGGCTCCTTCAACGGCTTCCGCACCGCTGTTTGTAAAAAACACCCTGTCCATCCCGGAAATCTCTTTTAACTTCTTCGCCGCTTCGATCGCCGGCACATTATAATAATAATTGGATGTATGGATGACTTTATCAATCTGTGCTTTGAGGGCGTCATTATACTCTTTATTCTGATAGCCGAGTGCAAAAACAGCGATACCGGAAACGAAATCAAGGTATTTCTTGCCTTCGATATCGTATAAGTAAACGCCTTCCCCTTTGTCCAAAACGACCTGATAGCGGTTATAAGTATGCAGAAGCGCCTTTTCCGCCTCGTCGATATATTCCTTCATCTTCATCATGCTCATTTCCCTTCTTTCCTGAAACCGGACATCTATGACTTATCGGTTTCCTCATGATCCGCAACGATCGCCGTACCAACACCGTGATTGGTAAAGATCTCCAAAAGCAGACAGTGCGGAATTCTGCCATCGAGAATATGCACCCGGCTGACTCCTTCTCTGATCGCTTCGGTACAGTTGGCCAGCTTAGGCAGCATGCCTCCGCCGATAAAACCGCCCTCAATCAGCTCTTCCGCCTGGGAAGCCGTCAATCTGGAAATAAAAGATGATTTATCGTTAATATCCTTATAAAGTCCTTCTATATCTGTCAGGAAAGCAAGCTTTTCTGCAGATACCGCCTTGGCAATCGCACAGGCCGCATCATCTGCATTAATATTATAGGTCTGAAATTGATCGTCTAATCCGATCGGCGCAACGATCGGCAGAAAATCTTTCTCCAGCAGATCATATAACACTTTGGGGTTGACTTCTTTAATATTGCCGACAAAACCGATATCCTGTCCATCTGCATACTTTTTATCGCACACCAGCAGACCGCCGTCCTTCCCGCTGATGCCCACTGCTTTTACACCAAGCTCCTGTACCATGCTGACAAGGCTCTTATTGACCTTGTTGAGAACCATTTCCGCTATTTCCATCGTCTCGTCGTCCGTTACGCGCAGACCTCCGACAAATTGTGCTTCTTTGCCGACTTTTCCAACCCATCGGCTGATCTCCTTACCGCCTCCGTGCACGATGATGGGTTTAAACCCTACCAGTTTCAGCAGTGTAACGTCCTTAATGACATTTTTCTGCAGTTCTTCGTTGCTCATGGCGCTTCCGCCGTATTTTACAACAATGATCTTTCTGTTGAATTGCTGAATATAAGGTAGCGCCTCAATCAGTGTTTCCGCCTTATTAAGGACCATATTCATTTCCTTTTGTTCCATGTCTCTTTTTCCTTTTCTCTTTGTTCCTGCGGATTTCCCGTTCCTGCAGTCATATCTGCACTGCGGACCAAATATTTCGTTTAACTGCGATAATCCGCGTTGATCTTCACATAATCATAAGTCAGATCGCAGCCCCAGGCTGCTGCTTCGGCATCCCCCATCTTCATATCCGCAAGAATCCTGACCTCGGGTGAAGAAAGTATGCGCGTCGCTTCTTCCTCGCTGTAAGACAGCATCACGCCGCCCCGGTAAACAGGAAGGCTCGTGTCTTCATTTTCCAGATACAGATCCACCTGATCCGGATCGAACGCAACACCGGCATATCCAAGCGCACAAAAAGCCCGTCCTAAATTTGCGTCATGCCCGAAAATCGCCGCTTTCGTCAGACTGGAGCTAACGACGGACCGGCTCAGGATCCGTGCATCCTCTTTCGTCCTGGCATGAATGACTTTGGCTTCGAATAACGCCGTGGCGCCTTCGCCATCACCCGCCATTTTCTTTGCCAATGTCATCGTAACATAATGCAGGGCCTGTCTGAACTTCTCATAGTCTTCATTTCTGCTCACTACTTCGGGATTGCCGGCTAACCCGTTTGCAAGTACGATAAGCGTATCGTTTGTAGAAGTATCTCCATCTACCGATATCATATTGAATGTATCTTTTACATCTTCACGCAGCGCTTCCTGCAGCAGTTCTCTGGAAATCGCAATGTCCGATGTGATAAAGCAGAGCATGGTGCTCATATTCGGATGGATCATGCCGGATCCCTTGCACATACCGCCAAGCGTTACCGTCCTGCCGCCGATTTCGAACGTCACAGCCGCCTGTTTATCGACAGTATCCGTCGTCATGATCGCTTCCGCCGCCATCTGCGCAGCTTCCATTGTATCTTTTTTTGCATCCGCAAGCTTTTTAACGCCTGCCGTGATCTTATCTATCGGCATCTGCATTCCGATCACGCCCGTAGATGCCACAAGTACGGCATCTTCCGGAATGTTTAAACACTCCGCCGCGGCCTGCGCCGTCTTTTTACAGCAGGCATATCCTTCAGATCCCGTACAGGCATTGGCAATGCCTGCATTGACGACAACAGCCTGCGCATACGCGGAATGCTCCACGATCTCTTTATCCCAAATGACCGGGGCCGCCTTCACCATATTGCTTGTAAAAACGCCTGCCGCCTTACACGGTGTCTGACTGTAAACAAGCGCCATATCTTTTCTGTTCTGATATTTGATTCCGGCTTCCACTCCGGCTGCTTCAAATCCCGCCGCCGCGGTTACTCCGCCCTTTATAATCTCCATATTCCAAACCCCTTTCCGTTCTTACTCTTTATTCTGGCTATTATGAAACTCTGAGGCAGGCCGGCAGGTGAAAAAAGTTTCTGCTTCAAGGCACGCTTTCGCTCCGTTAAAAAGCGCAGCGGTACTAAGTTCGAGCAGCGTGCTACGCAGCTCTCACTAAGTGCCGGCGTTTTTATAGGGCCTTTCAGCAGAAATCTTTTTCACCTGCCGGCCTGCCTCAGAGTTTCACAATTACCTTCTTATTTTTTATCTTCCCCGGCAGAATCGCATTGGGCGATTCTGCCAGGAATGACATAGTTCTACTTAGGCAGCGTCCTCCGCTGCCTTAGCAGAACTTCATTCCTTATTCTTTATTCTTTATTGAACGCCGTAATATTATCTTCATTCAGCGTAAAATCATAATAATTCAAATCTTCCCGTCTGGTCCAGCCGATCTGCTTCCAAAACGCATTGCCGATGTCATTTTTCGTAAAGGCGATCAGGGAAACTTTGTTGATCCGTTCTTTTTTCAGGGCATTCATGCAAAACACGACCATCTCTTTGCCGATACCGCGCATTCTGTGGTCCTCCGCAACACAGACATGATACAGACAGCCTCTTCTGCCATCATGTCCGCACAGGATCGCGCCTACTATCCTGCCATCCATTACGGCCACTACGCTGCTGCCCGGATTTCTTTTTAAGAAGGCTTCCACGCCCTCTCTGGAATCATCCACGCTGCGGATGCCAAAACCCTTTATCGACATCCAAAGTGCCCGTACTTCGTCGTAATCCTCTATCGTCATCGCCCGTACCATGCCAAAAGACCTCCCTGTTCCTTTCGCCGCCTTAATTCAACATTTTCTATTCTATCACACTATTTTAAGATAGTACACAAAATTTATCATTGTTTTCCATTTAGATAGGATGAGGGTGTCAAAAGGAACGAATCGATAACAGAAATCATACTTGCGTTATCCTTACGATTGTTGTATATTGTTTTCAGAAAGTCAATAAGAGGGAGGACTTATATAATATGAAAGAAAAAATTATACTTGCCTATTCAGGCGGACTTGATACTACCGCTATCATTCCCTGGTTAAAAGAAAATTTTGATTATGAAGTGATCTGCGTATGTGCTGACTGCGGTCAGGGCGAAGAACTGGATGGTTTGGAAGAAAGAGCTATTTCAAGCGGCGCTGCCAAATTATATATAGAAGACCTGACAGATGAATTCTGTGATGATTTTATCGTTCCCTGCGTACAGGCCCATGCCGTTTACGAGAATAAATACCTACTCGGCACGTCCATGGCAAGACCGGTGATCGCCAAAAGACTGGTGGAGATCGCCCGTAAAGAAGGCGCTACGGCAATCTGCCACGGTGCAACCGGCAAAGGCAACGATCAGATCCGTTTTGAACTCGGCATTAAGGCGCTTGCTCCCGACTTAAAAATTATTGCGGCGTGGAGAAATGACAAGTGGAACATGAATTCCCGTGAAGAAGAGATCGAATACTGCCGGAACCACGGTATCGATTTACCGTTTTCAGCAGACAGCAGCTACAGCCGCGACCGTAACTTATGGCACATCAGCCACGAGGGTCTCGAGTTGGAAGACCCTGCGGCAGAACCGAACTATGAACATCTTCTGGTACTCGGCACCACGCCTGAGAAAGCTCCCGAAGAAGGCGAATATGTGACCATGACATTTGAAAAAGGCGTTCCGACGTCCGTAAACGGTAAGAAAATGAAAGTATCCGAGATCATTACCGTTTTAAACGAACTTGGCGGAAAACACGGTATTGGTATCGTTGATATTGTAGAAAACCGCGTTGTCGGTATGAAATCCCGCGGCGTTTATGAAACACCCGGCGGCACGATCCTGTATGAAGCGCATCAGCAGTTGGAAGAGCTGATCCTTGACCGTGACACGTACGCTATGAAAGCGGACCTTGGCAGCAAATTTGCGCAGGTCGTATATGAAGGAAAATGGTTTACACCGCTTCGTGAGGCGCTGCAGGCATTCATCGAATCTACACAGAAGTATGTGACCGGCGAAGTGAAATTCAAGCTTTACAAAGGAAACATCATCAAAGCAGGAACCTCCTCACCGTATTCTCTGTACAACGAAAGCATTGCTTCTTTTACGACGGGAGATCTGTACGATCATCATGACGCAGAAGGTTTCATCAATCTGTTTGGTCTTGCAAGCAAGGTACGCGCCATGAAGATGCAGGAAACGGAAGGCAAAAACTAATAGAAATAAGAGGGTTTTTATGAGTGTTATCTCATATATTGTTCTTTATCTGACGATCGTTAATCTGGCCGGATTTTTCATTATGGGCATCGACAAACTAAGAGCGCGGAAAAGGGCCTTTCGCATCCCTGAATCCACGCTGTTTGTCATCGCCCTGATGGGCGGCAGTCTCGGCACTACCATAGGTATGCATCTGTTTCATCATAAAACGAGACACTGGTACTTTCTCTATGGTATGCCGGCTATTTTGTTTCTGCAGATCGCGATCGTGGCACTCCTGATCTATTCGCCGATCCAGTTTGCATTTCTCTGAATAGGATCATCATAACGGGCAGCCCGCTCTGCGGATTCCCGTTATATTTATACAAAAACGACCGTAAAATTACGGCCGTTTTTTATTTCCCTTGATATTTGATTTCCCTTTATGTCTATATTGTAACAATAATGCCGCCGTCATTGGCATACATGCTGCTGACGCCTGCGGTATCCATAATGACGATTTCTTTTACCTTCGTTCTGGCAAGCAGTTCTTTTTGCATGAAACCGGCCCGGTCCGGGCAGTTGCAATGTGAGATCATCAGCGTTCTTTCCGTAATATCAGGCACTTCTTTTACCATGATATCCGCCAGTTTGCCAATGGCTTTCTTCATCCCGATCGCCTGGCTCTTCTGCTCGATCACGCCGTGATTGCCGCACATGATCGGTTTGATATTCAACGTCGATACGACCATCGCTTTCACACCCGTCAGTCTCCCGTTCTTACGGAGCGTTTCCAGGTTATCCAGTATAAAATAGGTCTTCATCTCGTCTCTGAAGGCTTCCAGTTCCGCGATCGTCTCCTCGAAGGAAGCGCCCTGTTCCTGCAGCTGCATCATCTTCATGGCATACTGCGTCTCGCCGCTGCTGGCCGATTCCGAATCAAATACATAGATATTTTTCGTCCCGTACTGCTCATGATACAGATTCTTGCCCAACACGGCGCTGTTATAACTTCCGCTCAAATGAGAAGAGAGCGTCACAACGAAAATATTATCGACATCCGCCCTATAGGCTTCCATGTATTTCTCCGGCGATGGACAGGAAGATTTCGGGCAGTGCGGATACAATGCAACCTGCGCAAGAAATTCAGCCTGATCAAAGTGCTCGTCATCCATGATCTGATAATCGCCCACTTCCAATCCGAGCGGAATAAACTGAAACCGCTCATCCTTGTGATATTGTTCCGGCAGCTCGCAGCAACTGTCTACGATAATCTTATAACTCATAAAGTAAAGCCTCCATTACCATTCCACATAGTTTTAATTACTACTTATGATAACACGACTTCCTACGCTCTGTAAATAGATTTTCCGCATTTTGTAAAAATCCAGGGATCCAAAGCGGCGGGCGGCTTGAAGTTTTGTAAGGGATTTTTTAATCATATTCACGGAAATTTTACATCTTATGGCAAAAAAAGAGCCAGGAACCTGTTTTTTAGATTCCTGGCTCATTGGTGTCATTTACACATTCTGGTCTGTTTTTAATTTTCTCACTTCGTCAACAGAAAGGCCAACAAACTCTGCAATCTTTTCAAGCGTTATTGTTCCATCTTCCAGCATTTTCTTTGCAACATTTATCATCCCTTCTTTCAATGTCTGGTTTCTCATATCTTCCATAGCCCGGCACATAATTTCGATTCCCTCCTTGCTCTCTTTAAAAAATCTCACCCTGTCAGCCAATGTCCCATAGTACATATCTGCTGCATCTGTGCAGGAGAAGTCATGCATTAGCTTCCCAATTGGCGTATCTCCACGGTAAGCACCATTTACATACAGTATGTGCGAACCGTCCTCAAATCTTTCCCCTGTTCCTAAAAAGCACCTCCCAATCGGATAAAGCGGCAACCCCTTTCCCATCACGTCATTCTCCGTGATAAAGATTACCCACGTTTCCGGCAGCTTGTCGAAATCCTCGCCTTTCTTCAAAAGGTACGCGTCCATCATGCTGCTGTTGTACCTTGCTCTTTTTCTCCCGGCTCCTTTATCGGAACGCTGTACTTCTACGTTCAGTTTTGCCCCTGTGCTGTCCGCAGCCAGGATATCCAGCCTCACCGAACGGTTTAGCAGATTCTCCACAAATACCTGTGTACGAACATCCAACACCTTTAAATCCGGCTTTTCAAGCACAATCTGCAATACCAGTTCTATGCTTGCTGTATCTCCTTCAAAACACTTTGTAAGGAAATCATCATCAAGCAGGCGAAAGTCCCTTAGTCTCTGTAAATCTTCCTGATGTTTCCGGTCTATCTGTTCCGTCACTGTCAATCTTCCTACCTGCTTTCCCTTCCATTTTTGTATCTTCATACTACCACAAACTTCTTGATTTTACAAGCATACGGCTGTTTGGACAATGTATTCATCACCTTTTAGCCGGGCAATTTACATATGATACGCCAAAAAAATATTAACCTTTTTACATTTATTCATATTCACTAACCATGAAAAAATCTTGTGATTAAAAAGTCATACAGAGCATATGCCGCCTCTTTGGCTCCCTGGATTTCTCTCTACTCTCTCAACAGATCCGCATACCAGAACACGATCTCCGAAATGCGTCCCAGATCGCCTTCTTTCGCGGTCTCGCGCCACAGATTTTTATAGTCCATAAACCAGACTTCCAGTCTTTTTGCCAGTTCCAGGGCCGATTGTTCCGGTCTCTGCAAAGCTTTGCCAAGTTCCTTATCCGCAGCGAAAGCGCCGATTTCGTTCCATATGGCTATCCCTTCCATCGTCACGTCGCACAACCGCAATACGCCGCGGCAAGAGGAATCCATAAAGACTGCGTTTTCTTTTAACTGCCGCCTGAGTCCTTCTAACGCCGTATTGGCATCATGAACAGCCTCTCTTTTACAGGATGCGCCAAAATCCGGCAGTCCGTAAGCGCTTTCCGTTCCTGTTTTTTTCCGTGCAGTTTCATAGTATACAACCGCCGTTTCCCATCCAAACAGAGAATTCCTGCTAATCTGCGCAAGGATGCCTGTAAACTGTTCCGATCTGTCATGATACTCTATCCTGGAAATCTGACGGTTCATTTCTTCAAAAGGCACAGTCTCGTGATTCCAGGAAAAGGCCGCCCCATAAATCATACCCGGTACGGAGAATGCCGGATGATTGATGTGGCCGAAATCGCCCCAATCCGTATTCAAAATGCCGACAGCCTGATATTTTTCGGCATAGCCGCACATTCTCGTAATATTATGGTAGGAGTCTTCTATCAAATTGACCCACTGGTTCCACCCGCAGACACCGGGACAAAGATATTGGCTGGCGCCGGCTTTGGCCATATCCCTGCTCTCGTCCTCGCGCTGGTCTTTCGCATATCCCCAGGTGAGGCAGATCGTCTCCTCGGGCAGTTCCCGGATCAACCCGGGTTCTGCACAGATCACGTCCCCCCAGAACATGGGGGTCTTGCCGTGATCTTTCAAAAACGTACATAATTCTTTCACATAGTCGATATAGATGCGGTGCACTCCTTTTTCTTCCGCCAGGGTTTTGCTCTTTCCTTTACCCAGGTCAAATGTCTCATCCGCGCAGATATTGAATTTATCCGAGGAAAAAAGAGACATATATTCTTCTATCATCCCCTTGATCAGCGGAAGCGCACGCTCGTCCGATGCATTGATCGTATGGTGCTGCATACGGCCCTCAAAGGAAAACGGGCGGTTTACCGAATCCTCCAATTCACACAGTTCTCCGCAGCTTCTAGTGGAAAGCAGCATATACAGATGCCCGAAACTTGCAAGGGATGGGATCAGTTCGACACAGCGCTGCCTGCAGTATCTGTCAAGTTCCAGAATTTCCTGTGCCGTTAACGGCGTCTCGTTCCGCCACATCTCGGAAAATCCTTCAAACATATACGTATGTTCGATATAAAGCTGAAATTCATTGATCTTATAACGGCACAGTCTGTCCACTGTCTTTTTTAAATACTCCAATTTCAGGACTCTTCCTCTTGTTTCATCCAGATAATAGCCGCGGTGTCCGATATCCGGTGCATCCAGGATCTCCACGCACTCCGGCGCGCCGCCCTGCTGCTCTATGATCTGACACAATGTTTCCGCCGCATACAGCAGTCCGGCACGGTCTCCGCCGGCCGCCGTAATCCCGTTTTCCGCTATGACAAGGCGGTATTCCTGCTTTTGATACGCCGGATCGATTGTTAGAAAGATATCGCCCGCACTTTGTCTGCCTTTCCCGGGCGCCGGGGTAAATCCGGCCCATTTCCCGATGCATTCCTGCAGCAGCATAACGCAGATATCGCCTTCTTGACGCAATGCGCCATCGAGTACGATGCGTGTCCTGCCGCTTATATAAAAGCGGTCTTTTCCTTTGATCAGTTGTTTCGGTTTTGGTATCAGATACATTCTGCTGTGTCCTCCCATTATACAATGATGCATCATATTTTTTATACAATCTTTACGGTCACGATCTCATAAGGATTACAGGTAAACAGGATCCGGTTTCCTTCCACACGCGCCTCCGCTTCGTTTTCCTCAAGCAGATTGCACAGATATGCTTTGGTAAACGGACGGTTTACCGTCAGGCAGACTTTTGTTTTGGCATTTTCCGACTCATACATGCGGAAAATCGTGCCTTCCCCATCTTCCGCTGCTTTGATCGTTTCCAGAATGATATTTTCCCGATCTACCTTTGCCAGACTAAACTGCATTCCCGGCACGCCGCCTTTTACCGCATAGGCAGGCTGGTTCAGCATATAGGCTTCTCTCACCGTACCTGCCGCCGCCCAGTTTTCCGCATGCGGATAAATGGCATAAGTGAAAAAGTGTTCCTCCTGATCTGTCACCGGATTCGGTTCGATCCCCGACTTGATCAGCGTTAAGGCCATATTGCCATCTTTTACCGAATGACCGTACTTGCAGTCGTTTAACAGACTGACGCCGTAATGGCCTTCCGAAAGATCCATCCACTTTTGTCCGCAGCTTTCGAAACGCGCTTTATCCCAGCTGGTATTGCAATGCGTTTTCCTGGTCAGATTACCGAACTGGATATCGAAAGCCGCTTCATCCGTATGGACATCCACCGGGAAATGAACTTTCAAAAGATGCTGGTGTTCCTTCCAGTCCACATAAGTCTCAAACTCGATCCTGCGGCTGTCCGCATAGAAATGAATGTTCTGCCTGATCAAAGACTGACTGATCTTCCGTGTCAGCATAAGCGTTGCCCGTACAGGGCCAAGCGCTGTCCACTCCATGCTTTCCAGCTCCGTCACGTCCCAATATTTTTCGGTGTAATAAATATCGATATCCCAATTGTCATAATAGATCGGCTTATCTTCATACATCCGCATCAGATTCGCCCGTTCTCCCGTCTTTATGACGTCTCTGTCATTTTCTTTGTCATAGATTGCGCTGATCAATCCGTTTTCATCAAATTGTACCGTATAATAGGGCGTCTCAAGGCATCCGCCGTCCGACAGGATAAACGGGTTCTTCGTCTGCGTCTCCGGCATCTGCGGCAAGGTTTTAATCTGCGCAAAGACTTTATATCCTTTCGCGGGCAGTCCCTTCACATAGACGATCGCTCCATCATCCGTCTTCTGTACCGGATAAACGGCGCCTGTCTCATCCGAAAGCGCTTCCGCCCCGACAGCGTCAAGTTTTACCACATCATTACGCACTTTTCCCGTCGTATTGAAGATTGTCACGCCTTCTCCATCCGGTACCAGCGCCTGCATCCGCGCATCTATCAATGCCGCAGTCGAAGCGGCAATGTCTGCATATTCTTTTCTGGTCACCTCATAGACTTCCTGAATGGAAGAGCCCGGCAGAATGTCATGGAACTGATTTAACAGCACGCTCTTCCAGATCGCATCCAGTTCTTTTGCCGGGTACGCCATTGTGTCCTGTGCCATAACCGCCAGAAGCTCCAGATCCATCAGGCCAAGTTCCGCCTTTCGGTTAGAACGCTTATTTCTGGCCATAGACGTATAAGTCCCCCGGTGATATTCGAAATAGAACTCCCCTTCCCAGACAGGGAGTCTCTTATGGTCCCACACCCGCTTTTCCAGTTCTTCAAACCATGTCCGCGCAAACTCCTGGCGCACTTTGGGGATTCCCTTTATCCCTTTGCTCATCCGCTTCGATGTTTCCAGCATGGTTCTTGTCGGGCCGCCTCCGCCATCGCCGTATCCGTAGGAAATCAGAATATCATTGTTGATATCCTTATTCTGATAACGCATCCATCCGCCCATGATCGCATCCGGGTGCAGGATGCCGTTGTACGTCGTAAAGAAATTCTGCACAGGCTGCTCCACGCCGAGCGTCGTGATCAGATGCGTCAGAACTTCCGTTCCATCGATCCCTCTCCAGCGCATCGTATCATAAGGCACTTTATTGAACTGATTCCATGCCAGCTTCGTGGTCATGAAATAATCAATACCGCACTTTTTCATGATCTGCGGGAGCGCACCGGAATAACCGAATACATCAGGGAGCCAGAGCACCCTGTTATCCACGCCGAATTCCTCTTTAAAAAAACGCCTGCCGTGCATAAACTGACGCACCAGAGACTCTCCGGAAGTCAGGTTGCAGTCCGCTTCCACCCACATGCCGCCTTCCGGTTCCCAGCGCTTTTCCCGTATCCGTTCCTTCACTTTCTCATAAAGCGCCGGATATCGTTCTTTCAGGAAAAGATAAAGCTGCGGCTGGCTGGACATAAACTTATACTCCGGATATTCTTCCATAAGCTTCAAAACGGTCGCAAAACTTCTCGCCACTTTTTCTCTCGTCTGGGCAACGGTCCACCACCATGCCACGTCGATATGCGTATGTCCGATACAGGCTGCCGTTACATCCTCATATCCTGCCATATCCGTATACAACGCCTGTCCGATATATGCAGAAGCATCTTCCAGACTGCGGTAGAACGCTTCCGAATAAGGTGACCTCAAGTCTAACAGGTTGATCGTCTCATTCAGGATATTCTCGATATCCTTCCGGTTCTTATCGTCCGCGTCCATACGACCGAACGCCGCTGACGGCACCCACAGATCATAATAGAGCTTCTCGATTGCCGCATCCACTTCCTGCAGCTGCACAAGCAGGGAAAATTCCGTATGCAGCGTTCCCGTATAAACCTGCAGCTCCAACGTGAGCGTTTCTCCCGCCTCCGCCTTGTCCGTCAGCAGAACCTCCCTGTGGTTCATATCGATCCCCTGCACGATTTTTCCGTTGACAAATAACAGAAACTGCGGGTTTTTCGCATCATCCCATTCATCGATCTGTGTACAGACATGCATCCATAACGGTTTCCCGTCCATTTCTTCGGGTACGACAGCCTCCGTCCGAAACCAGTAATGTCTGTCAGGTCCGTACCAGTGCATTGTCTTGCCATCGTAGGGCTCCCATGCTTTTTCATCCGCCGAAGCATCCCCGGGATATATAAAATTTCCTTCTTTATACTGCCACTTCGTAACCGGAAACCGCTGTTTTATTTTTAACTTCTGCAGCTCCCCGCAGATGCCTTTTACTCTTTTATCCAGAAAATCCATCTCCGTCTCCTCATCCTCGTCAAATATGATGCTCTCTTAAATGATATAATAACATTTCCACCGTCGTAAATGCAATGCCCGTCACCGTATCCGCACACCCATAATATACGGCGATCCGGCCCGTAGCCGCATCGGTAAGCGCCGCACAGGGAAATGTCACATTCGGCACGTCTCCCACACACTCATAATATTCATGAGGCGCTAAAATATAATCTTTTGACCGCAGCAGCACTTTCCACGGCTCATCCGGATCAAGCAGCGCTGCTCCCATCCGGTATACGAATCCATTACAGGTATTGATTACCCCATGATAAATCAAAAGCCAGCCTTCATCGGTCTCGATCGGTACGGGACCCGGCCCGATCTTGGTGCACTGCCATGCGGACAGATCTCCCGGAACAGGACCCATCACATGACGATGCCTGCCCCAGAATTCCATATCCGGACTCTGGCTGACGAAAATATCGCCAAAAGGAGTATGCCCGTTGTCGCTCGGACGGTTCAGCATCATATACATACCGTTTATTTTGCGCGGAAATAAAACGCCGTTGCGGTTAAACGGTAAAAATGCATTTTCCAGCTGTACGAATTTCTTAAAATCATATGTATAGGCCACGCCGATCGTCGGCCCATGATAGCCGTTGCACCATGTCACATAATATCTGTCCTCCAGAAAACAGACTCTCGGATCATAACGGTATTCTCTTTTCAGTATTTCTCCGTCGGCGCCTTCAAATTCTATCGGCTCGTCTTCAATTTCCCAATGGATGCCGTCTTTGCTCCTTCCTGCATAAATATCCATGCTGATCGAACGGCTGTCGCAGCGGAACACCCCCGCATAGCCTTCCGCAAAAGGAACAACCGCGCTGTTGAACACGCTGTTCGAAACTTTATTGCCATTTCTTCCGATGATCGGATTGCCGCTGTATCGCCACATGGGAGCTTCACAGCCCTCCGGCCTTTCTTCCCACGGTATATCGGACAATGACCGCCCAATAATCTTACTCATAATTACCCCCTTCTTTTTAGTCAATTTTTCTCATAACACCTGACAGATACAGCCAAAAGCCGCCGTCAAAATCTGATCTTTCCGATTTTGCGGCGGCTCTTTCGTACCGCTTATCTGCCTGTTATTTTATTGGATAACATATGTAATATTATTTATTTTACTGCATCTACCTGCGCCTGCGCTGTTTCACGGATCTTTTCCCAGCCGGCTTTTTCCAGTTCGCCCATCAGTGTCGGCAGGAGTGTTGCCGGATCCTGTGCGCCGGTCCACAGTTCACTCTTATACTTTTCATATACGGCCCTGCAGTTTGCCAGTTCCGTCTCCACTTCGCCTGTATCCATGTCGAATCCGAGCATCACGGACGGCGCTGCCTGTGCATTCAGTTCTTTTACTTCATCCCATTCGTTTATTTCCACTTCCGCAAGCTGTGTGACGTTAAAGAAGGTACCCTGTGTATAACCGGCCATAGACCAGTCCGTATTCAGCTTCTCCACTTTATTGTCCGCGGTATAGACGAAGTTCTCACCCTCCACGCCATAGTAGAACAGATCGCGGACCTTGGAATCCGTATTGACAAGTTCCAAAAGCTGTAATGCTTTCTCCGGATTTTTGCAGCCTGCATAAATACCGTTTAAAGAACCTCTTACAGTCGTGTTGGATACCAGCGTATTGCCGAATTTTACTGCTTCGCAGTTTTCAATCCCGTTGTTCGGTCCCCAGTTGGACTTCGCTGCACCGCTCCATCCCTGTGCGGTGAAGAAAGTACGGTACCCGTTAGAATCGTCTGCCGTCGGTGCATCACCGTTTATAATGCCATCCACATACATCTGATGAATGATGCCAAGCTGTTCGATCACTTCCTCATCTTCCAGAGGATTTACGACCGTCTTCGTTTCGTCGTCATATTTGACGCCCAGTACCGGAAGACCGGCGCCAAGCTGGTCAAAACCGGAAATCAGATAGTCGGCGCCGTTTTTAGACATATAGTACGGCGCTCCCCCTTCCCCTTCCTTGATTGTTTTGAGCGCTGCCGCCAGATCGGCATAGTTGTTGATTCCTTTGTAATCGATATCATATTTTTCCGCCATGTCTACGTCCCAGATAAAATAATTCGTTGCGGAACTGTCTTTGTATGTCGGAACAGCATATACTTTACCTCCTACGGAAGCAGCTTTCCAGTAGTCTTCCGGAATCATCGCATACAGTTCGGGAGAAGCCTCTTTTACAAGCGTCGTAATATCCATGAATACGCCTGTATTGACTTCGGAATTATAACGTCCGGCATCCGTAAAGAGAATATCAAACGCTTCGCCGGAATTGGTGATCACGCTTCGTCTGTTATCCCAGTCAGCCCACGGCACGATCTCCATGTCCACATTCACGCCGATCTTTTCTTCCAGATAGGGATTGATCTGTTCAAGCCATGCATCATAATTGGCCGGCATACCGTTTCCTACCTGGATCCATTTTAACGTCACTGTCTCTTCCGGGGAAGCCTGCCCCGCATCATCTGTCCCGGAAGCCGACGTATCCGCATTGTCCGCTACGGATGCCGATGTGTCGTTTGTTCCCGCTGTGCCCGAATCCTGTTTCCCTCCTGTGTCTGCGCCGCCGGATCCGCAGCCCGCCAGTGCGCCGATACTCAGCGCACATGCCATTGTAAGTGCCATCAGATTTTTCTTTTTCATACCTCTTCTCCTTTTCTACTTGAAATTGATGTATATTGTCAGCCTTTCACTGCTCCAACCGTAAGTCCCGATATGAAGTAACGCTGGAAGAACGGATAGGTACATGCGATCGGTACGATAATAATGATTGCCATAGCCATTCTTGCGCCTTCCTTGGGCATGTTATTGATATACTGCTGCATCGTCAGCCCCATGGCCGGATTCTTCGCCATCATTTCAATGTTTCTCTGTACATGATCCAAAAGCGCCTGTAATGAAAACAGTTTCGTGTTCGTAATATACAGGGAGGACTGGAACCAGTCATTCCAATATCCGAACGTCAGAAAAAGGGCGATCGTCGCCAGCATCGGCTTCGATAACGGAAGCGCAATCTGCGTAAAGATGCGAAGCTGGCTTGCACCGTCGATCTGCGCCGATTCTATGACCGAATCCGGAATATTGGTCTTGAAAAAGGTCCGGCAGATGACCACATTGAAAGAAGATACGCACAGCGGCAGGATCAATGCCCATATACTGTCTTTCAGATGTAAAAACTGCGTATTCACAACATAGGAAGAGATCATACCGCCGTTGAATATCATCGGAATGAAAACCACCATAGACAAAAAACCGTTTAGTTTATAGGAATTTCTTGAAAGCACGTATCCCATAGTGCTCGTTAATGCCAGACCGATCAGCGTACCGACTACCGCCACGGTCACGGAAACCCCCAGCGCCTGCAGGATCATTCTGCCTTCTTTAAAAATAAATTCATATGCATCCAGGGCAAACCCTTCCGGCCAGAACCGGTATCCATTCATCTTAATAGACTGCTCCGACGATATGGAGATGATGAACACAAATATTACCGGTATGATACAGACCATTGCACAGAACATAAACAGCAGATTAAATAACAGATTCGTCTGCGGTTTGATCCGATTCAGTCTGGATGCGGATTCCGCCGCTTCATTATGCTTTGCCATCTTATCCCTCCTTTTTTATGCTTACCGACTATATGATCGCACTGTCCTTATCGATCCTCTTTACCAAAGCATTCGCCAACAGTATGGTAATGCAGCATGATACGGACTGGAAGAAAGTCGCCGCCGATGTCATGCCGATCGGGGTAGAGGACTGCAGCGCGTTGTACACATAGGTATCGATCGTCGCCACCGCATTGAAGATAGACCCCTGCGCCCCCTGCGTGATCTGATAGAACAGGCCGAAATCCGAATAGAATATTTTACCTACATTTAAAATAAACATCATGATAATGACATTTTTCAGACAGGGCAGCGTAATATAGAATACCTGCTGGCGCTTGCTCGCCCCATCCATGACTGCTGCCTCATACAGCGTACTGTCAATACCGGAGATACTGGAAAGATAGATAACCATGTTATAACCGGTATTTTTCCATATCTGCATAAACAGCAGAATAAAAGGCCAGACTTTCGGCATCATGTACCACCGCATCGGCGTGCCGCCCGAATCCCGTATCATATTGTTGAGCATGCCGTTATCCATATTCAGGAAAGCGTCCACGAAGTATGCCGCTACGACCCATGACATAAAATAAGGAAAAAACATCAGCGTCTGATAGATCCTGGCATTTTTCCTGCTATGTAAAAGACTTATCATGATTGCCAGACCAACGGATAAAATAAGTCCCAATATGATAAACACCAGATTATACAGAATCGTATTGCGCAATATGATAAACAAATCATTGGACCTGATCAGGAACTCAAAGTTCTTGAGACCGGCCCATTCACTGTGCATGATATTGCTGAAAAAGCTTCTGCCGCCCACCGCCTTATAGTTCTTAAACGCTATGATCAGTCCGAACATGGGCATAAAACAGAACAACACATACCATACGGTTGTCGGAACAGCCAACAACGTAAGTTCTGTGTCATTTTTGCTCCAGGAACCTCTTCTGCGCTTCTTTATTTTCATCATCCTCTCACGCCTCCCTGTAAACTTATTTTTTAACTTTTATTGTAATCAAATGTTAACAGAACAGCCTTCTACTGTCAATTAATTTACCGTGTTTTTTCGGCTTTTTTATCTATTTTGTCAAAATATATAAATTTTTACTTTATTTTTTATTAACTTTTTCTATGTATATATTTTAATATTTTCTTTTTACTCCCTACTATTTTAATTATTTGTTAACTTTTGTTAACCAATCTTGCTTTTCAAATGAAAAACTGCTATACTGAAACCATGTATAGTAAAGAAAAATATAAAATAATTTACATTTAAAGAGATTATAGGGGAATTTCTATGGGCAAAGTGACAATGCAGGACATCGCAGATTCTTTGGGCATCTCGCGGGTCACCGTCTGGAAAGTATTTAACAACCAGACCGGCGTGTCTGCTTCTCTGCGGGAAAATGTTCTGGAAAAAGCAAAAGAAATGGGATATCTGAAAACAGGTATGGAAACTGTTCTCTCCGAAGAGGAAAAAACAGTCTCTCTTATCGTGTCAAGACCTGACTCTGCAACCTTCTGGACAAATATCATCCATCGTATGGCACAGGAGCTGTCCTACCACAATATCCATCTGATGTATACATACATGCCTGCCGCTTATACCGAAGATTTTATACTTCCATCTGTTTTGACAAACGGAGCGGTTCAGGGCGCTATCATACTAAACGTTTATGATGCAAAACTTACGGAAATGATCAACGAACTGGAACTTCCAAAAGTGTTTCTGGATACCGTTCCACAGATGAAAACTTACGATCTGCGGGGTGATCTGGTACTTTTAGAAGGATATAACACCTTGTACAGCATCACAAAATCCGTGATCCAAAGAGGCGTCACCAGCCTGGGGTTTATCGGCGATATCCAATATGCCATGACCAATCTGGATCGTTACAGAGGTTTCGTGCACTGTATGCAGGATCACCATATCAAAATAAACGAGCGCGTATGCCTGACCCGCAGTATCGGTATTTTTTCCTATTATCAGGAACTGAGCAGCTTTTTGGATTCTCTTGAAGAACTGCCGGAGGCTTTTATCTGCGCCAGCGACTTTATCGCGCATTTTCTGAAACGCTATTTTTCGGACCACAAAGAACGCATTCCGAACGGGATTATCGTAACCGGTTATGACGGCAGCCGCGAATATACGAATATCGACGGACAGCTAACCACTGCCGATGTCAAAACAGGCCTTCTTGGGAAACGGCTGTCCATGCAGATCGTCTATCGCATGAAACATCCGGACGCCCCCTGTGAACTTGCCTATATAAAACCGCCTATTATTTACCGGGATTCTGTCATATACTAATTTTGTTTTATCAAAGGGAGTACCGCTTTTATTATGATCGCATTAAAGATTACCAACGTGAAAAAATTTATGGGAAAACTGCTTGCTTCCGAAGCCTTTGATTCTTTTGTGATTGAAGAAGCTTCCATAAGCACCTACAATACTTTTCTGATCGATGGCCATCAGAACAGAGATTTTTATTCTACCGAAGAATGGGAAGACAGAGAGATACGGCCATATGACTTTACCGCATGGAAACAGATACGGCCCGTCTGCTATTCTCTGATCAGGGGAACGCGTACGCCCAGCGCCTTCCGGTTCGTCCTGCATCTGATACCGGACTATGTCGCTTCCGTTCTGAAAAAAGAAGAAACGGCCATCACTCCGCAGCAGATCAAAGCGCTCGTACTGACCGTTAAATACGACGGCACGGCGCTGACGCTGGTTACCGGCACGGCTTTTCACACTTTCATTATGGATAAGACCGTAGACCGTTTGTGGGATGATGCCATGAAAAAATTTCTGGACAAAAGAGAAATCGAATATGAAGAATTATGACAGCAGGTTTCTGCCGGTATATTCCGGCAGAAAAGCCTGTTTTATCCTATGAAGACTTCCGGCGTGCATTCGCAGCGCTTACACATTGTCCTGTAAAGCCTGTATCCGCATTTTCACATTCTCATCAAATTCCTCATCGGAAAATTTAGGATCTCTTGTCTTCATCCAGATCTCACACGGCGCCTCGCTGCATTCTCCACAGTTTCCAAATCCTTTGCTGCACTTACTGCATTCATAAATTGCGCACATCTGTCCTTCCGGTACATGGAAAACCTTCCCCTCACACTCGCTGCATCCTTTACACATCTCCCCGTAACAGTAACATGTACGGCAATCTGTCCCGCATACGCTCAAATTTGCATTTCCCATTGTAATCTCCTCTCTTTCTTCCTGTAAATTAGGCGGCTGCGAAACTCTGAGGCAGGCCGGCAGTAAAAAAGTTTCTGCTTCGAGGCGCGCTTTCGCCTATTCCTATGAATATAAACTACTCACATGATACCCGTATCCCCTGTCAAAGTATTGTAAATTTTCGACATGGCGTGATACAATAAACGCAGACTAAACAGTCTGTATTTTGAGGAAAAAAGGAGGACACGGCCTATGGCACACACGATTTTGAAAATCCGGGAACATCCTTCGTTAAAGCAGGACGCCGCACGTTGGTTTCACGAAAAATGGGGAATTCCGCTCAAAGCCTATCTGGAAAGCATGGAGGAATGTATCGGAAATGCTGATGCCGTTCCGCAGTGGTATATCGCCATGGATCACGAACGGATCATCGGCGGACTCGGCGTAATTGAAAATGATTTTCATGACAGAAAAGACCTGACGCCCAATGTATGCGCAGTCTATGTGGAAGACGATTACCGCTGCCGCGGCATCGCCGGAAAGCTGCTAAGCCATGCCTGCGCAGATATGGCAGACAAAGGCATTTCCACGCTGTATCTGCTGACCGATCATACATCGTTCTATGAAAGATATGGGTGGGAATTCCTGTGTATGGCACAGGGCGAAGGCGAAGCCGAACCGGGCAGGATGTACGTTCATTGTCAAAAATAAAAAACCTTTTATATTCATGGGGCGTGGATACCGGAATTTTATCAGTATGAATGGTTCGGGCGGCAGACATAGACCGGTATCCACAGTTCGCAGAATAATCCGTCCGTACTTTCATCAAAATATACCTCGTAATCCGTTTCTTCACAAACCCGGTAACCGCCGGAAGGGAGAAATTCCTGATAGAATCTCTCCCATGCTTCGCCGATACAGTCTCCATCTTCTCCGATGCACCGGAACACTGCATACGTACAGCTTTCCGTTTCCCAGTACTGATACCCGTTTTCTTTCAGGAAAAGAGCTTCTTCATCAGCCGGCTCATCATGCAGCAGTACTCCCACGCCGTATGCAAAGCTCATTTCCCGTCCGTGCAGCGGTGCGCAGAGTCCATACAGCCTGCCTTTCTTTGCACATTGCAGCGACTTAAGCGCATCGATCCGGCCACAGGCATAACATTCCTCCCAAAAATCGGAAATATCGTGATTGCCGTCCTCGTGAATGATCTCTATCGGGAAATCTCTGACGATTGCCGCAAACTTCTGTCTGTCCCTTTTTTCGATCCGGTAATCGATCCTTTTGCCGCCCTCAAAGGAAACTCTGAGCGTCAGCGGCCCGAACAATACAAGCTGTGCGCCGGCAGATCTGGCATATTTCGGTGCGATCCCATGAAAACGCGTAAATGCCTTCGTAAATCCATCCTGTGTTTCGAACCCGTATTTCATGGCAATATCAATGATCTTTAAATCCGTCCCGAGAAGCTCCTGTCCCGCCAGGGAAAGTCTTCTGTTTCTGACATAAGTATTCAAAGTCATGCCGGTAATGAAACTGAATGCTCTGTGGAATTCATACGGTGATACGTTCACCGCTTTTGCCACATCCTCAAAGCGGATGTCTTCCAGCAAATGTTCCTCCGTATAGCAAACCGCCTTCTGCAGCATATTGATCCATTCCATTAAAACCGTCTCCTTTTTCTCCTCATGCTCATTTCTCCATCGCCTGATTCATAGTCAACACCGCTTTCAGGGTACGGACTGCCTCTTCGATGGCAAGGCAGGATGCCGCGTCTTCTTTCAGACACTGTATTACATGCGAAAGCGCTGCCTGATAGCAGTCTGTCTGCGGCAGAGGAATCTCCGTTCTTTCATGCGCAAGGAACAATTCCAATTTCGTGTCCGTCCGTCCATCGGCGCAGCCATCCTCATAAAAGCGGATCACTGCATTTTCCATAACGGCCTCGTAACCAACGGAAAAAGGATATGCCCCGGTCATCGCCGAAGCGCCTCTGACATAAGCGCAGGAATCTTCATATTGTAAGCAGGCCGTTACTAACGACTGCTCTTTTCGCACATCGATCCCGTTTACGGAAATGTGCTTTGCCTCTCCCATGCATCTTATGACAAAGTCCATATCGTGTATCATGAGATTCAGTCCGATATGCGCGCTGTCAAGATTTCCCCACCAGGGCGGCGTTTCCCTTTTTACCTGTAATTCCTTCAGGCGGCCGTATTTATTTTCTTTTATCACCTGGTAAAGATATTGATAGGCATATTCGAACCGCACAAACAGGTCTACAAACGCCCTTCTGCCGCACTGCTCCGCTGTCTCCAGGATAGTTTCCGCATCCGCCAAAGACTCCGCTACGGGCGTTTCGATAAAAACATGCTTTCCGGCATGAAGCGCTTTGCACGCCGTTTCCTTATGCAGATGATTGGGAAGACAGATATCCACTAATTCAATCTTACCATCATTCCAGATTCTGTCCATATCCATTGTGGTTTCAACGTGATGCTTATTTTGCAGATCCCGTAATTTCTCTTCGTTTCTTCCCCATACGACAATACTGTCGATCTGCGGCATTTTCGAATATAACTCCACATGGTATGCGCCGAAACCCGTTCCTAAAACTGCTGCTTTCATTAGATTCTCCCTTCTTTCGTTCATGAAACAGGCAATTGTGAAACACCTGTTATTTATGAAAACATGATTATCATATCATATACACATCTCATATTTCCCGTCCGGTTTGCGCAGTTTTGTCAAGTTCGGCATAAAGCGCTGATCCTATTCGGTCATATAAATCGCCAGCTTTTCTTCAATGGCCTCCAGCGCCTCGTCTATTTTCTGCCCGCCAAGAATAAACGCAGAGCCTTCCGTAAAAATGCATTCCTCCATAACTCTATCTTCTATATAAGCTGCCCCGGCCGACTCCATCCACTCTTTCACCACGGCAATCTCCTCCTCCGCAGGTATAAAAATATCCAGCAGAAGTTCCCGGCCGTCCTCATAGATCATACCGATCTTTCCATATTCCCCGTTTTCCCCGATCTCATCTGTACTGGGAGAAAATGCGTCTTCCAATGCTTCTTTGTTTATTGCATATCCGCTTACATGACACTGATTTTCCTTACCAAAAAACGTTTTCATGAAGTCTTCTGCCAGCTCCATCTTCTGTGTCGCCGCATTGATCCCCAAAATGTTTTCCGGTATAAACACACGTCCGTTTTCCCCTTCCATCGGTACCAGCACGGTATCTTCGAATCCTTTCACCTTAGATACGGAAATCATTTCCGTGTAGCTGCGCGGCGAGCCGCTTACGCCGACAAAAATATCGGAATAACCTGCCGCATAATCCATATAAAATCCATAATTGATCAGATCGTATGCCCAGTTTTCCCCTGCGTTCTGCGTATAATTTTCATTCGCCGAAAAAAGTCTTTCCGTATTTTCTTCATCCAACCCGTTCATCTGTGCCTCATAAATACGTTTGGCCTGTATCAGAAACGCTTCTATGGCGTCCATGTCGATTCCTTCCCCCCCGCTCTTCCATTGCTGGGCAGAAACCATCGCACAAACTTTCATAACCGCTTTTTCAGAACATAAACCGAGCAGATCATTTCCCTGATCATTTCTGCGCATCCATTCGATACCGTCTGCCATGGCGGACAACCCTTTCAAACCGGAAATATCGCTCTTTTTTCCCAGCAGAACCGGAAATCTGACCTGTCCGGGAACCGCATATATCCGGTCTTCTTCTTCAAACGCAAGGAACAGATTTTCAAATACCTCTCCGTCGAACTCTTCAGCCATATCATGCAGATCATAAAGTATCCCTTTTTCTATATAAGAATCCATGGGCAGTCCATCCAACATCAATATGTCAGGCCCTTCCCCTGCCATAATCTTCGTATTCAGCTTTTTGACCGCATCTTCCATAGTAACGGCTTCCCCTTCTTCCATGCCGATTTCATATTCCACCAAAACATCCGGATTCTGTAACTGATAAAAGGATACTGCCGCATCCATATCGCCGTTTTTTTCCAAACTGTATACTTTAAGCCTCTCCTGCGGAACAGCCTCCTTATCAGGATCATATGTAAACTTTATCAGTGTTCCGTGACTGGACGCTGCCAGAAATTCTCCTGTTTCCAAATATACCATACCCGCAATACCATACTGCGGACTGCCAAGACGTGACAATCTTCCATCGATGATCTGCTCCATTGCAGCGCCGCCTATAACATGCCGGTGCAGTCCGTTTTCTCCTGCCAGATAGATCACGCCTTCTTCTCCCGGAAAGAGACACAGCTGATGCCAGCCGGAGCCGTTAAAACCTCTGTCCGCATAATTTTCTGCCACAAACGCTTCCAGTACTTCATCTTCTATATATTCTTTATTTTCCATATCATAAAGAAGCGGAGACTTAAAATCATATCCGTCTATGATCATCAGATTTCCCTGAAACTGTATGGTCTGAGGACTTCCTTCCGTAAGCAGATACAATTCACTGCTGCCATCTTCCTTCACTTCATAGATGCTTCCCTCCATCGTTGTCACAAAATACCGGTCCGTTTCCGAGATCCAGAATCTGTCGATGGTTTCTTCATATCCGCTATTTGAAAAGTCAACCGGAATAACCGTTTCGTCCGGCATAAGCAGCACACAGTTTAAAACGGATTGGAACATGGATTCGGAGGTATCGCTTTCTTCGGTATTTTCCGCATATATCATACCGATGGTACCCTTAGAATCCATCTTCGCATCCATAACATAAGCGTCGGCAGCTTTTTGTAAAATCCACTGTCTGCTGCTGCTCTCCCAGGAAGTTCCATTGTTCTCCGACACAAGAAAACTCCCCTGTCCGTCAAAGATTACCAGTTTTCCTGCCGACATCTTATAGATTCCTGCAGGCCCCTCCAACTGTACCGGCAGATCGGTTTCCGTTTCCACATACCTGCCCATTGTCGTCTGTTCTCCGCCGCTCTCTTCCCCGCTGTCCAATCCGGCAGCATCTTTCATCCCCTCCTGTTTTCCGCATCCCGGTATAAGCAATATGATCATTATAAAAAGTAAAAAAAGCCTTCCCGATCCTGTCGTCTTTTTCATTTTGTCATCTCCATCCTTTCTGCATATTCTTCCAGACAAATACCCTGTTCATACATTTCTGCCGCGGTTTCAACACCTACATAGCGGTAATGCCAGACTTCTTCCGTTACGCCGGTAATCTCTGTTTTGTATCCGGGATAACGGAAAATGAAACCATATTTATAACTGTTTTCCTGAAGCCAGAAATAAACGTCATACGTCGCGCCATTGATATCTACCGCGCAGCCAAGCTGATGTTCACTGTAACCCGGCTCTGCTACCTGCTGACTGGTCAGTTCTTTCGCTTCCTCATCTGAATATCCCTGCTTCCTGTATTCGTCCAGTTTCTCATCATAAAGTTGTTTCTGTCTTTCTGCTGTCCGATACCCGGAGACCACGCGGGGCAGCTGATCCCAATTGGCTTCTCTCGCATCTTCCAGCATTTCCATCAAAGGTTCGTATATACGTTCGTCCACACACTCGCCGCCTTCTACTTCCACCAGATTCACCGCATACCCATCCGGAACCGGATTCTGTCTGTTGACCAGTAACAGGTTCCACTGTTCATCCGGGACCTCATCACCGGAATCGTACTGCACCGTGCCGTTGCGTCCTGTTTTCTTCTGCCACGAACAACCGGCAGCAAATCCTCCCATAAAAGCCGCAGCCGTAATACAAAAAAGAAGGAATATCACAACAGACCACATCTGTCGTTTCTGCTTCATGCGTTTACGCCTTCGCACATTTCTGCTGTTTCTTTCTCCCATATTGAAACTCTCCTTTCGCAGCAAAATAAATTATGCGCCTGTACAGTACTCATTGTACTGAACAGGCGCATGATCAACTTTAACACTATTTGAAAAAAAGTTTAAGATAATATTAAGATTGTGCGAAGGAGCATTTATTCGGGAAGCGGCAGCCGGAGGGTGAATGTGATCGTCTCATTTTCACTTGCCGCCCGGATCTCACCGTCATGCAAAGATACGATCTCCTTTGCGATCGCAAGTCCAAGACCGGTTCCTCCTGTATCCGATACACGGGAAGCATCCATACGGTAAAATTTATGAAACAGCAGCGACAGTTTTTCTTCCGGAATATTTTCCCCTTTATTCTGAAAAGAAATGGTCATATGCGTGTCCGCTTCTTCGGCCGTAATGACGATCTCTGATCCCGGATAGCTATAAGCCGCCGCATTTTTTAAAATATTCCCAAATACTCTTGCAATCTTATCCGGGTCAGCGCAGATGTCCATATCTTCATCGAGGTGCAGCGCCACTGTATTTCCATGAACAGCCAAAACAGGGGACATTTCATCACACAACTGTACCAGCATATAATACAGATTGATCCTCTCCTTTGATAACCGGATCTGCCCCGAGTTTAATCGGGTCATCTCAAAAAATTCATTGATCATCTCTTCCAGGCGGTTCGCTTTTTCAAGCGCAATATGCACATGTTTTGCCCTCTGTTTTGCAGGCATGTCCGAATCTTCCTCCAACAGATTCAGATAACCGATCACGGAAGTCAAAGGCGTACGGATATCATGGGCAAGATACATGACCAATTCATCCTTACGCCGTACCGCCTTCTCTTTTTCTGCCTTTTGTTTCTCCAGTTCCTGCTTCACTTCATTCAGTTTCCGTTCAAAAGGCAGCATTTCCGAAGACAGATGAACAGATTCGGCATCTTCCAGCAGTAAAACATCTATTCCCCGATTGATCTCTTGAAAATACCGGGTCATCCATCGGAATAAATACCAGAGTAAAAAGACAAACACGATCACGATCGCCATAACAAAAAAGACCTCTTTATAACCTCTGAAATAACTATGGTATATATAGAATGCCTGTTCATGCTCTATTTTCATGAAATATTCCAACAGGCTGACAGTCCAGTCTCCAAACCGCTGCTTCCACAGAAATAAATACAGAAACATCACGATAAATACCGAAATGAAAATACCAAAACAAAACCGGCGCATGATCTTTTTCTGAAATACTGCGTATTCTTCTTTTTCAGGCTTCTTCAATTTTATACCCAACTCCCCATATTGTCTTAATATACATCGGTTTATGCAACGTATCGTTTAATTTTTCCCGCAAATGTCTCACATGTACCGGAATCGTGTTATTTGCCTTACAATAATATTCGTCCTGCCATATCCTGTGGAATAATTCTTCTGCACTGATCACACTTCCCTTATTCTCCAAAAGAATACGCAGAATAGAAAATTCTGTCGGCGTCAGCACGAGAGCCTTTCCGTTTAAAGAACATTCATATGTTCTCACATTCATTACCAGTCCCATATGGATCAGTATGTCGTTTTCCTCCGCTTCCGTATGTGCCGGGTTATACTTTTTATACCGCCGAAGCTGCGATTTTATTCTTGCCACAAGTTCAAGGGGCAGGAAAGGCTTGGTGATATAATCGTCCGCTCCGAGCGTAAGTCCCGTAATCTTATCCATCTCACCATCCCTGGCTGTCAGCATGATAATCGGATAGGTATGCTCGTTCCTGATTTTCCGGCACAGAGTCAGGCCATCGATATCCGGCATCATAACGTCCAAAACGGCAAGATCAAATTCCATCGTCTGAATACATTCCCATGCTTTTTGTGCAGAATAAAACTTGTAGACGGAATAATCTTCGTTTTGCAGATAGGTTTCGATTAAATCTGCAATTTCGGCTTCATCATCAACGATCAGTATTTTATCAGACATCAAAACAGCCCCCTTATCATTTTCTCCATCAGTCTCATCTTACCATCATTCCTGCGCTTGTACATCTCCTTTATGATATTTACGGGGAATTTGTACGGCTTACTTCACTTTTCCCGTCCGGTTTGCGCAGTTTTGTCAAGTTCTGTTGGATAGTTGGAATAGGTGACTTAGAGAATATCCATTATTCAAGGGTTTCCAATGCCCCTATGAACTTGTAATGGATAGTAAGTCGTTGAATTTTCTGCCCGTCTATCTCTACGGGTTCAGAAACAAGAATTTTTTCTATAAGTTGGTTGATTATCTTAAAATTGAGTTCCGTTATTCCTGCATAACCGCTTATCTGCTCCGCAAACTGCTCAATGGAAGATAA
>ERZ808037.143-NODE-143-length-75412-cov-10.669437_pt1 | contig 75412 bp, 64 predicted proteins | sample MGYA00380190_ERZ808037 | MGnify/ENA primary metagenome ERZ808037 (study PRJEB31490, sample SAMN06133399) | mouse gut metagenome | isolation source: J9 | host: mice | place: China: Chengdu | collected 2015-05 ... | reverse complement strand
AGTCCGTTCGACTTGCATGTGTTAAGCACGCCGCCAGCGTTCATCCTGAGCCAGGATCAAACTCTCATGTTAAAATATGATTTGCTTCGCGGCTCTTGAACAGCCAAAAGCTTTGTTTGATTCTTGCACCAGTTAAACTGGCTAATTCATCCGTTGCATTTTTGATGCGACTGCATAAAAATGCTTTTACTTTTTAAAGGTTTTGTTCTCTGAACATTCTATAATAAGAATTATAAGAATTTCTCTTTTAGAATTTTCAGGGTTGCATTACTGTTTATTTGTCAAGGTTCTTTCTGTTTAAACCGCTGTGTTTTTTATCACTCGCGACAGCTTTTATAGGTTATCACACTTTGTTGTTTTCTGTCAAGTACTTTTTTCAACTTTTTTTTATTTTTTTCAACTTTTTTCAAATTTTACTATTTTCTAACGTTTTTTCCCCGTTTAGAAAGTGCTTGTACTACATCGTATTTCTAAATTTGCACCCACTTGACAGCTCTGAAAACAAAACATTATCAATGTAGTATTGCGATCGTAAGTTCTCCTCAAGTGAAGGGTGTTATTCTTTTGATATATTTTTCAAATCCCCTTTTTCTAAGTCATAATAAAAGAGATACTGCTGTAATATCCCGCTGTTTTTGCCGTACTTTTCAAAAGGGAATCCCTCTGGGTACTGTAGTTCGAGTACCTTATTGATATGCGTGTCTCTTGGAAAGGCGTCTGTTTTATGCAGTGCAAACAGGCAGATACAATCAGCAACCTTTGTCCCAACGCCATATAGTTTTAACAATTCTTTTTTTGCGGCAGCATAATTCATTGTCCACAGCGCTGACAAATCAAGCTCGCCGGAATATATGCTGTTGGCAGTTGCGTGAATATACTTACTACGATATCCCAGACCACAGGCATACAAATCTTCTAGCTGCGCCTCTGCCAAGGACTTTGGCGTCGGAAAGTCATAATATGACACGCCATTTGCGCTCTCTCTTTTTTCACCATATTTTTCACATAGCTGGTTGATACATTTGCGGATTCTTTTGATATTATTCTGCTGTGATATTAGAAAGGATATAATCATCTCCCACAAGTCCTGATGAAGTATCCTGATGCCTTTGCCATAGTCTGCCGCTGCCGACAAATAAGAGTCCTTGGTGTCAATCCCAGCTATAATCTTGGCGTAGTCTGTCTCCATGTCAAAATAATCCTTCCAGACCGCATGGTATTCCTCCTGTGTACAGTCAAATAGAATGTCCTCCTGCTGCTGCGCCAGCTCGAGGTATTTTCCTTTTGCCACAAGGCGGTATCTGTTTTCACCGCACGCTTCCATTCTGAAACACTGGCCAGACATACAGATTTGTGATGCGGAGAAATTTTTGCTTTGTACTGTTATCATGTTTTATTCCTTTTGCAGCTTTTTCTTTTCAAACTGAATCTGTCAGAAGTATAGCACAATTTGTCTGGAAAAGCTACAATATTTTATCTGGCGTAAAAATCGTGTCCTCCATATGAAAACAGATAGGTTAACTGGCTGTCAAACCATGCTACATTCTCGGGAACAGCATATTTTCTTGCCATAAAAAACAGCGCGCCGCCTGAGATGTCCTCTCCTCTGAGAGCACTGTATACAACCTCCTTTGTTTCTTCTGATATGCTTACTTCGTCAATCCTCCCATTTGATACTGGGGAAAACTGTGTCACATTCTGCACTTTCTGATAGACGACATCGGTGACATTGTTTGGAAACTTTTTGTTTCGGACACGGTTGATTACCACATTTGCCACCAATAGTTTTCCTGTCCGGTCCTCTCCTCCCGCCTCTGCCTCGACAATTCTCATGAGCGTGTCCAAATCTTTTTCAGACACTTCTATACAGTACCGCGGCTTTAAGATTTCATAAGAAATGATGCGCTCTAACGACTCGAACCGTTCTAGTGCCACATGTTCTGTCACGACAGCAGCCTTCTCCTGTTTGTCAACACTTTCCGCCTGCACTTCATACTGCTTCGAAAGTATCAGCAAGCCTGTAAATAAGGTGTATGCGATGAATAAAAGGATATTGCTCTTTGAATACATATGCTGTTATTCGTTCCTTTCTTCGAATCTTATTTCCAATTTTACCTTTTATTAGTCTATTCGCTTGTCCCTCAAAAAATACTTAAAACTTTCTTAAAATCATACCTGAAACGATACTGAAATCATACCCAAATCTCTGATTGCAGAATTTCTGAAGGTCATGATATAATTGATTGCATCAAAAGTATTTATAAAAAAGTCAGGAGGAGTCCGCGATGCTGCAAATTGCAATCTGCGATGATGAACAATTTTACCGGGAAAAGCTTCTCTCCCTCGTAAGACAGTATTTGGAGCAACGAGACCTAGCGTATACCGCCCAGCTCTATGCGTCTGGAGAACAGTTCTTAGCCCAGTATGAGAACAATGTAAAATATGACATTGTTTTTATGGATATCAGCATGAAGGAGCTTGACGGCATTTCGACTGCCGCGCAGATGTGCGCTTTTCACAACACGACCTATCTTGTATTCGTGACAGCTTTTATCGACTATGCGTTAGAGGGCTATAAGGTCAATGCTGTGCGTTATATCATGAAGGACACGCTGGATACTGCAATTCCAGAGTGCATGAATGCAATCTTACAAAAAATGCAGTTATCCAAAGTCACATTTTGTTTTATGGACGGGGAACGGACTTTGTATACCGACAATCTTCTATACATTGAGAGTCAAAAGCACAAAGCCTTTTTCTATTATATGCAGGCTGGCATCACAACCTTCCAGATCTACGAAAAGCTAGATCACATCGAAAAGCTGCTTTCTGCGCATGGGTTTTTAAGAATCCACAAGAGCTATCTTGTCAATATGAAGCATATCCGTAAACTTTGCAACTATTCTGTAGTGCTTGACACGGGAGAAACGCTGCCTATACCACGGCTGAGATTCCAGACGGTCAAGGAACAGTTTATCACCTACAAAGGAAGCTTTTAAGGAGGGTTTCATGGCGTATTTATTCAGATGTCTGATTTTATCCCTGATCACAGGCATTAGCTGCCAGCTATTCTATGAAACCTTTGTTCCTAGAAAGCAATGGCCGCAGAGGTGGGCTGAGTATACAATACTCCCCGCATTCACGGCAGTTTTTTTGCTGATCAGTGTCACATGGCTCCCTCCTTTTGTCTTGCGCCCTGTGCGCATTATCCTTGTGACGGCGCTCATTGCACAGATTTATTTTCAGATTCATATGATCAAAAACCTGATTTTATCTGTGACCTTCTGCGGCATTTATTGGAGTATCTCGACGGCTGTCTGGTCTGTGCTCTCACTGTATATGGATTTCACCAGCGAAGCCTCCCGCCAGTTTCTCGAAAACCTGACAGAAGTGCTTCTTTTGAGTCTGATTATGGCATTTCATTACCGCTGGAAAAGCCGTTTTCACAGATTTGCGGAGGCACGCTGGAAAAAAACAGGAGTTATTCCATTTTTGTATTTGATTACCATTCTTGCACTCAGCATGATAAACGAAAGTCCGACTGTCACAGACACTTATGCCAGACTCACGGCTGTATCCGGTTTTGGTATTCTGAGCCTCCTGTTATTTTATTTTACAATGCGTATGCTGGAAAAGGAGGAGGCTCTTCAAAAACTGCGTCTTAGAACAGAACATGCGCAAAATCAAATGGCAGTGTATCAGACGATGCAGAAGCACTATGAGCAGCAGCGAAGCTTTCTCCATGACTATAAAAACCAGCTCAACTGTATACAGGGACTTCTCAACTGCGGCAAACTATCAGAAGCCTCGGACTATATTACCCGTATTACTGGAACACTGCGGGAACAGTTTGGCGATATCAACACAAATCACACCATTGTGAATATCCTGCTAAACCAAAAGTACCAGACAGCCTGTTCGAAAGCTGTCACAATGACGTTTGCCATCAATGACCTGTCAAAACTCACCATGGCAGAAGAAGATCTGGTCACGCTCTTAGCAAATCTGCTTGACAATGCAATTGAAGCCTGCGAAAAACTGGACGCTGAAAATACAGCGCTTCGCAAGAACATTCAGTTTAAAATGGTCTTGGAGGAGGGGCAGCTTATCCTGTCTGTGCGCAACCCTGTGAGCACTCCTGTACAAATCAAAAATAACATGGTTGTCACCACCAAAAAGGATTCCCTTCACCATGGTATTGGCTTGTCAAACGTGGAGGCTGTTATTAAAAAATATGGCGGGACAAGCGTCCTAGCTTGCAATAACAGGTGTTTTTCATTTTCTGCACTCCTTTATAACCCGCTCTGGGAATAATGTCTTTTTTTGCTGCCTGAGTGCCGATTCGTGTCAAGGCGGTTGTCTTGCCTTCTCCACACAACTATACTGTGATTATCAACAAAACAGTAAAAGGAGAATGAGAACATGACAACCTTCAAAAACCAAATGAATACCGTTATTTTTATCATCATTAGCACCCTGCTGCTGTGCGCCTGCGGCAAATCAGAGACCGCCGCGCCTCCGCCTGCTACGCCAAAAGAGGCTGCCGAGTGTATACTGGAGAGCATCAAAAAGCTGGATCTGGAAACGCTGAATCAATATTCTGATAATTATGTCGAGACTTACCACAACTGGCTTGGCGTTCCAACAGAGAACGAATACCGCGTCTTTAACGAACTTTTGCAGCCCCGCTCCAAACGCAGTAAACGATACCAGTCTGCCTACAAACTTGACCAGAAAATCATGGAAAATCTGACATGGGAAATTACAGATGTGCAAACCGATAAAGACACCGCAGCGCTTGACATGGTAATCACGAATATTAATATGGCAAAGGTTCTGGAAATTTACGAAAACCAGCTCATAGAAAATATGCTGGAAAGCCCCGGCCTTGGTTTGGCACAGTTTGCAGCAGACATGGCAGAGCTGGCAGCAGGAAAAGATACTTTGATATCTATTATTGATGATATGACGAACGATTGGGACAACGGCGGTCTTATCAGTATCCGCGTCACGGTCTCTGCTTATCAGGACAACGGACAGTGGAAAATTCATCTAAGCCAAGACTTGATCAATGCCTTTTCTGGAAATATGTACACGGATACCGATACAGATCATCTCGAAGAAAAGGCGGCGGAGCTGGAATACGAGCTTGAAAAGAAATGGGAGAACTGGCTGGAATAGACGCGCAGGCTTGACAAACCTACCCCCATACAATACAATTATCATTGCATACTACAGCAGAGAAGTGAAGGGATTGTGTTGATGAAGGGTACATCTACGGCAACAAAAAAGGACGGTACGGTCTACTACCGCGCCTCTATTACATTCAGGCGAAAGCATATCAGCCTCGGCGGATTTGATACCGTATCTGAGGCCAATGCCGCCTACCTTGAGGCGGACAGACTGTTAAACCGCGAACGCCTGAGCATAAATCAATATAAGGAAAACTCGCCACTCCCATTTGAAAAATGGGTGATTTTGATTAATTTCCGCGATAATGGCATTTACTTTGGCACACCGATTTATGCCCGCTCAAAGTTTTTTTACTATTATTTGTCTCCCACCGATGTGCTCAAATTTGACATAGATGATTTGTTTTATTATTCCTCACGCAAGATTATGAAACGCAATGGGCATCTTTTTGTCGCAGACTATGGCATGCAGGTCAATATCTTAAACCGCTATGGTATCCGAAACTTTGCGGTCGCGGGAAAGGACTATCTTTTTCTCAATGACGATGACACCGATTTCCGACACGAAAATCTTGCGATCATAAACCGCTATCAAGGCGTCGCCGAGGTCTGCTATAAGGGCAAAACAAAATACCGGGCACGCATCAATGTGCCCGGGTATTACATTATCGGTTATTATCACAGTGAGATTGAAGCCGCAATTGCCTACAATAAGGCTATTGACGTGTTAAAGCGTAACGGCGTCCAAAAAAATTATACACCAAACTATATCGACGGGCTGTCGCCTTCGGCATATGCTGAGCTCTACTCCCGTCTCAAAATATCAGACAAACTGCAAAATTACAAAAAGGCTATTTCGCGTAATCCTTAAAGCTGATACTCATGGCTGCATCGCCTTGAATCCCTTTGATGCTGGCATCGGAATCGTACTGCCACATGCCAAACTCATATGGATATTCCGGCTCGTCGCTGTCCTGCGCAAACCACACTTCATAGTCCTGCAATTCCTCCATATCTACCATCGTGAGAAGCCATTCCTTATCACCATAAATCATCGGTGTATAGCCTGCATCTTCTACTCTGTTTAGGAATGCCTTGGCGATTTGTGTCCTGTCTGTCTGCTCTAGCGCTTCTATCCGCGCCATATCATCATCGACATTTTCCATGACAAAAGCGATCGGATACTTGATGGAATACCCTGATATGGCATCCATAAGCTCATCTGCCTCCTCTCGCGCCTCGGACTTATTCAGTGCCTGAGAGCAAAAGTACACGCCAATATCCAGTCCTGCCTTTTTCGCTGCTTTGAGATTGTCCTCAAGATTTGCGTCCGTCACAATTCTTCCGCTGCTGTAGCCTCTCGCGCCGACTTTAATCATGACAAAATCACAGCCTGCGCTTTTTAGTTTGCTGAAATCGACCTCTCCCTGATTCGCCGAGATATCGACTCCGCATTTTGACATAAGTTTGCCATCTTCACGGTAATTCATCAGCGGCTTGTCATAAGTCAGATTCTTGTAATCATATTTATTCTTTGGAATATCTTCATTGACTTCCACCCACTCCTTTGTGCCGTCTGCATGTTTTACTTGTATACTGGTCACATCGTCCTCGTCATCATCTTCTTCCTCATCGTCCGCTTGATCACGCTCGTTCTTTTTCTCTTCATTTTGTTCGCCAGTTTTTTCTCCGTCAAGATTCTCCTTGTTGGTCATATCGTACACCGAAGTTTTTCCATTGGATATTTCGTCGGCAGTCTTGGACTGGTTTGTGCCGTCTGAAGCGGTTGACGAGCCGTCCACCACTGTCTCTCCTGTCGTCTGGTTTGTCACTGTACCATTGTTTTTATTGGCTGTGGAGGATTTTTTCTCTCTGCCGGTATCTGGAAGTGACCAGATATCAAGATCGTTTGAGGTGAGTTTGCTCTCTGAAATCACACTCTCCGACGCATTTGCCTCCATCTTTTTGCTTGTCTCTGCCGCTTTTGCCTCCTTCTGTGCAACTGCTGCCGCATAGCCGCTTCCATCTGATTTTGTTTTTGACTGGTTTGACCAGAACACCAGTGCCATCACACCCAGTATGACCGCCGACATGATAAGCAGCATATAAATATATGTCATTTTAGAGCCTGAGCTGCGTTCCTCCTCATAGTAATCGTCATGTAGCTTCATAAAATCCTCCGTTTCGTGTTGACCATATTTTCATCTACCATTTCGTATTGACAGGCGTCTGCGCTGTCGAAATTTACATAACAAATTTACGAAGTATATTATAAAGCATTTCAGCTACAATTTCAATTATTTTCTGATTTTTTAAAAATTTTTCTATCAAAAATATTTTTATTCAAACATCCATTTCCCAAGCACTTTGCGAAGGCACCATTTCAGATCGACTGCCTCGATTTCGCCAGCCGTTACCAGACGGATACGCTTCCACTCCTGATTGCCGACTGCGTAACTGATATGCCCGATTTCCTGCCCCTTCACGACGGGCGCTGTCAGCGCTCTTACTTTCTGCAAGGTGATTGTCACCTTCTCGTCCTCCCGCATGAGAAGCCCTTCTTTTCCAGTCTCCTCCTCCACCATCTCCACAGGCAGTTGCAGCTTTTCGCCGATTTTGCTGCCCTGACCGTTGCTCACGATAATGTCCTCTGTGGCTTCTGCGGGAAGCTCGACTTCATCAAAGCGGCGGTACTGGTACTTTGAAAGCCCGTACTCCATCAGCATTCTCGTGTCACTCCATTTATAAGTCTTGTGGTTTGGCCAGCCGCACGCTAACAGGGCAACGACAAACGTTTTCCCATCACGCTGCAAAGCGCCCACATAGCAATAGCCTGCCTTGGCGGTAAATCCTGTCTTGCCTGACAGCGCACCCGGCATCATGCTCAGAAATGCATTGTGATTGACGCAGGAGAAGCTTCTTTTTCCTGACAAATCTGTAAATGTATGGTTTGAAGTTCTTGTGATTTCCAGAAACATATCCTTCTGTGGTGATTTTGTAATACAATAAGACATGACCAGCGCCAGCTCGCGCGCTGTCGTTGAATGAAATTTGTCGCCCTGTACGGCATCGAGGCCGTTTGGCGTGATATAATATGTATTTTTGCAGCCAATCTCCTGCGCCTTTTGGTTCATGAGCGCAGCAAACTGCTCTACGCTGCCGCCCACATGCTCCGCAATCGCCACCGCAGAGTCATTGTGGGATTCCAGCATCAGGGAGAGCGTCAGATCTCTCAATCGGTACTGCTCGCCATTTCTGATACCCAGATGCACTGGCGGCATGGAAGCGGCATAAGAAGTCACAGTCACTGTATCCTCAAGCTTTGCATTCTCAAGCGTGACGATGAGCGTCATAATCTTGGTAGTACTCGCCATGGCAAGCTGCTCATCACCGCAGCGCTCATACAGCACCCGCCCGGAATCTGCGTCCATCAAGACGGCTGCCTTGGCATAGAGCCTGAGCGGCGCCTCCTCTGCTGTCACATAAACCGGCTGCTGGAATACGATTGCAATTGTCAAAAGAATCGCTGTAAGGATACCCCTTTTATGTCTCGGTTCTCTTCTCATATACTTTAATTCCTTTTATAAAAGGTTCCATAAAAATATATGTTCCGACCACTGTAAATTATCCCTGTTTTTCATGACTTCCCTTTTATCTTTGCCGGAATTACGGATACAGCAGCCGCGTTAGACCGCCGCACGCCGCCATCACTTCTCCTAAAGCCTCCGCTGCCCCCTCAGTCTGCTCTGCCCGCAGGATTTCTACCAGCACATTGATTTTATGGCAGACCGCATCAAGCCCCAAGTTTGCCGCCATGCCCTTTAAACCGTGTGCGTAGTCAAAAGCAGCCCGCACATTCCCTGCCTTGACTGTCTCCTCCAGAGACGCAAAATCCGGGTCGGTCAAAAACTCAATCAGAAAATCGCGATATGCCGCCGCATTGCCTTTCATGCGCTCAAGCGCCTTGTCCACATTGACGCCCTGTTCTCTCAGCGCATTACACCAAGCTTCATTCTTCTCCCTATCTTTTAACACTGTCAAACCTCCACCTTCACTCCTGCTTCCTCCTCTGCCTGCTTTCTAAAGTCCTCCACCTGATCTTGGTTCAAGACTGGCAGATCTCCTAGTGATTTCACGCCAAAGGTTCTAAGAAACTCCTCTGTCGTGCCAAACAGCAGCGGACGCCCGGGCGCGTCAAGCCGTCCCAGCTCTTGAACCAGATGAAACTCTAACAGCTTGTTCACCGCATGGTCGCTGCTCACGCCACGTATTTTCTCAACCTCAAGTTTTGTCACTGGCTGCTTGTACGCTATAATAGATAAGGTTTCCAGCAAGGTATCTGATAGAACATATTTTCTAGGTGCTTTTGCCACCCTGATCAGATACTCATACAATTCTGGCTTCGTGCACAGTTGAACTGCGTTCTCCAACTCCATGATGTAGATGCCGCGGTCCTGTCTTTTGTATGTCTCATTCATCAGTTGAATCATAGCGCGTATCTCTTCTTCTGGTATTTCCAGCACATGATGCAGCTTGGACAGCTCCACAGAGTCCCCCATCGCAAAAAGGACTGCCTCAATCACTGCCATTATCTTCTCTTCATTCATACTTCATTACACCTACCATAAAATCTGTTATGCAGCATAGCTCGATGTGATGACAATATCTGCAAATGTATCCTCTTGTTCTATGGAGATAATCCCCTGCTTCATCATCTCAAGCACCGCCATAAAGGTCACGATGACCTCCATCTTACTGCCCTGTTTTTCCAAAAGACTCCGAAAGCTGAACCGCTTGTGATTCCGCACATACTCCTCTATGTAAACCTGCTTCTCCTCCAGATTGATCTCATCTTTTTCAATCTTGCCAAAGCGGCTTCGAATCGGGTCAACCTTCTCCTCCTGCCGCCGCATTACTGCCTTAAATATCTCATGAAGCTTGGTGAGGCTTAAACCTCCCAGCAGCTCATCATAATCTATAGGATACTGGTACTCTGTGACCTCCTTTGGCAGCATCGGCTTTTTATACCAGCTCTTTGCCGCGTCCACCTGCTTGTCCCTCAGCTCGTAAGCCATATACTTATACATTTTGTACTCAAGCAGCTTCTGCACAAGCTCTGCTCTGGGGTCCTCCTCCTCGCCTTCTTCATTGACTTCTTTGGGAAGAAGCATTCTGCACTTGATGTCGAGCAGCGTCGCTGCCATCACCAGAAATTCGCTCATGACATTCATGTCCTCTGTCTGCATTTTCCTGATATAATCAAGATACTGTTCAGTGATGACAACAATCGGAATGTCATAAATGTCAATCTTATTCTTTTCTATGAGATAGAGCAGCAAATCCAACGGCCCCTCAAATACTTCGAGTGTCACGGACAAACCCATATAAAAACCCCCAAATCCATGTAACGATATCTTTTTTATTTTACATAGATTTGAGGGAAAGTTCAAGTTATTTTTTGATTTTTAGCTGCACATCATACAATTCTGCCGGATTAAAAAACCGCAGCGGAATCGTGTGGGAGCCCATTCCTCTGCCTAGCAGCATTGCAGCACCGCCCGTCTGAAAGACGCCCCCGTCATACTTAGGAAAAATCTTGTAGGACGGCGCTATGACACCGCCCAGAAGCGGCAGGCGCATAATCCCGCCGTGCACATGCCCTGAAAGCACCAAATCTGCCCCCCACTGCGCATATTCCTCAAAATAATCGGGATTGTGCGCAATCAAAATATTACATTTCTCTTTTTCACATTCAGGCAGTGTCTCCTGCAAATAGCCCGGTTTCATTTTCTGGATTTTGAAATGCGCAAAATAATCCAAATCCAAATCAAGTCCCGTTATCTTGAGATTATACTCTGGTAAGAACGCCGCCTCATTTTTTAAAACCGAAACGTTCTTCCCTGAGACTGCGCGAATCAGCCTGTCATATTTATCGCCAAACTGGTCGGGCTTCTGCCGCATCTTGGACTCGTGATTGCCCAGCCCGTAATAAATCCTGTAGTCTTGACGAAGTGCCCTGAGCAGCTCGATTCCCGGTGTCATATCCTCTCTGAGCTGCGATGTGACAAGATCTCCTGCCAGCACAATAAAATCAGGATTGATTCTGCGAATGGCTTCTATCACCTTATCATTTTTCGTGCCATACACTTTATTGTGCAAATCTGAGAGCAGCACAAACCTGCACTCCTTTGACAAGCCTGACAGCGCAAATTCCTTCCGCACTGTCACAAACCGGTTTTCGTCTATAATGCCTACTGCCAACAGTGCCACAGCCAGCATAACCATGATAAGAAGTACCATTCTTATTCTCCTATCCACAAACCTATATTAAATACTTTATCAATATCTTTTTCAGATAATCAATAAAATATGCCTTCTCCACCGCCTCCGAGGCAACGATTGGCGTCCTGCCAAGCTCTGTGCCTCCCAGACTGTAACTGATATATCCAACCTCTGCACCCTTCTCGACGGGCGCTGTCACGTTGTCAACATACAGATATTTTTTTTGTATTTGGCTAAAATCTGCCCCTGTAGTATCCAGATAGCGGAAAATTCCTTTTGGTTCCACCCTAAGCTGGTCCTCCTTGCCGCCTGTCACCAGAATATCGCCCAGCGGCTCTTTGTTTTCATCGACATACAGCCTTGTCAGCGCAAAACCATACTCAAGCAGGCTCTTCGCCTCTGAAAACCGTATTTTAAAATCAGGCGCCCCCATAATCACGGCAATCAAATCAATGCCGTCCTTGCTCGCCGTGGCACTAAAGCAGTATTTTGCCGCATTGGTCGAACCTGTTTTCAGCCCTGTCGTCCACTGATACTGTTTCAGCAGCTTATTTGTGCTTGACAGGGTAAAGGGCTTGCTGCCCTGTCTGGTCACGTGCGTGATATCCTCCATCCAGATTTTTGTATAATTATAGATTTGGGGATATCTTGTGATCAGCTCTCTTGACATGATTGCCACATCTCTTGCTGTGGTGTGGTGTGCGCTGTCAGAGCTCAATCCGCAGCAGTCCAGAAAGTGCGTGTTGTTCATGCCAAGCGAAGCTGCCTTCTCATTCATCATATTGACAAATTCCGCCTCACTCCCCGCGACATACTCTGCCATTGCCACCGAGGCATCATTGCCGCTTGCCACGGTGATACACTTGATCAGCGTATCCACGGTCTGAATCTCGCCCTCCTCCAGAAAAACTTGTGACCCGCCCATAGATTTGGCATAAGCGCTGGTCGTGACCTCATCTTCCAGCTTGATTCTGCCCTTCTCTAGTGCCTCAAAGGTAAGAAGCAGCGTCATAATCTTGGTAATGCTCGCAGGGCTTCGCATCTCGTCTGGATTTTTTTCAAACAGCACTGTCCCTGTAGACGCTTCCATCAAAATCGCAGAAGGAGATGCCAGCGTCACCGCCGTCGTGTTGACCGTGTTTCCCTGTTCTGCCCCCTCCTCGGCAAACGCCGTACTTTGTGCCAAAACAACAACCGCCATCACTGCCGCAAGCATTCTATATATTCGTTTCCTAACCCATTTCATAAAGCAGACCTCATACTTTACTTATAGGAACTTTATGCGGGTTTTTGATATTATATGACTCTGAATCGCGTGATGCGCTTTATCTTTCTCTGCTCGAATGCCTGTGTGCATAAAAGGAATACCGGCTCGCGATATTCCTTTTTAATGATGATTCAAAATGATGATACAGCTTGTTACCTGCCGATCAGTCGATGACAAAAATTAACAATTTCGTTCCGCTTCTCGCACAGACCTTCTCTGGTTTCTTCTTTGATCTTGACAGACATCGCAAAATGATATCCGAAATCAATAATAACCATCGCAAAAATCAGCGCGATGGTCTTGAGTCCCCACGCCTTAGGATACTGGTCTATAAAACTAATGACCTTCTCAAACAAAAATGTGATGATGACGACTGCATACAACCCCCACGCCAATGTGCTTTCCAGACAGATTACACCTTTATAGTTGCAAAACTTGTCATTGTAATCCCACCACACTTCACCAAATAATTTCATCATGAGCCTTGCCACCAAATACTCGAATGCCGTCGCAAGCAGTGCCCCGACTATGTACAACGCAAATATATTATCTGCAAAGGGATGCAGCAGTATGTACCCTAACGTCGCGCCCACGCCATAAATCGGGCAAAACGGTCCCGACATAAAACCTCTGTTGGTCAATTTCCGATTGCACAGTGACATATATACCGACTCAACCATCCAGCCGATGATACTAAATAAAAAGAATCCGGCAACAAGGTGGTAGAGATCATATCCCGCAAACTGATATCTGCTCATCCACATAGATATCCTATCCAATAATTTCACTCCTCACTCCGAACCTTTCAAAAATAATCTATGCAGTCAGTGCCTCTTCATGCCTGTTATTTTTTTCCAGTTCATACGCAAAAATCCTTGGCATAAACAGCCAAGGACTTTGATTCAATTAATTCACATTAATTATATTTACGCTTTCTAGCTGCTTCAGACTTTTTCTTACGTTTTACGCTTGGCTTTTCATAATGCTCTCTTTTACGGATTTCCTGCTGAATTCCGGCTTTAGCGCAACTTCTTTTAAATCTGCGTAAAGCGCTATCCAAAGTCTCGTTTTCTTTAACGATTACATTTGACATGCTATCACACCTAACCTCCCTCCAGCCTCTATTATTGTGTGCCAGACTGTTCGGGTATACTTAATTGCACACTTAAAATTATAGCACATATTAAGCATACGTCAATAGTTTTTTCAATATTTTTCTAATTTATTTTTATTTCAGATCTAGCGAAGCTGTCCTTCCAGTACTGTCTTGGTCTGCTCAATCGCCTGATTGATACCCTCTGGATTCTTGCCGCCTGCCTGTGCCATATTGGGACGTCCGCCGCCGCCGCCGCCGACAAGACCTGCGATGCCTTTGATCAGATTGCCCGCATGAGCGCCTTTGGCCATCGCTTCGTCTGTCGCCATCGCCACGAGGTTTACCTTGCCCTCCATGCTGGACGCAAGCACGACAACACCTTCCCCGAGCTTTGCCTTTAGCTGGTCTCCCAGATCTCTCAGACCATTCATATCGACACCCTCGACACTGGCTGCCAAGAGCTTGATGCCCTTCACCTCCGTCACCTGATTCATGACATCCCCGAGAGCCTCCTTGGCTGCCTTACTCTTCAGGGCTTCATTCTCACTCTGGAGTGCCTTGATCTCCGCCATCATATGCTCAATCTTTTCGATCAGATTTGCAGGTGTTGTCTTCGCCGCCTTCGCCGCCTGTGCAAGCTCGTCCTCAATCTGCTGGTAGTACGCAAATACATTGTCGCCCGTGAGCGCCTCGATTCTGCGCACACCTGCTGCGATACCACTCTCGGACACAATCTTAAAGGTGGTGATATCTGCGGTACGCTTCACATGTGTACCGCCGCAGAACTCCTTCGAAAAATCACCCATAGACACGACGCGCACTGTCTCGCCGTACTTCTCGTCAAACAGCGCCATCGCACCTGTCTTTTTCGCCTCGTCCATCGTCATGACCTGTGTCTCCACAGCGATGTTTTCGGCAATTTTCTCATTGACCATCTGTTCGACTGCTGCCAGCTCGTCAGCCGTCATCGCCTCAAAGTGGCTGAAGTCAAAACGCGTGCGCTCGCCATCTTGATACGAGCCTTTCTGCTGTACATGCGTGCCGAGCACTTCGCGGAGTGCCTTCTGCAACAAGTGTGTCGCTGAATGGTTCTTGCAGATTTTGGTGCGGCGTGACTGATCTACGCGGAGCATCACTTCGTCGCCCACCTTGATCATACCGCGTGCCATCTTCCCGATATGTCCGACTTTCCCGCCGAGCAGCTTGATGGTATCCTCCACCACAAACTCACCGGAGAAAGTCGTGATCACGCCGCAGTCTCCCTGCTGGCCGCCCATCGTCGCATAAAACGGTGTCTCATCGACAATAACCGTGCCGATCTCGCCGTCCGAAAGTGCCTCGACAAGCTCGCTCTCCGTCGTGAGCACGGAAACCTTCGATGCCGTCTCTAATGTATCATAGCCGACAAATGTCGTCGTGACTGCGGGGTCAATGGACTCATATACCGTTGCATCTGCACCCATATAATTTGTCTCTTTGCGGGCGCTTCTTGCCTTTTCGCGCTGCGCTGCCATCGCTGTATCAAATCCCTCTCTGTCAATAGAAAAGCCTTTTTCCTCCAGAATTTCACAGGTGAGGTCCACAGGGAATCCATACGTATCATACAGTTTAAATACATTCTCTCCTGACAGCACCTTCTCTCCTGCCTGCTGCATTTGCTCCTCCATATCCGAGAGGATCGCGAGTCCTTGGTCGATGGTCTTGCTAAACTTTTCTTCCTCCTGTGTCAGCACCTTAAAGATAAAGTCCTTCTTCTCCTCCAATTCAGGATAGCCGTCCTTGCACTCATCAATGACAGTCTTTGCAAAGTCAGCCATAAATGTCCCCGCAATGCCAAGCATCCTTCCATGGCGCGCCGCGCGGCGGATAATGCGCCTCAGCACGTATCCACGCCCTTCATTGGTCGGCATAATACCGTCTGAAATCATAAATGTCGCCGAGCGGATATGGTCTGTGATTAAGCGAATGGATACGTCCTTCTTCTCGTCCTCCTGATAGGTTACGCCGGCAAGCTCACACACCCTGTCCCGAATCGCTTTCATCGTATTGATGTCAAAGACTGTATCGACGTCCTGCACAACAACGGCAAGCCGCTCTAAGCCCATGCCGGTATCAATATTTTTCTGCGCAAGCTCCTCATAGTGCCCCTTGCCGTCGCCGTCAAACTGTGTAAAGACATTATTCCATACTTCTATAAAACGGTCACAGTCACAGCCTACCTTGCAGTCAGGTTTGCCGCAGCCATACTTAGCGCCCCTGTCGTAATAAATCTCAGAGCAGGGTCCGCAGGGTCCAGCGCCGTGCTCCCAGAAATTATCGCACTCTCCGGTTTCCGGGTCACGGTAAAACCGTGTAATCTTCTCCGCAGGCACGCCAATCTCATTGACCCATATTTGATAAGCCTCCTCGTCCTCACAGTAGATAGATGGATAAAGCCGCTCTGGGTCTAATCCTACTACTTTGGTCAGAAACTCCCAGCTCCAGTTAAGCGCTTCGTGCTTAAAGTAATCACCAAATGAAAAATTGCCGAGCATCTCGAAAAAAGTCAAATGCCGCGCTGTCTTTCCCACATTCTCGATATCGCCTGTGCGGACACATTTCTGGCATGTCGTCACACGGCGTCTTGGCGGGATCTCCTGTCCAGTAAAATATGGTTTTAAAGGCGCCATGCCTGAGTTGATGATCAGCAGGCTGTTGTCATTGTGCGGCACCAGCGAAAAGCTTTTCATTGATAAATGCTCTTTGCTCTCGAAAAATTCAAGAAACATTCTTCGAAGCTCGTTTACTCCATAGTTTTTCACAATCATTCCTCCCAAATCTATATCCTCAGTCTGTGCATTAAAAATCAAATTTGTCTGCAAAATATGCATCCAGCTCATCAATCTTGATGCGCACCTGCTCCATAGAATCACGGAAACGCACCGTGACTGCATTGTCCTGCTCAGACTCAAAGTCATATGTCACGCAGAACGGTGTGCCAATCTCGTCCTGACGGCGGTATCTCTTGCCGATGTTTCCTCTGTCATCAAACTCGCAGTTATACTTTTTCGCCAGTTGTGCATAAATCTTTTCGGCGCCCTCATTCAGCTTCTTGCTGAGCGGCAGCACGCCAATCTTGACAGGTGCAATTGCAGGATGGAAGTGCAGTACAGTTCTCACATCACCCTCGCCGATTTCCTCCTCGTCATAGGCGGCACAGAGGAACGCAAGCACCACACGGTCCGCGCCGAGAGACGGTTCAATCACATATGGTATGTATTTTTCCTTCTTCTCATCATCAAAGTACGACATATCCTGACCAGATGTATTCTGATGCTGTGTGAGGTCATAGTCTGTCCTGTCCGCAATTCCCCAGAGTTCGCCCCAGCCAATTGAAGGGAACAAAAATTCGATATCTGTCGTCCCTTTTGAGTAAAAGCACAGCTCCTCCGGCGCATGGTCGCGCAGGCGCATCTCCTCCTCCTTGATGCCAAGGCTCAGAAGCCAGTCACGGCAGAAGCCTCTCCAGTACTGGAACCACTCAAGGTCTGTACCCGGCTCACAGAAGAACTCCAGCTCCATCTGTTCAAACTCCCTAGTGCGGAAGGTGAAATTGCCCGGTGAGATCTCATTGCGGAAAGATTTACCAATCTGACCAATACCAAACGGAATCTTCTTTCTGGACGTTCTCTGTACATTCTTAAAGTTTACAAAGATGCCCTGTGCAGTCTCCGGTCTTAAATAAATCGTATTCTTCGCATCTTCCGTCACACCCTGAAAAGTCTTGAACATTAAATTAAACTGTCTGATGTCCGTAAAGTTGTGTTTGCCGCAGATCGGGCAAGCGATATTCTTCTCCTCGATAAACTGCTTCATCTCGTCCTGCGAGAAGGCGTCGATCGGCTTGTCCAGCGCGATACCGTTCTCTCCCGCATAATCCTCTATCAGCTTGTCTGCACGGAAGCGCTCATGGCACTCCTTGCAGTCCATCAGAGGATCTGAAAATCCGCCAAGATGCCCAGATGCCACCCATGTCTGCGGATTCATTAAGATCGCACAGTCCACACCTACATTGTATGGATTCTCCATGATAAACTTCTGCCACCATGCGCGTTTTACGTTATTCTTCAGCTCGACGCCAAGATTGCCGTAATCCCATGTGTTTGCAAGTCCGCCGTAAATCTCCGAACCCGGATACACAAATCCTCTGCTTTTTGATAGCGCTACAATTTTGTCCAATGTCTTTTCCATCCCACGTTCTCCTAACCTCATTTTATTCATGTTATTTAAATACAATCATTTTGCTGCCTTCCGAATAGGATACATTCACACTCTTTTTCCCGACAGCGGTGACACCCTCTCCCACATACAGGATTTCACCAAAGCAGTTGACCCGCAGCATCTCTGATTCCTGCTCCTCCGTGTTTTTTACGATGACGACATGACTGTTCCCCATTCCCAGAAGCTCTGGTTTGGAAATCGTTCCATTTCCAGCAGACTCTGACACGGCATTCAGCGTCACTTCCAAGTCATACCCTGCCATGTTGGCATCTTTGACCGTCCCGACGAAAAAATCCTCCTGATTAAATCCTGCATACGCCTGATAGTTGCCAAATTCAATCTCGACATTCGCGACACCGTCCTTTGCCTTACAGCTTTTTAGTTTGATCTGGGCGTCGGTGTTCTCCGCCTTATATGCATTGATGGAGGTTTCAATCATTGTCTTTAATCCCTCCACGTCATAATAGCTCTCCACAAAATCCTCTACAATCGTGCTCGAAATACTCCCATCCTTATTGACGGAAATGGAGGATTTTGTCGCCGATGCCACCAGCTCATCTTTGACCTCCTGCGTTTTTTCCCCACATGCAGTGAGTCCCAGCATACAGATACACATCATTAGAATTATTGTTTTTCCTGTCCTCATAACCATCTCCACCCTATATTCATTTCAATCGTTGTGCGTACTGCGTTATATTATAAACAACTTACTCTATATTTTCAAGTATTTCAAGACTTTTAAAATTTTTGTCCATCACTCTTTTGCACATTCTCCTGCTGTAAAGTCCTAATTCCTGCAATACTTCTGTCTTTACATGAAATGAAAAAAGCTTCTCGACAGGCGTTCTCATTATGTAATCAATTGTGAAAGCCGTTGACTCCATCAGCGTATTTTCTGCCCCTAGTCCGGGAAACTCGCCGCTGAGCATGATGGACTTTAACTCAAATACATACCGCACCAGTTTGTTGTCAAAATTGGGCGCTGCCAGCGCGCGCAGCGACTGGTACAGAAGTTTGAGCATTTCAGTCTCATCATTGTTCTCTCTTGTGTAGTAATCACAGATTTCCAGAAAGTACATGCCATAGTAGGCGCCTGCAAAATCCTGCCGCAGCTCCTCAAAATAATTTGAGATATCCGCGTCCGACATCGTGTAGGCATTTCTGCCCACAAAGAGCTTGAACTGGCCAAAAGAAAAGGGGTTGGTCGGTGCCATCAGCCTGTTGCCGGGTTTCCTAGAAGCCCGGGCAAAGGCTGAAATTTTCCCTCTCTCTTTTGTGAGGAGAACTACTCTTCTATCGTATTCTCCAATCGGTTCCGCTTTGATAATAATCCCTGTCAGTATTACAAAATCCTGCATCCCTGTACTCATGTGTCTCTCCTGCCTTACTGTTGGCTTCTTCCATCTCAGGATGCCTTTTGTAAGCCAGATAATCGTGTACCTGTCCTGTCTGCATAAACCGGCTCCATCCATCCTCGTACATTGCTCGTCCCTGTCCTTTCTGTATTGTGCACAGCGTCCACATTCATAGAGTGTGCTTATGGGACGATTTTATTCATTTTCACACTTCATTTTCTTTGGGGTCATACCCGAAATTCTTGATCAGAAAATCACTGTCACGCCAGTCCTTCTTCACCTTTACCCACAGTTGAAGGTTCACATGCTGCTCTAATAAATCCTCAATCTCAGCGCGTGCCATTGACCCTATCTTCTTGAGCATCTGCCCGCCTTTTCCGATGATTATTCCCTTGTGCGAATCCCGCTCACAGATGATTGTCGCATTGATGTCAACGAGCTTTTTCCCGTATTTCATGGACTCGATCGTCACTGCCACGCCATGCGGAATCTCCTCATCAATGCTGCGAAGCACCTTCTCCCGGATTAGCTCTGCCACGATCTGCCTTGTCGGCTGGTCTGTGATCGTGTCCTCGTCATAAAATGCCGGTCCATACGGCAGATATTTCATTATCTGCGCGATCAGCACCTCAGTATTATCTTTTTTTAATGCCGATACAGGAACAACCTCCGCAAAATCAAGCTGCTTTCTATAGAGATCTATATAGCCGAGAAGCTGTTCTTTTTTGACGGTATCTATTTTATTAATCACTAAAATAACAGGTGTTTTTACCTTCTTGAGCTGCTCGATAATATGCTGCTCGCCTGCGCCGATATAGTCTGTCGGCTCGACGAGCCACAAGATTACATCCACCTCCCGCAGACTGTGTTCTGCCACATGTACCATATAATCTCCGAGCTTATTCTTCGCCTTATGGATTCCCGGTGTGTCCACAAAGACAATCTGTCCTTCGTCAGCAGTGTACACGGTCTGTATGCGGTTTCTTGTTGTCTGTGGTTTCTTGGACGTAATCGCGATCTTCTGCCCGATCAGACAGTTCATCAATGTTGATTTTCCCACATTGGGTCTGCCGATCAATGCGGCAAAGCCTGACTTATGCGTTTCCTTCATCTTGTTTATCCCTTTTTATCCTTTATATTTCCGCAATTCAGTGAAACAGATTTTCCACCTTCATAAACAATTCCTTATTTTCCTCGATCATCTGCCCGTTGCCCACCACGCAGACAACCTCCTCTGCCATGACAGCGTCGAGATAACCTGCCAGCCTTCGGATATCCTCTTGACTGCATGAGAGAACCTCATCACGCTCGCGCTGCACCTGTGCAAAGTCAAGGTTGGTCAGATATGCGGCTAAGGAGCGGCTGCCCTTGACAACTGGTGTCATCGGCACGTCCATGTCACTGACAGCGCCGATAATATATTTTGTCATCGTTCGCTCGTCGGCATGAAATTCTCTTAAATAATCGCCTGTTTTCTCAAAAATGTCAACTGTTTTTTTGAGTTTGGGGTCTCTGTACGACACAAGATAGCTGTCGCCAGTCCTGCCAAAGTTGCACATGATGCCGTATGCGCCACCCTTCACACGCACATTAATCCAGAGATAATCGTAGCGCAGCATCACTTTTAACACCCTGAGCGCACCTGTGTACGCATAGTCTGTATTATGCATAAAGTTTCCTGCCTTGCACACATACTGAATCTGCGCTGAGGTCGAGAAAGCTTCATTTTTCTTCACCGTGGCGATCTCAAAATGCTCTTTTTTTACAGGCACTGTAAATAGTTTTGCCTTCATCGGCGGCACCAGCTCTTTGATGCGCTCAAAGCCGTCCTCAGTGGCAGTCATATCAACCATCAGATTTTCTGGACGGAAGATACATTTTGCCAGCTCTTGCAGCTTTGCAACCAGCGCACTCTTGCTGGCGTCAAAATCTTCGGTGAGCTTCTCAAGCATACGGTAGCAGGGCAGGCCGTTCACAAGCTCTGACGCTGCTGCCGTCTCACTAAAGTACGACATCGCCCGCACTGCCGCAAAGGAATGTCCCGAAGAGAGCATATTGCCCTGCATGATTGATTTTAACTCCTCGAGAATCTCGAGAATCCTGCCCTCGTCCTCAAATTTCGAGGCGGTCATAATCTCTGTCATCAGCTCAAATGCCGCAGGCAGCTCATCATACATTGCCTTTGTCTTGATTTCGAAAGTAAGTTTGTATTCATCTAATTTCTTTGCATTCACATACGTGTTGACACTGCTTACAATGTCCCCTGTATGAATATTAATCTCATTGCAGAGCTCTCCATAGCTGTATTTGTCCGTATCAATATACCCTAATACATTTTTGAGGATTCCGATATATGAAAACAGCTCTTTTGGAATGTTGGCGGCATCAAAGATAAACTTGATATAACCAATTCCGTTTGTCTGGATATCATGGAACAATACTTTTGTATCCCCGATGCTCCGCACTTCATTGACAAAATCCTCCGCCTCTTTTTTCATGTCCTCGCGTTTTAACATCGGTATCAGGGCAAGTTTTTCCGGCGTATCCTCCTCTTCCTGATAAGCGCGCAGCGCCTTCGTGTCCGCTACAATCTGTGCAAGCTCCTCCTCTGACAGTCCCGCCTTATACGCCGCAAGGCTGTCTGCAAGCTCTTTCTCGTCCTTTGCAGTAAGCCCCTCTTTGGGCGCCACCACCAGAATTGACTTGTGCTGGTTCTTGATCAGATACTTTTCGATCAGTTTTTCATAGTAATCGGTGTTTATTTTTTCTTTTAAGTCCTTGAAAATCTCAATTGCCTCGATCATGTCAAACGGCATACGGTCATCATACAGCCACGAATCAAGCATCTGCAAGCCATACATCAGACCCTTGGGATAGGAGCCAAAATCCGCCTCCCTGTACCGGAACTCATAGTAATTCAAACCTGCCAGCAGGGATTTCTTGTCAATTCCCTCTTTTACAATGCGGGCAAGTTCCTCCTCAATGGTCTGGACAAATTCTTCTTTTTGTGAAGCGTTCGCATTCTTAGCCACAATCGAAAAATACGGCTGGTAAATCCCGTTATTGTACACAGAATATACTTCTGTACCTATATTTTTGTGAATCAATGCCAGTTTGAGCGGCGCGGCTGAGGCAGAGCACAGCGCATACTCCAGAATCTCCATCGCATAATACAGTTCTTTGTCAAGGCTTGTCCCCACAACTGTATTGTACGAAAGGTACGTATTATCCTCTAAAGACTCTCCCTCCATAATTGGATATTCTTTGGAGGTCTCCACCGGCTTCTCAAACGCCGCCTGCGTCCTTAACGCGGAATCTATCTCTAGTTTGTCAAACTGGCTCAGATAATGCGCATCTATCCATTCCAGCTTCTCCGCCATATCCATATTGCCGTACAGATAGAGATAGCTGTTTGACGGATGGTAATATCTTCTGTGAAAATCAAGGAACTGCTCATAGGAAAGCGTCGGAATCACCTTGGGGTCTCCGCCAGACTCCACCCCGTAAGGCGTATCAGGGTACAGCGAATTGACAACTTCCCTGTCGTGCACCTCGTCCGGCGATGAGAACGCCCCTTTCATCTCATTGTAGACAACACCGTTTAAGGTGAGGGGGCTGTCTGCGTCCTCCATCTCATAATGCCAGCCCTCCTGCTGGAAAATCTTCTTTTCATGATAGATATTGGGATAAAACACTGCATCGAGATACACATGCATCAGATTCTGGAAATCCTTGTCATTGCAGCTTGCAACCGGGTAGACAGTCTTATCGCTGTATGTCATGGCATTCAGAAAGGTGTTGAGAGAGCCCTTCACAAGCTCTACAAACGGGTCCTTGACTGGAAAATCCTTCGAGCCGCACAACACAGTATGCTCTACAATATGCGGTACGCCCGTCGAATCTGTGGGCGGTGTGCGGAAACCAATATAAAATACTTTGTTCTCATCATCGTTGCTTAACAGCGCAACCCTTGCTCCCGTCTTTTTGTGCTGCAAAAGCCAGCTCATCGCACCGATGTCGTCGATCTGCCTTTTCTCAATTACCTCATAAGCTGTCAAATCTTCAATTTTTTTCATCTAAGAAATCCTTCCTTTTTCTATATTAATTTTTTATTTCAATTCAAATACTAAGTACCATCAGTGCAAGTTTTGAAATCGAAAAATCTTCGATCATCACGTCCTCTTGTGCTGCCAGCGCGCGGTATTCCCTGCAAAACTGGTGGAGCGGGCAGGACTTGTGCAGCCATTTCTCTTTGATTTTGCCGCCAAATCCCTTTTTCTGCACTTTATAACAAATCCGCACTGTCAATTTTAACTGTTCATAAATGCGGTAGGAAAACGCGCTGTCCGAGATTGTCATAAGATGCTCTGCCATTTTTTTGTCTAAATCTGTATCGCGTGCAATATGGGCACTGAGCACCGCCTTGAACTTAAACGGCACATCTTCCCTGTCCATCATCTCCGCATAGGTCAGCTCCCTGCCAAAATAGACAGTATTTGTATCCTGAAGCACGTATTTAAAATCATCATTATTCTGTATTTCCATGCCGTCTCCCTAAAGCGCCATATACTCAATACGGTTTGCGGCAAACTCCGCCGCCTCCCGCACTTCCTCCTCCGAGATGCCAAGCTCCTGCGCGACCTCCTGCACGGTCACTTTCCGAAGGAGACTGTCATAGAGCTCATGCGCCTTGTCATTCACATCATTGACCCTGCCAAGCACATTCTCGTCAAACTGCCGGTTCTCAGAATCCTCGCTGATGAGGTCCTCCATCGCATTCATAATCATTCTGACGATAAAGCCCTCCACCTCGTCAAGCCCTTCCACACAGTCCAGCATCGTCACCGCCGAAGCTGCCGCGACATTGCCTTCTCCGATGAGGTCCTCCACAAGCGCCCCCTGTCCTGCGTAGAGCTTGGAAATTTCCACCACCTGCGGCAGATAAATCTCCACAAGCTTTGACTGCGCACCGCCGTCTCCTGCCAGCGCAGACATCATCACAGCACGCTTTTCTCCGTCCGATACAGGTGGCAGCGCCTTCAGCTCCTTCAAATACATTTCGAGAAAATTGACATCGTCCCCGGAGAGATGTTCTGCCGTATCCTTCGGCTCATCAATGCCAATATGGTGACTGCGAAAATAATCCTGTACCAGCTCTAGTTGTTCTTCTCCGAGCTGCCACTGCGCAAAGGCCTCATCAAGCTGCTCACTTGTCAGCATGTTGCCCTGTAATCTCGCAGTATCCTTTAACTCCTCAAGCACCTGCGCAAAATTTGCATGATTGAACTCCATACCTGCCTGCTTCCCCTTTCTCATTGAACATGTGTATGTGTGAAAAGATGATCTTGGCAATACTCATAATTTCCATTACATTTTGAGCAGAACCGAAACTCTGCCTCTGGATTGTCCTCGCTGTTCTTGCCGCAGATAGCGCACTTGTGCTTTGCGACACTCATCGGCTTTGCCCGCTTGATTTCTCTATTATAATCATGCCGTCTCTTCACCTGATGCGGCGAGAACCGCATTCCAATCCGGCTGCTGCGCGTCATCATGAAAAACAGGACAAAATTCAACAAAGACGCACCAATCACAATCATGCCGACAATATCACTCTGTAAAAACTGCACGCCCAACAGAATTGCATAGGCAATCCCCATCCATTTTACCTTGATTGGGATAATAAACATCAGCAGAACCTGTACATCTGGAAATGTCGCTGCAAATCCCAAAAAGATGGACATATTTACAAAATAAGTGCTAAAGCTGCCTGCCACCATTCTAAAATAATTCTCTGTCCCATACACAAGCGTCCGCATATCATTATAACGAACACCCGGCACATAACTGATGCCCATGACCAAAAAGCTTCCGATAATTGTAAAGAGCATTCCCATCAGGAGATATACATTATAGTAAAACGTCCCCCATGTCCGTTCAAGACTCGTCCCCACTGAATAGTAAAACATCAGCATCACGATCGTAAATAAATCCAGCCTTGACGGCGGTATGATAATCCATGTGACAAGCCGCCAAATCTGACCATGCAGTATCAGATAGGGATTTAATGTCAAAAAATCCAGCGCTGCCGGACTGACAAACAGCAGCACATACCCCAAAATATATCCCATGATCAGATATAAAGAAAGATTGGGTATTGCGTATTTTCCAAACTTCCGCTCCATTTTATTCAGAAAATTCATATTTTACCTTCCTGCCTTTCACCTTTAAAATTCACTTGTCTATCCAGTATATCATTGACAACAAAAAATGTAAACCAATCTAAATTTAACCAATGGAAAAATAATACTTTTTTTAGATTTACAGTATTATTTTCGCCAGTTTCTTCATACATATATACCAATTTCACAGTTCTCTTTAAAAGATTTCGTTAAATTTTTCCAAAAAAGTATAAAGTTTTCACGAACTTTTAATCAAGTGGTTTATTGCGTTTTGAAAGACACTGTCGTATAATAGCAAATGTATGTTAAACCCGTCGAGTAAATATTGTTTTTATTTTTCATATAATATAGAAACTATTTTATTTCAACCATAAAATAGATCTACAGAAAGGCATGGTTATTTACATGAATAAAAAAAATAAAGAGTTCTATACACTCGGAATTGATATCGGCTCTACCACGGTAAAAGTTGCGATCTTAGACGCAGGACACAATCTGCTCTTCTCCGACTACAAACGCCATTACGCCAATATCCGCGAGACGCTTTCCTCTCTTTTGCAGGACGCATATGCAAAGCTTGGGAACCTGACTCTCCATCCGATGATAACCGGTTCCGGCGGACTGACGCTTGCGAACCACTTAGGTGTCCCGTTTGTGCAGGAGGTTATCGCTGTGTCCACCTCCCTGCAAGAGCTTGCCCCCAAGACAGATGTCGCAATCGAGCTTGGCGGGGAAGATGCCAAGATCATCTACTTCGAGGGCGGCAATGTGGAGCAGCGCATGAACGGGATCTGTGCCGGCGGTACAGGTTCTTTTATCGACCAGATGGCCTCCTTGATACAGACCGATGCATCTGGCCTGAACGAATACGCCAAAAATTATCAATCACTCTATACGATCGCGGCGCGCTGCGGCGTGTTTGCCAAGACAGATATCCAGCCGCTGATCAACGAAGGCGCTACCAAGGAGGATTTGTCGGCTTCGATTTTTCAGGCGGTGGTCAACCAGACTATCAGCGGACTTGCCTGCGGCAAACCAATCCGCGGCCATGTGGCATTTTTGGGCGGACCGCTGCATTTCCTCTCCGAGCTGAAAACTGCATTTATCCGTACTTTAAAGCTTGATGAAGAACACATTATCGACACTGCCAACTCGCATCTTTTCGCGGCGATTGGTTCAGCGCTCAATGCCAAGAGCGATGTCCAGTTCTCGATGTCTGAGATGGTGGATAAGCTCTCCTCCGATATCAAGATGGAGTTTGAGGTCGCGCGCATGGACCCGCTGTTTGCCGACGAGGCGCAATACGATGCCTTCCAGTCCAGACATGGCTCATATCATGTCAAAAATGCAAAGCTTCGTGACTATCATGGCAAATGCTTTCTGGGCATCGACGCCGGCTCGACCACCACGAAGATTGCCGTCGTCTCAGAGGACGGCACACTGCTCTATTCATTTTATAGCAGCAACAACGGCAGTCCCTTAAACACTGCTATCGCTTCGATTCAGGAAATCTACAGCCTGCTGCCCGATGATGCCGCCATCGTTCACTCCTGCTCGACGGGATACGGCGAGGCACTGTTCAAAGCGGCGTTTATGCTTGACGAGGGCGAGGTTGAGACTGTGGCACACTACTATGCCGCTGCCTTCTTCAACCCCAATGTAGACTGTATTATTGATATCGGCGGTCAGGACATGAAATGTATCAAGATCAAAAACCAGACGGTAGATTCTGTACAGCTCAACGAGGCTTGTTCCTCCGGCTGCGGCTCCTTTATCGAGACTTTTGCAAAATCCTTGAATTACAGTGTACAGGATTTCGCGAAGGCTGCGCTCTTTGCCAAACATCCGATTGATCTTGGCACGCGCTGCACAGTATTTATGAACTCGAAGGTAAAGCAGGCGCAGAAGGAAGGGGCAGAAGTTTCCGACATCTCCGCCGGTCTTGCATACTCTGTCATCAAAAATGCGCTGTTCAAAGTCATCAAAGTCTCTGACGCCAGCGAGCTTGGCAAAAATATTGTCGTGCAGGGCGGAACGTTCTACAATGACGCCGTACTGCGCAGTTTTGAAAAAATCGCGGGCTGTGAGGTGATCCGCCCCGATATCGCAGGGATTATGGGTGCCTTCGGCGCGGCGCTGATCGCAAGAGAACGCTACCAGACAGCACCAGAAAAAACGACAACCATGTTAAGCATTGACCAGATCAATGAACTTGCTTTCACGACCTCACTGGTAAAATGCAAAGGCTGTACGAACTCCTGCCGCCTGACTGTCAACAAATTTTCGGACGGCAGAAGCTACATATCCGGCAACCGCTGCGAACGCGGTCTGGGAAAGACCAAGACAGAGAACGACATTCCAAACCTGTTTGCGTACAAGCTGGAAAGACTGTTCTCCTATGTGCCGCTCCCGGAGGTTGAGGCAGTGCGCGGACGCGTCGGCATTCCAAGAGTCCTGAACATGTACGAGAACTATCCATTCTGGTTTACGTTCTTTACCAAGCTCAAATATCAGGTAGTGCTCTCACCGCTGTCAAACAGAAAGATTTACGAGATGGGCATCGAGTCTATCCCAAGCGAATCCGAGTGCTATCCCGCCAAGCTGGCACATGGCCACGTGGAATGGCTCATCAAGCAGAATGTGGACTTTATCTTCTATCCTGCGCTGTTTTATGAGCGGAACGAGTTTGATGAGGCAAACAACCACTACAACTGTCCGATTGTAACCTCTTACTCTGAGAATATCAAGAACAACGTGGAAGCCATCGGACGCGGTGAGGTCGTTTTCAAGAATCCGTTTATGTCCTTTAGCAAACCAGCCTTGATTTTGCAGTCACTGGAAAAAGAATTTCCCGAACTTCCAGCCGCAGAGTTAAAAGAGGCAGTCAACGCAGCATGGAAAGAGTTAGAGGCAGTCCGCAACGACATGTACAAGAAGGGCGAGGAGGTCCTCGCATACCTAGAGAAAAATCATGCGCGCGGTATCGTGCTTGCAGGCCGCCCATACCATCTTGACCCGGAAATTAACCACGGCATTCCAGAGCTCATTAATTCCTACGGCATCGCCGTGCTCACTGAAGATGCGGTGTCGCACTTGGCAAAGCCGGAGCGCCCGCTGATCGTATCCGATCAATGGATGTACCATTCGAGGCTTTACGCCGCTGCAAGCTATGTCAAGACGCGCGATGATTTGGACTTAATCCAGCTCAATTCGTTTGGCTGCGGGCTGGACGCCGTAACGACCGATCAGGTCAATGATATATTGACCAATTCAGGCAAGATTTATACCTGCCTGAAAATAGATGAAGTGAACAACCTCGGTGCAGCGCGTATCCGTATCCGTTCCCTGCTCTCTGCAATCCGTGTGCGCGACGAGCGCCATCAAGAGCGCACTATCCAGCCAAGCAGCATGAAAAGAGTGCTCTTCACAAAAGAGATGCGCAAAAACTATACGATTCTCTGCCCGCAGATGTCACCGATTCACTTTGACCTCCTCGAGCCGACCTTCCGAAGATGCGGCTACAATCTGGTCATACTGAACAACGACAACAAGGGCAGCATTGATATGGGACTAAAATATGTCAATAATGACGCATGTTATCCATCTTTGCTGGTGGTTGGTCAGATTATGGAGGCTGTACTCTCCGGCAAGTACGACACGGACCATCTCGCAGTCGTGATGTCACAGACCGGCGGCGGGTGCCGTGCGACAAACTATATCGGCTTTATCCGCCGTGCGCTGGAAAAGGCAGGTTACCAGCATATTCCGGTCATCTCGATCAATTTGTCGAAACTGGAGAGCAACCCGGGCTTTAAGCTGACGCCCATGCTGCTGCTGCGCGCTGTATACGCCATAAATTTTGGGGATATCTTTATGCGGTGTGTCTACAGAATGCGCCCTTATGAGGCTGTTCCCGGTTCGGTGGAGGAGGTACATCAAAAATGGATTCGCAAATGCTGTGACTTCCTTGGCCGTAAATATATGTCCTTCCACACGTACAAAAAAATGTGCCGCGAGATGATTGCAGAGTTTGACGCTATCCCGGTGCTTGATCTCAAGAAACCGCGCGTCGGTATTGTCGGTGAGATTTTGGTGAAATTCTCGCCTGCCGCCAATAACCGTCTGGTAGAACTGCTCGAACATGAAGGCGCAGAGGCTGTTGTTCCTGACTTGATGGATTTTATGTTCTACTGCTTTTACAATCAGCTCTACAAGGCAGAGCACCTCGGCACCAGCAAGAAAACCGCAAGGCTTTGCAAAGCTGGCATCAAGGCAATCCAGTCGCTCAGAAAACCGATGAGTGATGCGTTTGCCGCAAGCCGCCACTTTATTCCGCCTGCGGATATCTTCGAGACAGCGAAAAATGCTGAGGAGATCGTCTCACTAGGCAACCAGACCGGCGAGGGCTGGTTTCTCACAGGCGAAATGTTAGAGCTGCTTCATACCGATACGCCGAACATCGTGTGCACACAGCCCTTTGGCTGCCTGCCAAACCATGTCGTCGGCAAGGGTGTGATCAAAGAACTGCGAAAACGCCACCCAGAAGCAAATATTGTCGCGATCGACTATGATCCGGGCGCTTCGGAGGTAAATCAATTAAACCGCATTAAATTAATGCTCTCTACGGCACTGAAAAATCTAAATCAGGCTGAGGAGACATCACAGACAAATAACACGATTCAAGGCGCTTCTATCAGCACGAAAAGACATTCAAAGAAACATTCGGGCAAAAAACGCTCAAAGGGCAGAAGAAAAGACAATGCCAAAAATAAATCAGCATAAAAAAACAGGGCTTTACGCCCTGTTTTTGCATGAAATATTTATGAAATGAAATCAGCAGTCAAATTTCCGCGATATATTTTCGTATTCCATAGTTCGTCAAATTCTTCTTTGGAAATAACCGCCGCATAGAAGCCTTCTCCCCATACCTTTGCATTCAATTCCTCAACAGTTGGGATTGGACACGCTTCAATAACATCACGATACGGGTCATCATCAATCTCTACTGTCCTGTCCGCAAAGACGTTGATCTCTCTAAGTATAAAACGGTTATCCCTCAAATCTACTTCATAAAAATATAGCACAGGGAGATCATCAGATTCAAACTGCATAAACAGCTTTACATATTCAATCTCGTTCTCCATTGACGGTCACCTCGAAAAAGATTTATAAATCGCAGTTGTTGACCGTTCTGGGGAATGGTATCACGTCCCTGATATTTCCCATTCCGGTCAAGTACATCACGCAGCGTTCAAAGCCAAGACCAAATCCCGCATGTCTGGCGCTTCCGTAACGTCTCAAATCCAGATAAAAGTCATAGTCCGCTGGATTCAAATGGCATTCCTGCATTCTATTCTCGAGCACCTCGAGCTTGTCCTCTCTCTGGCTTCCGCCGATAATCTCGCCAATTCCCGGCACCAGACAATCCATCGCCGCAACGGTCTTTCCATCTTCATTGAGCTTCATATAAAACGCCTTGATCTCCTTTGGATAATCAGTCACAAACACCGGACGTCCAAAAAGCTTCTCTGTCAGATACCGCTCATGCTCTGTCTGCAAATCACAGCCCCATGATACCTTGTACTCAAACTCATCATTGTGCTTCTCAAGCTCTGTGATGGCATCGGTGTAGGTAATATGTCCAAACTCTGAATTTGCCACATGCTGTAACCTTTCAATCAGTCCCTTATCTACAAACTGATTGAAAAATGCCATCTCCTCCGGCGCATTTTCCAGCACATAGTTGATGATATATTTGAGCATTCCCTCTGCGAGCATCATATCGTCCTTCAAATCCGCAAAGGCAATCTCCGGCTCTATCATCCAGAACTCTGCCGCATGGCGGGTTGTGTTGGAATTTTCCGCGCGGAAAGTCGGGCCAAACGTATAAATATTTTTGAACGCCATCGCATAAGTCTCCCCGTTAAGCTGTCCACTCACGGTAAGATTGGTCGGCTTGTTAAAGAAATCTTTGCTAAAATCAACTTGACCGTCCACCATCGGCAAATTTTTCAAATCAAGTGTTGTCACTTGGAACATCTCGCCGGCGCCCTCGCAGTCGCTTCCTGTAATCAGCGGCGTGTGAACATAGACAAAATCACGCTCTTGGAAGAATTTGTGTATCGCATACGCGCAGAGTGAGCGCACCCGGAACACTGCCTGAAACGTGTTGGTACGCGGTCTTAAATGAGAAATCGTCCTGAGATACTCAAAGCTGTGTCTCTTTTTCTGCAAAGGATATTCCGGCGTGGAATCTCCCTCAATCTCTATCTTCGTTGCCTGTATCTCAAAGGGCTGCTTTGCCTCCGGTGTCAGTGTCACGACGCCTGTCGCAATCACTGCCGCGCCCACATTGAGCTTTGAGATAGCAGCAAAGTTATCGAGTTTGTCGCTGTATACCACTTGGAGCGGCTCAAAAAATGTACCGTCATTGATAACCAGAAATCCAAAGGTCTTGGAATCCCGCTTACTCCTAAGCCAGCCGCCGACCGTCACCTCCTGATCTGCATACTCCTTATAATTGTGCTGTAATTCACGTATGTTTATCATACTTGTTTTTCCTTTCTTTCATTAAGTATTTGAATGTTTCCCCAAACAGAAAAAAGTCCATTCACTCTGCTTTCCATTATACCCTTTTCAGGCTATGTACGCAATCATGTCTGGACTTTTTCCTGAATATTTTTGTGCGCGGCATTGCACGCGGGTTTACTGGGCAACTTGCATCTGCGCCATCTCAATGATGTCTGAGATTTCCATGCCAGATTTCTGTATGACGATTCTAAGTTCGTTCAGCTCCTCCATCTTCTGCATTTCCACAAGCTCATTCAGTTCTTCTTTCTCTTTCTTGATGCGTGTAGAAAGTGCTTCGATCAGCTCTTCCTTCTGTGCGATTTTCTCCTGTAATGATTTTTTTACTCCTCTTGCCATAGTTGTTCTCCTTATACCAACACATAATTTTTTATTTTATATGTAAATATTATATGGACAAGAGAGGAAATTTATTCATACTTTTCTATTTTTTTACACGTCTTTTCTTCTCAAAAAAGTGATCGACTTCTTTTTTCACAGTTTCTGGCGGCATAGATTTTGACAGATATCCTTCCGGTTTCAGCGCAATTACCTTGCTCACGCTCTCCTTGTCTACCTTGCTCGTCAAAAAGATTACTGGAATATCTGCAAATTCCTTCTCAGAGCGAATCATGCCAAGCACTTGGCTGCCATCACAGACAGGCATCTCGTAATCGAGCAGTATTAAATCCGGTCTGTCCAGTGTAATTCCCCGGATCGCAGACATACCTGACTTTGCCGTCAGAACTTCATAATCATCACTGAGCAAATCCGACATTGCCTTTAACATAAAATCCGAATCATCGACCACAAGAACTTTCTTTTTATGGCTGATCTCCGTTTTTTCTACCTTGTTCTGGCTCAGATATTTTCCGACCTCAGCCATGGCATTCTCTGTGATAATCGAGACACCGCCCTCGGTCTGAAGCACATCTGACGCCGTCGCACAGTATGCAAAGTATCCTTTTCCTGTGTCAAACAGCAGGCTGTACTGCGGGCTCTGCTTCTCAAATACTTTTTGAAACTGATCATATGTCAGCAGTTGCTCTTCCTTCAGTTCAAACTGCTCGGAGTTTGGAAAATGTCCCTTCATGCGTTCTACAAGCTGCTTTGCAACATATCTCGAGGCATTCATCAGCATCACACTCACTGCCTCCGAGCTTGTATCCATCACACTGCCGATCGTGCTGACGATCAACTGCTCTTCAAATATCAGATAGAACTCCCATCTCCTTTTATCTCTTGTCCGATAGATCAGACGATAGTAAATACCATCTCCAAATTTCTCCCCGCCGTAACAATTGCTGATTAGCCGTGCATCTAATTGGAACATGCTGTGCAGGAGACCCGCAAGCGTCTGTGACATCACTGCCTGTTCCTCCTCAGGCTGAAGATTCTCCCACTGTTTTACGCTCTCACCGCTCACGATCGCGTGATCCTCTATCAGTGAATGCCCAATCAGCCAGCCTGCACACACCCCCAGAAAATGATTGACAGAATCCGGTGAATATTTATTCAACTCCAATTCTCTCTCCAGTGCTGGAATCGTTCTTTCGCGAAAATTCCGGTGAATGCGCCTGTGTACCTCAAGTCCCGCATAATCAATCGAAACCATGTATGCCTCTTCATCTGCAAAGTGCTTTAGCGCATGATCCCTGAAATACTTGATCGCCTCCTGACAAACCCATTGGCTTTTCTCCTCCTGCTGTCCAAAATCAAACAGCTTGTTTAGAATACTGAACAGTTTCTTGTGTTCCTTGTCTATAATATCTACACCAATATTATACCGTTCGTTCCATACTAATTGATTTCCCATGTGTTCTTCTCCTTTGCCCTCATAGTAACCGTTGATGAAATATCAATTTAAATAGTTGTATTCCTTAGATTACAAAAATCCAGTATAATTCATTATAACATATAATATCAGTAATCGTTACCACTTTTTTCAATTTTTTCTAAATATTCCGCAGCATTCAAATGCGTAATTTTATCCTTCTCAGTATCGCTGATTTTTCAAAATATGCAAAAAAGAAATGCCGAAAATCCAATGTTTTCAAGCACTTCTCTTCATGGAGTAGACGGGAGTCGAACCCGTGTCCAAAAAACCATCCCATGTACTTCTACAGGTTTAGCTGATTGTTTCGGGCAAAGCCCCATTCCCTTCTATACAGGCGAACCAACACCCCCATATAGTTAGTAGCTTCATGATACGCCCACATATGCAAAGCTTAATATGTGTCGTTTCCTACATCATCGATGCCTGAGTCCTAATGTGTAGGTGCACTAGGTCAGACAGCAGCCATTAGGCTGCGAATGCTAAATTATCTTCAGCGTTTAATTTTAATTGTGGATTTAACGCATACCTGCGGCCTGCTTCTCCATCTTCAAGTTCCCTGTCGAAACCTTTACTACCCCTTGACTCGTCAAGGTTAATTTATCATATCAAAAAAATGTTAATCAGTCAATAACTTTGGGCAAAATAAGTCAAAAATAACTTTTTAACAGATAATATTCTGACAAAAATTATTTCAAAAATGACAAAAATAGGATAAAATAGATTTTATAAGGAAGGAGTCCTCTCATGAAAAATTATGACGAAATCAGAAACCACTTTTATGGAACACTAGGTTTTATTCAATTGCTTGATATGCGAATCACAGAACTCTCAGAAGGATATTGCAAGGGCGAAATGCCTCTGAGACCTGAAATTTTAAATCCGCTGGGCACCGTGCACGGTGGCTGCACCTTTGCACTTGCTGACACCATCGGCGGCAGCGCCGCACTGACACACGGCAAAAGTGTTGTGACTGTTGACAGCAATATTCATTATCTAGCGCCTGCATGCAACACCGAAAAACTGATTGCGGAAGCAAAAGAAATCAAGTACGGCGCGACCATCGCGCTCTATGAAGTCAACGTCTACAAGGACGACGGCACGATGGTCGCCACCTCCACACAGTCCTATTTTATCGTATCAGACAGAGCGCCGGGCAGAGAAGAATAATCTTCTCTGCCTGCACCTTTTCATATATTACATTTATTTGTTATAAAGATCTCTTCTATCAATGACGCGCACTGCCTTGCCCTCGCTTCTGGTTATGGTCTTAGGCTCTACTACCTTCACATCTACTTTGATGCCCAGCATTGATTTTAAGCCTGCCACGATCGAGCGCTCCCGTTCCGCCTTGTTAAATGCTGCGTCCTCTGCCATCTGCGGTGTCTTTTCCACCTGCACTTCGATGGTATCATTGTTTCCGATACGGTCTACGACAATCTGGTAATTCGCCTCATACCCTTTATTTAAGAGTACGGCTTCAATCTGTGACGGCCATACATTGACACCCTTTACCACCATCATGTCATCGCTTCGTCCCATCGGCTTATGCATACGAATGTGTGTACGTCCGCAGGAGCATTTTTTTCTCGTCAGATAGCACAAATCGCGCGTGCGGTATCGAAGCAGCGGAAATGCTTTTTTGGTGATACAGGTAAATACCAGCTCTCCAATCTCGCCTTCTGGAAGCACCTCCCCCGTATCAGGATTGATGATTTCAGGGATAAAATGATCCTCCTGTATGTGCATTCCCTGCTGCTCCTCACACTCAAAGGAGACGCCGGGGCCAGAAATCTCTGTAAGTCCATAGATATCATACGCTTTGATGCCAAGTGCATTTTCGATACTTTTGCGCATTTCCTCAGTCCAAGGCTCTGCGCCAAAGATGCCCGCCTTCAACTGAATCTTATCGCGAAGCCCTCTCGCGTTGATTTCCTCGCCGAGATTTGCAGCGTAGGACGGTGTACAGCACAGAATCGTAGAGCCAAGATCTGTCATAAATTGAAGCTGGCGCTCTGTATTTCCAGACGACATAGGCAGTGTCAGACAGCCCACCTTGTGCGATCCGCCATTTAATCCCGGGCCGCCTGTAAAAAGTCCGTAACCATAGCATACATGGCACACGTCCTCCTTTGTGCCGCCTGCCGCTACGATTGCCCTCGCGCAGCACTCTTCCCACACATCAATGTCCTCCTGTGTATAAAAAGCCACCACGCGGCGCCCTGTTGTGCCGCTTGTGGACTGAATCCGCACGCACTCTGACAATGGGACTGCCAGCAGCCCGTATGGATACTGGTCGCGCAGGTCATCTTTGTTGATAAAAGGAAGTTTATGTAAGTCTTCGATTCCCTTTATATCCTCTGGTTTGACCCCTGCTGCGTCCATTTTATCCCGATAAAATCCCACGTTGTCATATACATATTTTACTTGTTTTACCAAGCGTTCACTTTGAAGCTTCTGAATCTGCTCTACCGGCATTGTCTCAATGTCCGGCTGATAATAATTTGCCATTTATTTTTCTCCTTCGCTTTAATTAATTAAAGTTATACATTTATAAAGTGTAGCATATTTTTTTATAAATGTTAACATTTTTCACTATAATTGTTTTATGTTTCTATAAATTTGTCCCTGCCATTTGCAAAAAGTTCATTTATGCGGTAGAATAGTCAGTATAAAAATACGAGGAGGTTCAAACATGAAATCAAAGGTTTACTTTTCCAAGACCATCACACCAGAAAAAGTTGTAGAACTATTCCAATTAACAGGCAAAACGCTTGACGGCAACACCGCGATCAAGATTCACTCCGGTGAAGTCGGAAACCAGAATTTCTTAAAACCGGATTTCTGGAAGCCCGTCATCGACCATGTAGGCGGCACTGTCGTTGAGTGCAATACGGCTTATGAAGGCAGCCGAGACACAACGGTAAAGCATATGAAAACGCTGCGCGAACATGGGTGGAGTAAATATTTTAATGTAGAACTGATGGACGCCGAAGGTCCAGATCTTGAGCTTGCCATTCCCAACGGAAAGAAAATCAAAAAGAACTATGTTGGAAAAACGCTGACCAGCTATGATTCCCTGTTGGTGCTCTCCCATTTTAAAGGTCATCCGATGGGTGGTTACGGCGGCGCCATCAAACAGCTCTCCATCGGTCTTGCGTCCTCGCTGGGCAAGGCTTATATTCACGGTGTAGGCGATACCAACAATTTCTGGGGCTCTGACCATGATTCCTTCCTAGAGTCTATGGCAGATGCCGCTTCCAGCATTATCGACTACTTCAAGGGCAATATTGTCTATATCAATGTCATGAAAAACATGTCTGTGGACTGCGACTGCTGCGCCGTGGCAGAGGACCCCTGCATGGCGGATATCGGCATTCTGGCATCGCTTGACCCGATTGCGATTGATCAGGCATGTCTTGATCTCGTCTATGCATCGGACGATCCCGGCAGAGACCACCTGCTCGAGCGCATTGAGTCCAAAAATGGTGTCCACACCATAGAGGCAGCCGCCGACTTAGGTTATGGCTCCCGCGATTATGAACTTATCACAATAGAATAGTTTCAGAATCGTTTCGAGCACTCCTTTTGCGAGTGCTCTTTTCATTATTTGATAAACATCGCGTCCCCAAACGAAAAAAACCGATACTGTTCGCGCACAGCTTCCTGATATGCGCTGAGCACATGCCCGCGTCCCGCAAGCGCTGACACAAGCATGATTAACGTGGACTCTGGCAGGTGAAAATTTGTGATCAGATTGTCCAGCACCTTGAATTGATATCCCGGATAAATAAAAATCTCTGTATCCCCGCTTCCAGCTAAGACTCTGCCGTCATCACCGGCGGCGCTCTCCACCGTGCGGCAGCTTGTCGTTCCCACACAGATTACCCTGCCGCCTGCCTGTTTCGTACTGTTGATCGTGTCGGCAGCCTCCTGTGTTACTTGGTAAAATTCCGAGTGCATATGATGATTGAGCAGATTCTCCTCCTTCACTGGACGAAAGGTGCCAAGTCCGACATGCAGCGTCACATAGGCGGTCTGAACGCCCTGCTCCTGAACCTTTTTTAACAATTCTTCTGTGAAATGCAGCCCTGCCGTCGGCGCTGCCGCGGAGCCTTCGTATTTCGCATAGACTGTCTGATAGCGGCTTTTGTCTGCAAGCTTATGTGTGATATAGGGCGGCAGCGGCATCTCTCCTAACCGGTCGAGCACCTCCTCAAAGATTCCTTCATACTCAAACTGTATCAGACGGTTGCCCTCATCGACCACACCGAGAACTTTTCCGGTGAGCAGGCCGCCGCCAAACTGAATGACGGCATCTTCTCTTGCCTTTTTGCCGGGCTTTACCAGCGTTTCCCAGATATCCTTTTCGCGGCGTTTGAGCAAAAGTACCTCAACCGCGGCGCCTGTCTCTGCCTTTGTCCCCATAAGCCTCGCCGGTATCACTTTTGTATTGTTCAGCACGAGACAGTCCCCTTCATTTAGGTATTCTGTGATATCTGTAAATCTCCTGTGTGCGACTGCACCGGTCTGCTTGTCAAGCACTAGCAGTCTGGAAGCCGATCTGTCTGCCAAAGGGTCCTGTGCAATGAGCGCTGGCGGCAGGTCAAAATAAAAATCTTTTTTGTATAATTCCTTTTGCATAATTACGCCCTAAGCTCGATGCCAAGCCCTTCCAACCCATTTAATATTTTCTTCATGGCACCTGACACATCACTTTCCTCAAGCGTTCTGTCCTTTGCCCTGAAGGTAATCGAGTACGCGACAGACTTGTAGCCGGACTGAATCTGGGTTCCCTCATAGATGTCAAACAGTTGGTACGTCTCAAGGATTTTACCGCCGCGCTGCTCAATCACCTTCTCAATATCACCCACTAAGATATGCTTTGGCACCACCATGCTGATATCGCGGGACACCGCAGGATACTTCGCAATCCCCTCATATTTTCTGTCAAATGAAGCAAACGGAAGAAGTTCTGGCATATCCAGTACTGCCACGTACACCTTGGTATCAATATCATAGTTGTCCGTCACCTCCGGGTGAAGCTCACCCAAATATCCGATTGTCACCTCTTGGTACTGAATCAGCGCCTGACGCCCCGGATGCAAAAATGGCTTCTCCGCATTTGGAGAATACGTAATTTTCTTGGTCATGCCAACGCTCTCAAGAAACTCTTCGACAACCCCTTTCATTGTAAAGAAATCGCCGTCGCCGTACATGCCAAGCGTGAACTGCATACGCTCATCTGGATAATCTGTCACCGGAAGGATTTTCGGGATATAGATATTTCCAAGTTCATAGAGGCGCACATTCTTATTTCTGCGGTTATAATTCGATGCCAGCGAAGTCAAAATTCCATTCAGGGAAATCGTTCTCATAATAGAGAAATCTTCCCCTAACGGATTGGCGATCGTCACAGTCTGGCGCAGCGGGCTGTCGGCTGGCAGCATCAGCTTGTCAAACACCTTCGGGCTCTCGAACGAATAGCACATTCCCTGTGAAAAGCCGCAGTACTCCGCGATGTCTCTCGCCTTCTCCTCAACTCTTAGCTTGAATGACATCTTGCCAGTTGTCGCCTCCCCTGTCGGCAGTGTTGTCGGAATCTTGTCATAGCCGTAAAATCTTGCGACCTCCTCTGCGATATCTGCAAAGCACTCGATGTCCTGCCGGAAAGAGGGCGCTGTGATCATGCCTGTGCTCTCGTCATATGCCAGCTCCAGACGCTTGAAAATCTCAAGCATTTCTTCTTTTGGAATATCTGTTCCAAGAAATTTATTAATTCGCTCTGGCTCGAACTTGATTTGTTTTAACGCTGTAAAAGGCTCTTTCACGTCCACGATTCCGCCGACAACTTCACCGCAGCCCAGCTCCTCAATCAACTGGCAGGCTCTGTGAATCGCAGCCTCCGCATTTCTTGGGTCAAGCCCCTTCTCGAAAATGCCGGAAGCGTCTGTTCTAAGTCCTACTCTCTTGGAGGACTTTCTGATATTTGCACCGTTGAAGGTAGCAGCCTCAAACAAAACGGTCTGTACATCATCTGTTATCTTTGAATTTTCGCCGCCCATAATCCCAGCTAGACCAATTTCCTTCTCCGCATCACAGATCATCAGCATTTCCGAATCCAGTTTTCTCACCTGACCGTCAAGTGTCTGAAACTCATCGCCGTCCTTTGCGCGCCGCACAATGATCTTATTTCCAGCCACGTTGTTTAAGTCGTAGGCATGCATTGGCTGGCCGTACTCCATCATGACATAGTTTGTGATATCCACAAGGTTGTTGATGGGGCGAATCCCGCACGATGCAAGCCTTCTCTGCATCCACTCCGGCGATGGCGCAAGCTTAATATTCTTGCACACTCTTGCGCAGAACCGTGTGCAAAGGTCCCGGTCTTTGATTTCCACCGAAATAAAATCTGAGACGTTCTCGTCATTTCCCTTGACTTCTACCACTGGCGGCAGAAATGGTTTTCTGAACGTGGCCGCCGCCTCCCGTGCAATGCCTAAGACGCTGTAACAGTCTACGCGGTTGGAAGTCACCTCATACTCCACCACCGTGTCGCGCAGTCCGAGCGCCTCGACAGCGTCCTCCCCGGGTGTCACGGGCTTCTGAAATACATAGACCCCGTCTTCTGGCGCCTCCGGGTACAGCTCACGGCTAGAGCCAAGCTCTTCAATCGCGCACATCATACCGGCTGACTCAATGCCGCGCAGCTTCCCTGCCTTGATCTGAATCCCGTTTTCCGGCAGCGGGCCGCCGTCATGTCCGCCAGCCACCCTGCCGCCGTCAAGGACAGTCGGAACATAATCCCCCTCTTTGAGATTCTGTGCGCCTGTCACTATCTGTACTGTCTCTGTCCCCACATTGACCTGACAGACAATCAGTTTATCTGCGTCTGGGTGACGTTCTATTTTCTCAATGTGCCCCACAACAATCTTTTCCAGATTTTTGTCCAGCCGCGTAAATCCCTCTACCTTTGTCCCTGAGAGTGTCATTGCATCACAGTACTCCTTGTCCCCGCAGGAAAGCTCAGGTACGTATGCCTTTATCCACGATAATGATGTGTTCATTTTATCCTCCAATCTATGACACGCGTGTCATTTTCTGTTTGTTTTGCTATCTATTTAAAACTGCTTTAAGAATCGGATGTCATTCTCATACAACAGCCGCATATCGTCAATCTCATACTTTAAGAGTGCGATTCTCTCCAGTCCTACGCCAAATGCGAAGCCCGAATATTCCTCGGGGTCAATCTTGCACATTCTCAATACTTTGGGATGAACCATGCCGCAGCCCAAAATCTCAATCCAGCCCTCTCCCTTGCAGAATCGGCAGCCGCTTCCGCCGCACTTGAAGCACGATACATCCATCTCGGCAGACGGCTCTGTGAACGGGAAGTGATGCGGTCTGAACTTCACCTTTGTCTCCTCGCCAAACAGCTCTCTTGCAAACTCTGCAAGTGTTCCCTTGAGGTCGGCAAACGTGATATTTCTGTCGATCACAAGCCCCTCAATCTGATGGAACGACGGCGAGTGTGTGGCATCTACCTCATCTGCGCGAAACACACGCCCCGGCGCGATCATTCGTATTGGAAGCCTGCCCTTTTCCATCTCATGCACCTGTACGCCAGATGTCTGTGTTCTGAGCAGGATATCGCTGTTGATGTAAAAAGTATCCTGCTCATCTTTTGCCGGATGGTCTGCCGGAATATTGAGCGCCTCGAAGTTATAATAGTCTTTCTCCACCTCGGGGCCTTCCACAACCTCATATCCCATGCCGATAAAGATGCGCTCTACCTCCTCAAGTGCGATTGTGTTGGGATGGCGGTGCCCCACACTGTTTTTCTGCGCGGGCAGTGTGACGTCAATCACCTCCGCCTTCATGCGCGCTTCCCGAAGCTTTCTCTCCATGCTGGTCTTTGCCTCGTCGAGCACCCGCTCAATCTCTGCTCTGGCTTCGTTTACAAGCTGTCCGACTTTGGGCCTGTCCTCCGGCGCCACGTCCTTCATGCCCTTTAAGACCGTGGTGAGTTCTCCCTTCTTCCCCAGAAAACTGACACGAACGTCATTTAATTTGTCCAATGCTTCACTCTCATTGATCTGGCGGATTGCCTCTGCCTTGATCTGCTCTAGTTTCTCTTTCATTCTCGTTCTCCTTTACATTTCAATTTATCCTCGTGCGCTGCTGACACTTTTCCTTGGGACGCCGTATGCACAAAAAAATCCCTCACAGAAAAACTCTGCAAGGGACGAATAAACCGCGGTACCACCCAAATTCCTATATCAAACAGACAAAACGCCTGTTTCCTGTGCCAGTTACACACAATTGCACCTGCACATTCTATAGACACTTCACAGACATAACGTGTCACTCCGTCTTTTCCTACCATTCTGCCCAGCCGTCAAGACGGAAGCAAAACTTCAAAAAAGCTGCTCCGGTGGGAAATTCGATATCCTAGTTGAACTGGGGAAGCTTTCAGCCGGTGACTTCCGATCTCTGACAGAAACTAAGATTCTACTGAACACCTTCATTGCATTTACAAATATTTTTTATATGAAAGAAAATATCTAAAAACTATCATATGTTATCCTTGAAAAATTGTCAAGCAGTTTTTGGTTCTTATTTTCATTCTTATTTTTGTCTGCTGTACAAAATCTCCATCTTGCCGTAATCTGTTGCAATCTCAAGAATAACACTGTTGATAATATTGTAATCTGTCTCATTGTATTCATGCACATACAAATCGCTCTGAAACTGGACGCCGCCAGTGCCGCCCTCGTCAATCGCACTCATGGCATATGTCGTGATGATATTTCCAATTTCCATCAGCGCTGACTTCTCAAGTTCATCCAGAAAATCCAAGTGCGGCAGGCTCATTCCGCTGATTTTATTGTACAGGGTTCCAGCCAGCTCGTTGGACATGCCGTACAAAAACAAATGTTTGTTGGCACCCGCCGCAACGGTCCTGACAATGACTGCACCTTCCACATTGCCCTTGTAAATACAGCTCTTGACCCCCTTGATTGGAATGTCATACATTTCTGTGAGAAGTTTATGCGCCACATTCTCAATAAAACTCTCTGTGTTTGCAAAAGACTCAATATTTTGCAGCGGCAGATTCTTCAAAATCTTGCGGTCGCAGACACAGACATGGTTCACCAGCCACGCGAGCATCGTTCCGATAAAACCCTTGAGCGTCTTTGGCGAAAAATCCTTCGCCAGCAGTTCCTTGTACGCCTGAACTGTATTCTTAAAATCAGTATGTATCTTGATATGCTGTGCATAGCTCACATATTTCCGTTCGCGCTGGAGTGCCTCCTCCGTATTAAAATGAAAGACTGTGTAATCCACCAGAAAGTCGATAATCTCCATGCATTTCTTCTGGTTGCTGCCCTTGTCACCGCTCTTGGCAATCTCAAGAAGCTGTTCAATTTTGTCAAACAACTGGCGGTGCTGCTCGTCAATTTTTTCAATGCCTACTTTGTATTCATCTTTCCATAAAGCTGCCATAACATAATCCCCTTTTTATAAATCTGTACTTTTGTAATTTATTCCAACATTATAGCATTCTCTGGAAAATTTATCAAGCCGCAGCGGACGTTAAACAGAATTTAAAACAGAATTTTTGCACGCCAATAAACTCATAAAATCTGCGAGATATAATCGTCCACATACCCGTCCACAAGCCACTTGTTGACCAAAGCCCCGCAGAAGAAAATATACATGCAAAAATAGAGCCAGATCATCACGATCACAATGCTCGTGAGGCTCCCATACATGGAAAAGCCGCCAAAATAATCAATGTATACAGAAAATCCAAACGAGTAAAGCGTCCAGAACACAGAAGTCACCACTGCCCCCGGATAATGCTCCCGCCACGGCATATGATTGTTTGGCAGCAGGCTGTACATCGTGCAAAAGACCACAGAGATCATGCCCGCCACAAATACATGCCGAATGCCGCCAAACACATGCCACAGCCGCGCAGCAGGGCCATAGTCGGGAATCAGCCAGTCCGCAAGCGTATTGCCAAAGACAAGCACACCGGCGGAGAGCAGTATCGCAAGCAGCAGAAAAACCGTATAAAACGAGGCTTTCAGTCTCAGAAGAATATATCCCCTTGTCTCCCCCACCTCATAAATATGATTCAGCCCCCTGATCAGCGCCAGCACTCCCTTTGATGCCGACCACAGCACCACCAGCGCCGAAACTGACAGCAGTGTCAGATTATTTCCGTGGTAACTGTCCACAATGCTTAGCAGAAAGCTGTATATTTTTTCTGGTACAACCGCCTGCGAGATGTTCACCATCTCCTTTTTGCGCATCATCTCATGCGGCAGCATTCCGCTGACAATCAGCACCATCGGTATCACTGACAGGAATAAAAAGAACGCAGCGCCGGAAGCGTAGGTTCCCACCTCCGCCTCCTGAAAGGTTCTGCGTATCTGCTTTTGTAGTCCGTATAACTTTGTATAGATAGACATTCTGGACAGCTCCTTCTTGCCACGCCAGCCTGCGCCTGCGTGTGCATCAACCAGCCGTCTTGAGTGCATCGACAGCCTTAATCTCTCCATTATAATAATATGCCAATATCTCCGCTGCGGTTAATCCTCTTTCCGCAAGTCCCTTTGCACCGTTTTGAGACATGCCGCAGCCATGCCCGTAACCAGCGCCGTGGATGATAATCTGTTTTAAAGTATCCCCTTTTTCTCCGTTCTTATCATAAATTTTTTCTATGTAAAAATAGGCGCTCGGAAGCAGATCACCCATCGTATAACTGCTGCCGTCCTTTCTCGTGATGGTATCCTGTACACAGCCCAGCGCCTGTCTGATTCCGTGCTGGGTCATCACGCTCACCCGAAAGTGCTCTGTCTCAATCATGATGCCAGCAGCCATGCCGCTCTTTCTGCGGCTCAAAATCCGAATATCGCAAATCCCCTTCTCATTTGGCAGTTCGTCAGAAGAAAGATACTTGGAACGAATACGCACATTCTGTGGCTGTGTCTTGGACAATGCATAAAGTTTTTGCAGCATTTTCCTGACAGCATTGTCATCGAGCGTGCGGCAATAAGTCCACCGGTACCACGCCTCATGATACTCAACATCTGCCTCATTTCCATTGTCAATATACTGGCGGTAAGCCTGCTCACCCTCCTCAGAATTTGACGCAAACAGCTCATTTCCAGACTCAATCAGATATGCATCTGCCGCCGAAGCTGTGTCATTCCACACCGCAGCGCCTCCATTGTATCCGCTGGAAGTGGAATAATAAAAACTCTCCACAATCTCGCCGTCATACGTCAGCACTTGGTTTTTCGTGTCATTCACAGCGCGGACTGCACTTGGCGTCTCCTCACAGTTCATATATACCTGAAATGCCGTGCTGTCATCCATATGCGCCTCCCATTCTGGATAAGCATAGCTCTTTTTATGAAAATACGTGTACGTCCTCGCACTGATGGCCTGTGCCTTGAGCGCCTCCTGCGGATAAGCCGAGGGCATCTCACTTGGCACGACACTGTAGAGATATTCCTCCACGGGAAGCTCGTTGATCACCACAATCCCCTCTGCGCAAGAAAAACACTCCAGTTTTCCCCGGTATTGCGCGGAACTGTTTCTGCCGAGATTTTTGAGTTGCAGCCTGCCTTGATTTTTTCCAGTGATGCAGATGCGTCCGATTCCCTCAAAATTTTTCTGGGTTAAAACATATTCTGAACCCGGTGGAACCATCGAAATTTTACCATCTTGGTCAATCGTCATCTCCTCACTGCACATAATAACAAGCTCTGTATGATAAATACTTTGATACCCCTGATTCATAATCAGCACGCGCACCTGACTGTCTAGTGCCAGCGCATCATGAACAGGGTCTTTTGAATTGGGTTTGATTGGTTTGGTATCCTCTTTATTCTCCTCAGGTCTGCTCTCTTGCGCTTTATCCGCTGTATCCTCCTCGAAGTCCGATAAATATGCACTGCACCGGTACATACCGACCACGATGACAACCCATACAAGTACAATGAAAAGCTTCTTAAAAAACCCTTTGATATAGAGTATTTTTCCTACCTCCCCATATTGAAATGCACGCCTGAATACACCACAAAAGCAGCCCGCTAAGGCTGCTTTGCTTCATTTGTGTATCCCCGAAACGCCGGCTCCTGTATTTTGACTCCTAGCCAATGCTAGGTGGGCAACCGCAATCTTTCTCGCTGCCTTCCCCTAGCCATAATGGGGGGCATGACATTGATCAGACAATATAGGAATCCCGTTTAAAGTGATGTAGGTTCAAAATGACAAGAGTTATCGCACATTTCAGATTAACTATAGTATACCCTATCATTCTAAAAATATCAACCACTATTCATATTGCATCTTTACTAATATTTTACAGCAAAATTTTGTTATTTTACATATAGACATTTTAACAGCTTAATGCATAAAATTTGTAAGAACCTTTGCCCGCTTTTTTTACATCATAAAGAACCTTATCTGCCTCTTTCACCATCTTTTCAAGCTCTTCCTCTGATGACAGTGCCTTCCTGCTGCTGATGCCAATAGAGCAGGAAATCTGATGCTCCTTTGGAATGTCAATTCGCTTCCCAAGCTTTTTCTGCACTGCTTTTGAGAAGCCGTCCTCCTGCCCAACCCGGTCATAAATGTCTTTCGCAAGCTGTCCTGCACAGGCTTCATCATCTGTGTAAAGTGTAATCAAAAATTCATCGCCGCCGTATCTGGTAACAAATCCTTTCTCCCCAACCTCTTTTTGAAAAATCTCTGCCATACCCGTCAGGATAATATCGCCAACACCATGCCCAAAAGTATCATTGTAGTACTTAAAATTATCCAAATCAATATACATAATCGTGACTGGCAGCCTCTTTCCTGCCTTGCGCCTGCCGCGAATCATTCTGCTGATATTTCCATAAAATCCTTCTCTGTTGTACAAGCCTGTCAGCTTGTCTGTGACTGCCAGATGATTGAGCTTATCATTCATATGCTTGATCTTATCATTTGCCTCTAACATGTCAATCGAGCTTAATAGCTGGCGCATCAAAAATTCAAACACCGCATAATCGCTCTCGTCGAGCAGGTATCTGTTCGTCGGCGAATGCCAGTTATCCTTCATCTCGATGTAAGCCACCATGACCGCCTTGAGCGCATCATTATAGTAAAATGGAAGCCCCATAATCGAACATACTTTCTTTTTGGCGAACAGTGATACAATATCAAGATAATCTGTATAATTATTATTAATCTTAGAGGTGGAAAATCCAAGTCTGTTCCGCTGGAAAAATCCTTCAATGTGCCTTTGCCTGTCGCCCTCAAAAGCATATCCCGTGTTGTTAAAAAGTTCCTCTGGCCCATTGCCGCCGCATTTTACCAGCATCAGACGGTCAATATTAAAATTGTGCACAAAGGCATTGATTGCCGGCTTGACAAGCTCCTTCTTGGTCTTTCCGCCAATCTCAATCATCTTCTGCCACGCAGACAGGAAATTCATGCGCTTTTGCTGCTCCTGATTTTCCTTGTATACCGAGGCATGTCTCAGCGCTTTGTCAATCTCCTGCTTCAACTCCTCCGACAAGCAAAGACTGCGCTTCTGGAACACATACTGCACTTTTTCCAGCTCTGCCGTCAACTGCGCAACCTTTTCCTGACAGTCCTGTCTGTCATAAAACTCTATCGCCAGCTTCAGTTGTCGTTCTGCCTCCTCATCATTGCCTAGTATGCGGCACAGACGGGCAAACTCTATCGTGTATTGTCCAAAAATATAAAACTGATTCCCCACGGACTCGTCCAGACTGTTTTCCGCCAGCTCGAAATTGGTAAATGCCTCCTCGTAGGACTGGTTCTCCATAAGCTGTAATCCGTAAATAAAATAATAGATAAATAAATCATCATTGCACATGGTGTAATCATGCACAATTGCCTTCTCCTCCAGCACGTAGTTTTTGTCGATCAGATGCTCGAGAAAAAGCCTTGTCTTTTCTATGTAGATTGCACATTTGAGTTCATTTCCAATATAGTGGCTGCACAGTGCCAAAAGCCCCACAAGCTTCGAGATATTGCACACCCGGAGGCTGTTCATCTTCATCTCCTTCACTATTTTGAAAGACATTTCCAGATACTCATACGCATTTTTATAGTCCTGCGTCATAATGCAGTTGATTGCGATATTGTAGAGCGTCTCACCCACATAATCAATTCGTTCCATTTTTAAAAAGCTGGACAGCGCACAGTTATAGCAGTGAAATGCCTTGTCGTATTCCTCCATAGCGGACGATATATAGCCGACGCCGTTATAAATCATTGCCTCCTCATATTCGTCCTTACCTTTCACCAGCTCATGACATTTCTCATAGTAATAGTTCGCCGTTTTGAAAAAACCATTTGTGGACGCAATCATGATATTGTTGCGGTACGCCTCCATCATGAAATATTCATTGCCAAGCGCCTTCATGACCTCGATGCCTTTATTAAAATATACAAGCCTGCTATCAATCTGGTTCTCATCGGCAAAGAGCGCTGGCTGGTTGTCATACGCATAGACATAAATGTGCGACAGATGGTTCCAAAAATGGTATTCCTCAGCCATGCGCAGGACTTCTTCATCTACAGGAATATCATTTGCACAGAAAAATATATTGTGCCAGCCTGACATTTTTACCATGACGCCCAGAAGCTTCGCGATAAAAATATCATAATCCGACTGCTGTTTTTCTGCAATCTCAAGACATTTTCCCGCATACTTGTCCGCCTCGTCCAGTTTTCCATTATACATGTGCGCCATGCACATAAAATAGTAATATGCATGCTCCAAGGACAAATCTTTTGACTGTCCCCGCAGCTCTTTTAGCTTTTCACACAACAACAGCGCTTGGGAAAAATTCTGTGTGTAGATTGACACCAGCGTGTACAGCTTGATAATCTCACACTTATAATCCCACGCAATCGTAATCTCCTCCACGGTGATCATCTTATAAATGATTTCAAGATAGTAGTTTGCCTGCAAAAAATCAAGGCAGAACAGCAGATTATTGATTTTAACAATATAGCCGTCCAGACGGTCAACCGAGAAGATAAAATCATTAAAATTACCATTTGGACTGCCCAGCACGCCAGCGCTTGTCTCTGTCACCAGCTTTTGTTCACATATATACCGGTAAAATTTATCCCACAACGGCTCCATGTGGGATAAAGGCACCTTCGCTTCATTGTAAGCTGCGATGACGATAATATTATGACACGCATCATCTTCAATCAGATTGTGAATAAAATGCATGGAGGAGCCATTTGCGTACTGCATATCATTCAGCAGAAAAACCACCTGCCTGTCCCCTGCAAGATGCGAGACAATATTGACAACCGCAGAGGCGATTTTATCCTGCTCAAACGCGACCTCATCAATCAGAAGATTCTCCTCCCGCACACACAAGCCGTTTAGAAAAAAGCTCTTAAACACGGATTTGTGCAGGCTATAGACCTTGCATTCCTCGAGGAGCCTGTCAATCTGCTCCTCCGAAAAAGGTCCAAACGCACTCCGCGCAAAATCAAGAAAAGGTTCAAACACGCTGATGATATCTGACACTTTAAAATCATGCAGACACACAAGCATGTCTGGATTTTCCTGCTCAATCTGCGCTTTCCCGCTCTCCGACAGAACAAGTGTATTGTAGTGCCTCAAGAGCAGGAAATTGCCATTGCCTGCATGAAGCCCCAGCCGAACCCTGTTCCGAATACTGTTTTCCGCATCACTGTTCATATCCATTACCCCGGCTACCAAATTATTTCAGACCAATCGCTGATTCCTATGTAAGATTTTGCCCAATCCATATACAGAGCTGCATTTCCGCCATCCATCTCATTGTAGATATTTTGTGAAAAACCATCAAGTGATGCATCCATTCCCGGATCGCTGTACGCCAAGAGATACATCATTTCATCTATAAACGGATTATCCATGACTGCTGCATAGGAGGCACACAGCGCCGCCGCCTGAATCTCACTTCCCTGCGCATTCGAAATACCAATCTCGCTCAGAATAATATGACGGACACTCCCGTCTGGCGCGAGCATCGCGGGCGTCTGCATAAAGTCTGTGAGCACTGACAAATTCTGAAATGTAACCACCTGTCCCGATGCCACTTGAGCCGCGTAAACGTCGCCCTTTTTCAGCCCGGACATATCCCAGAATTTCGCGTAGCCCATCGGATTGGTATACGGGTGCTGCGCCACTCCCCAGTTGATATCGCCGCCCTGCTTGATCAGGGCATTAAACTTTTCAAGGAAATCTTTCCCATCCATATATTGATAGTACTCTTTGTCCGCGGGCGTCAGATTCTTGTCCCAGATCTGGTCTAGGCAGACATACACCCGCGCATTGGCATTTGTACTCATAATCGCGTTGTACATCACCCGGAATGCCTGTGTGTATTCTTTGATATAAGTATCCCAGTCTGTCCATGCCATATAGTTCCATGTGCGGGTATTTACCTCGTTTCCGATAATCCAGTTCTCTCCTCCTTTGGAATTTGCCGCATAGTATTCCATGTTGGCAGCCAATGTCCTGACACCCTCCTCGTCGGAGGCATTAAACATATAATACATTGGATTTTTGATTCTGCGGGAATCTGCTTTTCGCGCATCGGTCCTTGACAGCGGATGCGTCAGCGCCTCGCAGTCTCCGGTATTCAAAACCTGCAAGGTCTTAAACACCCAGCCAAGCTCAGGCCCATAGGTCCCGTCCATAAAAATATTATTAAACTCCTCGCCCTGTGTCGATTTCTTGGTTCTTGGATATCTCATCAGCGTATTCCATGCAAGCGCTTCGGGATTGGTAATATAGCTTGGCTCTGTCACGAGCTGCATGGCGCCGCCGCTTTTGATGCCGACAGCAAATTTTGAGTAAAGCCGGGTACTCTCCTGTCTGAAATGTACAGGAAACGTAAACTGCAACGTTGTCTCGGAAGTGTCAAACGGCTTCGTTTCGATTATCTTTGTCTCATGTGAAATATTGTATTCATAAGGCGCCATCTCAAATAAATAAAGCAGCCCATCTTCGGGCACAGGCAGCCCGCCGCCCAGCAGCACCTCATACGTCACTGTACCGTTTTTTTCTACTGTACAGCGCACATGGCGCACTTTTGCCTGTTGTAATCCCTCGATTGTATCTGCCCTGATTCCTTCTGGCACGGATTCCCCAGCGTTCTCCTCCTCAAACTGCGTGCCAACAACTTCGGCGGCATAGGAGTTCTCCCCCATGCCGCCAACCAGCATACCTATCATCAGGCATGTCAATATTGTCCGTTTCATCTCAAATATTTTCCGCATTGTAAACATCCTTTTTCATCGAATCTAGTAATATACCATGATACCCTGTGAGTAAGTCTCATTAGTATTATACCAAATACCGACTATTTCTGTCAACGTTCGCACGAACTTTCAATGCTTCTTAATCTATACGCTTTTCTTCCACAAGCTCACCCACTGCTGGTATATACCGTGGAAAAGCAAGAATTACTTTGAATAAATCTCCATCTATGATAATCTCCATATCTCCGCCAATCAGCTTCATCAGGCTCTGTGCGATGGACAGTCCCAAGCCATGTCCCTCCGTATTGCGCGATTTATCCCCGCGCACAAAGCGCTCCGACAACTCCTCGCCGCTGATATTCAGAGGATATTGCGAAATATTGCGAAAAGTTATGCTCACCCTGACTGCTTCGGCTTCAAGATTGACATAAACTCTTGACCCCGGCTGTGCATATTTGCAGATATTGTTCATCAGATTGTCAATGACACGCCACACATGCCGTCCATCTGCCATGATATAGACTGGCTCATCAGGTTTGCTAATAATTAAATCCAGCCCGGCAGCAGACGCTTTCTCTTCAAACTCACCGACCGTCTGAGTCATAAACACACCGACCTCAAGCTGTTGGCTGTCAACTGCCAGATTGCCAGAAGATGCCTTGGAGGCTTCCACCAAATCTTCAATCAGCTTTTTTAGTTTGGAGGACTGTCTGTCCAGCACTTCGAGATATTCAGCCGCCTTCTCATTGTGCAGCTCTTCTTTCGAGAGCAGATCGACGTAGTTGATAATCGACGTGAGCGGCGTCTTGATATCGTGCGACACGTTTGTGATCAGCTCCGTCTTGAGACGCTCACTTTTCATGCGCTCATCGACTGCCTTGGTCATTCCCTCGTTGATTTTATTCAGATTTTCGCCGTGCTTTCTGCACTCCCAGAACATTTTCGCCGTGTTGACTTTGTACGACAGGTTTCCCTCTGCCATATTCTGACTCGCCTTTTGCAGCTCATACAACTGGACGAACAGCAGACATAAAACCACGCAGAGCAGGATTTTGCCCAGAAGCCAGAACAGCATAACCGCACCCCGGTTAAACACTAGTAAGATAAACAACTCCACAAAGGAGATTCCCCCAACGATAAACACAATCTTCCACAGCAGGCCGATATTGCAAAAAATAAACCGAATCCCGTCACGGCACCAGCGATACACACGGTAGCAAATACTGTTCTGCCACCATTTGCCAGCTTTAAACCGTGTGCACAGGCTCAGCACATACGCGAGTGCAGCCACTGCCATCACAACCACAAAAGCTCCGATCAGCCCTATACAGGCTTTGGCATAACGCGACATTCCTCCCTCTGCCACCACATAGATTCCCATAAAAAACAACACGGTTTCCACAATCAATACAGCGATACTAAACACATCAATCGGAATCCTGTCAATCATTGTGAGCACAATCCCGTCGGCTCCTCTGCGGTGTCCCGCCGCATAGACAAGAAATACAAATGACAACAGCATCACGGCTAAGCTGATTCCAAGCCCCTGCAAAGGCCCCTTCTCGAAGATGTCATAATACGCCTCCACGATCCAGCCCTTCTGATTGTACAGGCTTCCCTCCAGCTCTTTTGGAACAGCGTCTGGCACGATAGAGACTACCCAGTAGCTCTCTGTCGGCGCCTTTTCTTCAACGATCAGCGTAAAATCCTCGTTGAGATAGTATCCCTCTTTATTGATAAACAGATTTTTAGATAAACTGTCAGAGTCTATCGGGGTAAGCTCATTCCCTTGGATACTCCTGATATTGTCGAGAAGGATTTTTCCCCAATTCCTGTAATTGAACTCGGTGTTATTCAATGCTGCCAGATTGACAATGCTTCCAATTTCCATACTTCTGCCAAGAAGTTCTTCAATAGGATCTGTCTTGATGCGCTGCGCTTCCGGCTTATCCGTATACTCTGATGAAGCTGCCTGTGTTTTTCCCAGTGCCTCTTCTGGTTCCAGTGCCTCTTCTGGTTCTAGTGCCTCTTCTGGTTGTTCAGAAACTAATTCATCAGCCCGCGCAATGCCATCTCCTTGCGTCTTATCATTCAGACGGTACGCCTTTTTCTCATAATCATACTGATAATTGTAAGTCGTTTTGCCCTCTGCGCCATCATAACACAAGGATACATTCTGTACTGGATAATAATTGCCCTCTGCGCGGTAATAAATGATGCCTTTGACGGTATCAAAACAGATTCGGTCCGCATACAAATATGCCCATGTGGAATATTGGCTGTCCAGCTCTCTGCCGTCCAACACTGCAATATCATCATACTGTCCATAATACCCCATTGTCAAATTATGCCGAAACCCATCATAATCCCTAAGCACCCGACAAACATACAACTGGTCTGGGTCCAGCTCCTCAAGCTCACTGTCTGTCAGATTCGTTTCCACATACGAAGACCGATCCTGAAAATTGATGTCCTTGAGACTGTCTGACTTGATAATCCCATACTTAAAATACTGGTTGCTTAGATATTCTCGATAATAATTGATGTCAAAATCAAGATGGCTGATTACATCAATCGAATAGTCTGCGTTGATACTCTCATAAGCATCTTTTAACATCTCCGAACGTGTGCTGCTGATCATCGAGCTATCCATGAACCCTACCAAGACACAGATTCCCATCACAGCACATCCCATCGCTGCAAGGATACATATTACCCATGCAGCAAATTTTGCGAGCATGGACTCTCTTAACTTTTTCACGAAACATCACCCTTTTTTACCCTTCTTATATACATTGATTGCTCTTTTTGCGATACCAGCTATTTTTCCAGCTTATATCCCCGTCCCCAGACAGATTTCAGATATCTAGGCTCTGCCGGATTGTACTCAAGCTTCTCCCGCAAATGCCTGATATGAACTGCCACCGTGTTCTCTGTACCATATGGACTGTCATTCCATACAGCCGCATAAATCTGTGCCGGTGAGTAAACTTTTCCTGGGTTTTCCATAAGAAGCTTGAGGATATCATACTCTGTCGGTGTCAGCGCCGCCTTTTCCCCGTCCAGCGTCACCTCCTTGGTGCGGTCGTCAAGCTCGATGCCGCCGATCGTCAGCGTCTCACTTGCTTTTGTCATCATACCGCTGCCAAGCTGCATATAGCGCCGAAGCTGAGATTTCACCCGCGCTTGAAGCTCTACTGGATTAAACGGCTTTGTCACATAGTCATCTGCGCCGATATTGAGCCCCAGCACCTTATCCGTGTCCTCGCTCTTTGCTGTCAGCATAATGACAGGCACATTACTTTGCTCTCGAAGCTTTACCATCGCGGTGATGCCATCCATCACAGGCATCATGATATCCATGAGCACCAGATGGATTTCCTCTCTCGAAAGTATCTCCAAAGCCTCCTTTCCATTGTAGGCTTCGTACACTTGATATCCCTCGGTCGTCAAATAGATACGCAAAGCCGACACAATATCCTTCTCATCATCACACACCAGTACGTTGTACATGTTCTCTCTCCCCGGTTCGTTTTTTCATTCAGCAGGAAAAATCGCGCTTCTCCCTGCATGTAAAAAGTATAGCTGATATATCATTAAGTTCCAATTGGGTAAATGTTTAAGATTTCATTAAGACCAATAATTATTTGTATTTCAAAAAAGCCCTGTAAATGCTGGGATAAATCCAATTAGGTTTTAAATGTTTGTTACAAATATGTCGCTAACCGTATTTTATTATTTAATTCATTTCGTTACTATTTGTTAGTCTACTACATGATAATATTGTAATACATGTCAAAAAAATTTAGGCAACATTGTAAAACACAGCCCATAAGGGATACCATAAAACAGACAAGTCATAGTATAAGAACAGTTCAAGAATATCTACCTGCTATAAGACCATATTATAATGTAAACCCATCTAAAAACGCAATAAGAATTAGACATTACCGTCAAAAAATTGATAGCCAAAAAAAGTAGCGTTATATACTACGCTACTTTTTTGATTCTTTTCAATTTGGATTTACTATTCAAATACACTTTTAAATGTTTTGCGCGTAACTTCTCCCACAATTCCATCATTGTTTAGCCCCAGCCGTGACTGAGCGATTTTTATAGCCGCTACAGATTTCAAACCGATCACGCCGTCAATCCCTGATTTCTCTAACAGTCCAAAACGCCACAGACACCATTGCACCCATCTGGCACTGTTTCCTGTTGTTCCAAACCTGACAGTCTGGATAGGTTCTGGATATGGATTGTGGTCTTGAGACATTGTTATATTACCAGATTTTCCTGTTACCACATTGTCATATTTCGTAAGGTTATACTTATTTATGATGTTCATTATGGTATTGATATATGTAGGGCTGGTGGCATATCCACCATTTTTGATTGCTGTTATACAGTTTCTAGCGTCTGTCTGGTTCAGGCAATTCCTGTATCTGCTACATGCTGCCAGCATATCGTAGTAATCTTCTATTGCATCCTCAACGTTGTCATAGGCACGAAACATATCTGTTATGTTCACATAGGTCTTTCCATCGTAGCATTCCTTCGTCTGGGTGGAGTATGCCTTGTCCTTCCACGCTGTACCAAAATGCACCTTACTCTTCCCTACTTTAATGCCTAGAATGGCATTGGCACGCATCATTTTGGGGCTTGTCCCATAGGCGCTTTCACAGCAGCACTGTGCGATACAGACCGACGGAAGGGACCATTTGTCTCTGCCAGACGCTTTTGCCTGTGCGATCGGCGCTACTTTTCTGATAAAATCGTTTACCTGCTTTGTTGTCGCCATACTTCCACACCTCCTACTCTTTTGTCTCTGTTTTCTTTTCCGGCAGCAACTCATCCGCATCCGGAAGTTCATTGGTATATTGATGGAGAAATCTGTAAATCACTTTCCAGATCCTTCTCACCGGAAGCCCACACAAGACCATATTTTTCAGGATACTAACGATCTCATAGGCAATGTAGAGCAGACCGAAAAACTCCGCTATGCCTATCGTATTGATGGACTGCGGTAGATGTGCCCGTACTTTCTCAGGAATGAATCCGATAAGATTCACAGCAAGCACCATATCTACCACAGCAAGGCATATGATGGATACAAGCATGGAAATCTTGCGAATGGCTCCGTCAATGCCAAAGCAGCTATTCAATTTCCTCTCCCTCACTGCCCGCGCAACACCAAAAACGGTATCCATCACAACTGCCCATGCCACCAGCCCGATAATTCTGCTCTCAACTAAAAATATAATTAAATTCTCATAATATTCCTGCATTTATATTTCCTCACTTTCTATGTATGTTCTGGCCCCTGTTACTGCTGCCGTGTCCCGTCTGCCACAATTTCAGACACTGTAAGCTGTCCGCCCGCAACCTGTACAAGATACCTTTTTGTGCTGTCTGCCGTGTCGGTCAGAACCAGCCCCCTGCATTCCAGTGTTCCCGCATACCATGCATTTCCTTCCCAGTCGAGGGTATGGGCGTTGGCGCGTTCCACTTCGCCTGAAGCCTCACTATACTGACCATTGCCAACAATATGCGCATATACTCCGCCTGTATCTTCAAGATTATACCTGCCCTGTACATGCTGCATGTTTGATGCCGCCACTGTATTAAATCCTTCTGAATGCGAAAAAGGGCCAGATGCTTTTGTACTGCTGCCCTCCGCATGGGAAAAAGGGCCGGATGCTTCTGTACTGCTGCCCTCCGCATGGGATGCATTCTTAAGGGCTTTTGTGTTGGATCCCTCCGCATGGGCTTCTGAACCGCTGGCTATAGTCTGGCTTCCCTCCGCATGAGCATTGCTGCCTGATGCCGCCGTGCCGATGCCCTCTGCATGGGCGCAGGAAGCGCTAGCCGTTGTCTGGCTACCCTCTGCATGAGCGCCCTGCTTCAGAGCTTTTGTTTCCGCTCCTTCCGCATGGCTGTAGTCTCCTTCCGCTGTGCTTCCCCTTCCTTCTGCATGGGAAATATACCCGGATGCTTTTGTACTTTTTCCCTCCGCATGGGCATAATATCCCTCCGCCTTTGTCTCTTCCCCTTCCGCATGGGAAACATACCCGGATGCTTTTGTACTGCTGCCCTCCGCATGGGCATACTGTGCGGAGGCTTCTGTGTTGTTCCCCTCTGCATGAGAAGCCTGTGCAGCCGCCCGTGTGCGGTTTCCTTCAGAATGAGAATACGCTGCGGATGCTTTTGTCTCTCTGCCCTCCGCATGGGCTGCTTCTCCAAGCGCCTCCGTGTTCTCCCCTTCTGCGTGGGCAGCAAGTCCGGACGCTGTCACTGCGCTGCCTGATGCCTGGCTCATCGGTCCTGTCTGTGTCTCGTCTTTGCGCCCCATGGAAATACTGTCCACCGCTGTAATTGTTTTCAGGACAGCGTCTACGGTACCATCACTCAGATCCGGTCCATTTACAGATCCACCGCCGCTCGATTTATGCAAATACCACGTATCTGTTGTTTTTTCATATTTATATACGTCTCCAGTGTCAATACACTCTGCTGTACTTCCAGTACGTGCATAATGGGGAAGCTTCTGTACATCAACAGATAATCCCTTGTAGTGGCGTGTTGGACCAAGTACTTCTACAGCAACCCAGCTCCCCAGTTCCCAGATCTCACTGCCCTTTGTATAAAATTGCCCATCTTGTTCTATCCCTTTGTCTGCAACCATTGAATCCCCCTCCTATTTTATCAATACAGCAATCTTCTTTACTTTCATAATCTTATCAAGAAAAATATAGGTAAACAGCTTGTTTGCATTCCCATTGCTGTACGTTGCATTCATACATTCTGTGATTTCATTATTCTCATAACTACATGGAATGAGTGGTTCATTTACAAAGCCCTCTGTGTATGGTTTCTGGTAAATTGGCGTGTATTCAGCCATATAACTCTCCCTTATCAAGAACTTAATGAAAATAATACCAGGAAGCAGGTATGTCCTTAAAATTCTCTGCTTTGTCACAACCATTAAAGCACGCAGTATGTTCCTTTGTACTTTCATGTGTTTTCCATAACTCTGGTACATTTGATACTACATTGTCACAACTATTAAATGTTTGTTCGAACGATTCTACGTTTGGACGCCCGTCAAATAAACCACCAGGTATGTATGTAAGATTTGAACAGTTGAAAAATGTATATCCAAAATCACTCGCATTGATACTGTCAGCAAAAATATCGCTAGGAATAGATGTCAATCCTGTGCAATTTGCAAATGTATATTGAAATTGTACTGCCTCAGGGCAGTTTTTAAATAGTCCTGCTGGAATACGTTCAAGACCTGAACAACTACTAAAAGTACTTCCAAAATTCTCTGCATTGGGACAGTTATCAAATAAACCACTAGGTATGTATGTAAGTTTTAAACAGTCGTAAAATGTAGCTCCAAAATCACTCGCATTGATACTGTCAGCAAAAATATCACTAGGAATAGATGTCAATCCTGTGCAATATGCAAATGTATATTGAAATTGTACTGCCTCAGGGCAGTTTTTAAATAGTCCTGCCGGAATACATTCAAGACCTGAACAACCACTAAAAGTACTTCCAAAACTCTCTGCATTGGGACAGTTATCAAATAGTCCTGCTGGAATACGTTCAAGACCTGAACAACTACTAAAAGCATTATAAAAATTTTTTGCATTGGGACAGTTATCAAATAGTCCTGCTGGAATGTTTTTAAGGCTTTTACACCTCATAAATGCGCTATCAAAACGCTCTACATTGGGACAGTTATCAAATAGTCCTGCTGGAATACGTTCAAGCCTCGTATCACCATAACATAAGCCAGTCAGTTGAGTAATTTTTTCCATTGTTTTAGGTAATTTCGTCAAAATTTCAATCAAAGCGTCTGATGAATAACGATATCCACTCCAAAAACGTATATTTTGTATATCTCCTCTTATTTGTACCATAAACTTTGCTGATTTAGTGTAACTATGCCTACATATTCTCAGTGCTTCCATACTTTCAAAGTCTGAACTTTCACCATCACCCCAGTCTATATGCACACTTCCTTGTACCTCAAATTCAAATGTATCTATAGGCATTATTAAAAATTTAAATATGCCTTCTTTTATCTTCTCCCACACCAGTGTCGCATTCCCCTCCCCGTCCGACAGATACATCTGGTCATGATAATGCCCGTTAAAATAAATATCTTTATGATCCTTTCCCTGAAAATAAAGCCGCGCGCTCTGCCTTCCCATTACTCAGCCACCACCTCACCCTGTATCAGATAAATTGTATTGGCAGCAATTGTCACCGGCAGCACTGGAACAGACTTCACGTCCCAACAGTTTTTATGTACGTTTTCAATTTTATTGTCGATTTCAGCTTTGTTGTAGGTGTCCATGTTCTCTATCCGGTTCTCGACGTCCTTAACTTTCTTATCCAGCTTCTTCTGCTGCTTCTTTTTTATCTTTTTGGTCAGTTCCCTTCTGATTGATCCAAATACTAATGTAACTGTCTGCCCTGTATATTCCTTCCCCGTCAACACTGACTGGTATTCCTGCCCGTCTTTCAGAATCCTTGCATATCTCCCAATCTGCCATGCTGCCGGATTTACCAGTCCATCCTCTTTTAAAACAGTTATCCGTATCAGGTTGTTGCATCCTGTTGTCAGCTCTGCAAGTGCCTTCTCGTATGCTGCCTGTTCAAAAGCCGTCTCCTCATCTTCCCTGACAAAAACGGTATCAAACATTACAGGTGTTAATCTTTCGTTATTTAAAGGATTTCTTTTTACTTCTCCCGATTTCGTTAGATAGTATATCAGTATCTCTTTCTTGTTGTTCTCATTAATCACGTAAAGCTTATTAAGCATTGTTTTATTGTCACTGGCCGTCGTAAATTCTTTGGATATGACATTGGGAAGGTCTGCCTCGATTGTTTTTTCTTCTTGATTAATTTTCCCTATCTGAAATGTTATTTTCTTTTCAGCGGTATTGACAACAGTCTCTACTATCACACCATATCGGTTTAACGCTGTCTGCAGCAAATCATAAAGATTATCAATATTAGATTCAATATCCAATTGTGCCTTTAGCGTCTCACTTTCAAGATCATACTCTACAGCATTCAAATTTTGCAGCTCATCACCACTGTTTTCAAAATAATCCTGTATCACTTCCTTTATAAATTGCTCAAGTGATATTTCCTTTAACTTTTTCCTGTTCATATACATATCTGTGTCAAACAAGGACAAGAAAGGTTTATATGTTATTGTAAAAAAGGTGTCAGATTCTGTCACATTTTCTACGATACCAAAAAAACTGTCACTGTCTCCCTCTAGGTGAATATAGTCTCCTCTGCCTGCTTTGACTGCTCCCGGAAGCTGAATTTTATTGATGCTTAGAGATAAATAATCAAATTCATACGTTATGGAATCAATTTGATAATGTGATATATACGAAAAATCATGATTAAATAATTCAATATTATACAGACTCATATTCTATCTTTGCCTCTACTTTCACATTTAATGCGCTGCTGCCATCATGGAAAAACTCCAACACGTTTTCGCCATATCCCAGTGACACAAAACGTTTTGTTGAAAAATCAGATGTACCATACAGATCTGTGTCATTGTCGTATTCTGCATAGTCCTTTACCTCATATGGCAGTTTTATGGTATCAATGATCATCTTATGCCCCGTGGGAATACTGCACATAAAACGCCCGCTGCACACTTCGATACTGTTTAGATAATGTCTGTAATACGGATTGACACACGGACCCTGTATACAAATCCGAACACCTGCTCCAATGACGGTATCGCTGTGCATTGTTATAACCGAACCGCCTTCGGCACACATTATTTTATAGTAGGTTCCAAGACTTTCAAAATTAATATTACACTGTAATCCACCATTTTCCAGTTCAGACTTCTCCAGCGTTTTGACCACCACATCCAACAGATATTCATTATTTTCCGGCGTAAATCCGCCATAAACAAGTGTAAGCGGCTTATGCTGGATAAACGCCGAAAAATCACTGAAATCGCTGTATCCCCGAAAACGTATCTTTCCGGTTATCTTTTTCTGCGAGAGACTACTCTTTTGTTGTATAAATCTGTTTCCTATACGAGTATACGATGTATCATACCCCTGCCCCAGTCCCTTCATGGTATGGAAAAAGGAATCCATATCATTCAAACTCCACCTGCTCCCTAATGCATTTATCAGCGCAAACGTTCTCATCAGTCAATCAAACCTCCCAGCTCTGTATTGATTCTGCTCACGATCGTGTTAGAAAGACCTTCAAACGCAATCATGCTAATTGATTTTTCAATTACATCTTTTACCGCGTTTACAACCAGATCCTGACCATCATAAATACCGTCAGCAATCCCCTGCGGAATGCTGTAGCCAATTGCAGCAAACTTTCTTGATTTCTTCTGGCTGTCTATATCTAAACTTGTTTCAAAGCTTTTTATGGCAGCACTGCAAAGATCTGATACAGCTTTTTCAACATCAGGTGACTTCTTTGTAACCATTTCTGTCATATCATCGAGGCTGCTTGATGTACTTGACACAATATCTTTCATGGAATTATCCACGGCGGCACTGGTATTTTTCGTCGTTGAGACAGTCCGATCTTCAATCTCTTTTTCTTTGACTTTTTGAATTTCAAGAACTGTATCCATTTTACTGCCGTAGAGCATTTCAACGCCCGCCATAGCTGCCGACAGGTTGTCTTTTGTCTGGCTCATCATCGCCCATTCATTCATTACTGCACTAAAAGATGTGGTATCATTCTGTGCTGCCGTAACAAGTTCATGTAAATATCCTGCCCCGTCAATCCCCATCTTCTGGATTGCCCCCAGCAGCCCCTTATCCAACAATCCCTGCTGCGCAAGCTCTGTTGCCTTGACCAAATCAAATCCATACTCTGTAAAATATTTTGTCTGTGAACGAAGGCTTTCGATCATGTCTTTCAGCGTGACATCTGACTTCATTTCCAGCTTATCAAACAGCTTAACCTGAGAACTGATAGACTCCTCCGCTTCTTTTTTTGATTCGGAATAGGTCTCCTTTAGCTTATCGACCCTCTCAGCGGTCTTTTCGACGGATTCATCAAGCTCCACGCCCAGCAGCATATAATCCAGCATAGCATTCCCTGCATCTGCCAATACGCTGCTTTGACTGGTAAAAGCTGTTGTCAATTCTTCAACAGCTTCAGCCACCTCTGCCTGTCCATCTGTTACACCCTTATAATCATGTTCCAGCAGATCATCCAGCGCCTCATGAATCTCTTCCTTGCCCTCTTCAAGCGTTTCCACCGTTCCGATTATGTATCCTTCACCAGTTTCTTCGCCAAGATATTCTGTCTTTTTTGATGGCGAATGTATATCCAGTGCTTTTTTCATGGCATCATATACAGACAACATGCCGTTTGCCGCGACCGTGGCTGCTTCACGCATTTTCCGTGACAGACCGCGTATAACGCCTTCGCCTGTATCCAGTCCGATCCTCTCGCCTTCCTTCGCCGCCTTGTCCGCCAAGCCGACAAGGCCCCAGACCAGTTCGGCTTCCATACCGTCAACCGCCTCACCCGACGCACTGAGCATACTTTCCTTTATCTTATTACAGTTTGTCTCTATATCCGCCCGGGTATGCGAAAGTATATCTATAGAAGCAGCTCTCTCTTTCCACGCCTCCATAAGTTCTATGAAATCCTGACTGTTTGTCTCTGCTGCTTTCACAATCTCGTGCAGATATCCAGCACCTTCTATTCCCATCTGTTCGATTTCATTCAGAAATTCCCTGCTGAACTTCCCATCTGAGACAAGCTCCATCGCTTTCTGCAGGTCATCGTTGTATGTGGTCATGATCTCCGCCTGCTTCTGCATGTTATCAGCCATCTTCTCAACTGTCAGATCCGATTTCACTTCCAGCTCATTAAACAGTCCAATCTGCCCTTTAATGGATTTTTCCGCTTCTACATAAGCCTTGGCATACTCGGCATCAAGCTCAGCGAAATAATCCGCTACCTGTGAGGATACGGCGTATGCTGTGCCCTTGTATTCCACCATAATCTGATTCAGCTCTTCAGTAACACCTGCCATGCCATTTTCTGCTTCCATGACTTTTTCAAGCTCATCGCTCAAATTGTTATACTCATCTTCCAAATTACTTATGGTTTGTGAAGTCTCATCAATTGAATCCTGTAAAAGCTCCTGATTTTTTATTGATTCTGTTACATTGTGAAATGTATTAAGTCCATATTTGCTGATAAATTTATTATGCGCATACAAAGGTTTAGACGAATTTTCCAGTAATTGATTATATTCTTCCTGCAAATCTTTAGACTGCTCAAGAGAAGCATTATATTCATTCTGCAACTTTGTAAGCGTTTGCTGAGCCTCAAGTTTATCCTTAGCAATTTGCTGTAGCTGATCTCTCCTTGCCATGATTTCATTTTCATAAATCAGGTTATCTATATACTTCTCAATCGCTTCATTATTTTGCTCCAAATGACCTGTCTGTTCATCTATTGCAAGATTCAGCTCTGGCATAGCGCTATTTAACTGATCTACGACCAATTTCAAACGCTTTTTTTGATCTTCTGAAAGTCTTTCTTTTGAATTAAGTTCTACCAGCTCTTCCTTTAAATGTTTAATAACTTCAATCTCTGTTTCCTGCTTTTTTCGATTCTCATCCCGTGCCACTGCGTTATTGTTAAATGTTTCTGTCATTTCATTGGCAGAATCTGCAAGCTTTTCTGTTTCCGTTTTAGCAGTGCCAGAGATTGCCACATAGGCTGTCATTGCAGTAACCAAACCCACTATTGCTGTCACCAACAATCCTGCCGGATTAGCATCCATCGCAGCATTCATCGCCCATTGTGCGATTGTCGCACCTTCATTTGCCGCTTTATATGCGTTCCACGCAGTCGTTACCGCAGATATCATCGGCACAACTGTGCCATGATACACTTCCGCTGCCACAATGCCTGATATTCCAGATATAATTAAATCTGAATTTTCAATAATCCATGTCAGCCCATCAACCAGAACCGGGAGTGCTTCCTCACCAAAACCAATCGCATTTGCGGCAGCATCGCCAAGCGCTTCCGCCATATCGTCCAAAGCGTCACCAAGACGCCCATTCTCCATGGAATCCTGCAGCCTGCCCACACTGTCCGTAGCTGCCTCTACAGATTTTTTCAACACCCCCTCAATCTTCTCATACCCTGTGATGCCAAGTCTTTCCAATGCACTATTCAGGATGGTAATTTTGCCGTTCAGGTTGTCCCCCATGGTTTCCGCCATGTCCTTTGCAGCGCCGTCGCAGTTGAGCAGTTCTCTTTTCAGGTTGTCAAATTCCAATCCAGTGCCTTTCAACAGGGCATTGACCGCCGCGATATCTGTCTTATTGAAGATCTTGCTGATATAGTTTGTCTTTGCATCACTGGACATTCCAGACAGTGACGCATTTAAATCGACCATGATGTCATTCAGATCGCGCATATTTCCAGTACTGTCAAAAACCCGCAGTCCCAGCTCCTGCATGGATCCAGCGGCTGTATCTGTCGGGGCGGACAGTGACAACAGGATATTTCGCAGATGTGTGCCGCCCTCAGCTGATTTAATGCCATTGTTTGCCAGTACGCCAAGTTCTGCGTTCATTGTCTCTAAGCTCTGTCCGGTCAGTGATACGGTTCCTGCGCATACCAGTGTCGCCTCGCCAAGCTGTGCCACGCTGGTGTTGGATTTCTGCGCTGCACGTGCCATTTCATTGATATAATTATCCAGCTCGCTGACCTCCATGCCAAGAGCAGACATAGAATCCGTTACAAGATCCGATGCCGCGCCTAATTCCATGCCGCCTGCCGCCGCCAGATCTAACACTTTGGGAAGGGTTGCCGCCGCCTTGTTCGCATCGTATCCAGCCAACGCCAGATAATTCAGTGCGTCCGCCGCTTCCGCTGCGCTGTATTTTGTGCTCTTTCCGCACTCCTTAGCCGCATTTTCCAGCGTCTGATACGCTGCGGAACCGCTGTGTATCTCATCTGTTGTGATGCCCATTGTAGCCGCCACGTTAGACATTGAAGCTTCAAAACCTGCCCCCATAGAGATTGCTGTCGTGGTGATGTTTTTGAGTCCATCTACCACCATGCTGATTCCATTTTTAATTGCCTCGCCCACAAGCTCCGCTTTTAAAACCTCAGCGAATGTAGATGTTTTCTCCTGCGCCTCTTCTGCTTCATGACCATACTCATCCATAGAATCAGCGCAGCCATCCACAGAGTTTCTTGCCTCATCAAGATACCTGTCATTTGTCTGGATTTCATGTGACAAATCGTTTAACCCTGCCTGCGCATCATTCAGTGATGTCTGCCAACTGTTCGTTGATACCTGTGCCCTGCTGTAACCATCCTCCGCAATCGCAAGCTTGTTTTTCAGTTCTTCAATGATTTTCTTCTGTTCTTCAAGCGCTTCATTGGAAGTGTCAGCGGATTCTGACATTTCTTCCATTTTCCGATTTGCCGCTTCAAGTTCTGTCCTTAGTTCTTCTACTTTGTTTCCGGCTTTTTCCTGATTTCCGGCTGCTTCCCGGACTGCAGCCGAATAGATTTCAACCTTTCTTGACTGCGCTTCGTACTGTCTTGTCAGAATTTCGCCCTTCTTAGTCAGCGCTGCTATAGATTTTTGCTGACCATCATATGTAGAAGCGCACAGTTTCATCTCAGAACGCAGTTCCCGCTGTTCTGAATTAATGTTTTTCAGAGCTTTCCTATACTCTGATTCTCCCTCTAGGACAATGTGTGCACCAAATTTATTATTTGCCATGTCTATTGTTCCCCTACAAGTCAGACAATCGAGCTATTTCTCTGTTATCTTGTCCAAGCTTATATATTAATTTCTGCTTCTCAAAGTTATAGAGTTTCTTATATGCTTCAAATAGACGCATATACTCACCTAAATATAACATTTCCGCATCTCGCGGCGAGTATCCCATACGGTTTACGCAAACAGTCTGAATGTACGCGAAATCAATCGGGTTATTCTCGCCGGAATCGTTTTCTTCGTCCTGAAACTCTTCTTTTTTTTTACACCAAAGCAGCGCCTTAATTCCTCATGAATATCATCTGCAATGAGACGGTAGTCACGCTGGATATTCAACACAAGCTGCATATCGTTTATGTCCGGAATGTCCCTGCCGTTTTCCTCTTTCTCTGCCCGGAATCCTTCCCGTACCATTACAGGCAGCGCAAAAAGCACCGCTTTGATAGATGGTTCGCGCATCTCATAGGCATCGTCCGCTGTATCGCCACTGTCCTCTTTTCGATACATCCCCACCAGTTCCCGCTCAAATGCTTCAATTGTACCATACTGATTCTGGATCGCGTTCAACACATACAGGTCACAGCGGAAAGGTACCTCCAGCGTTTTGGACAGCCTTATTCTTGTTATCTCCATTTACTTATCTCCTTCATTCTCAGTCTGTCAGCTGTTCTTCCCCGTCTCTCCACTTCCTGGATTGCTCTCATCTGCCGGGCTATCTGTTATATTCAGATATTCTTTGATAAATTCCACTGCGCCTGCCTCGTCGTCAAAAGTCTGTTTCACTTTCCAGACACCGTTCTCAAGCGCCAGGCTTCTCCCGGAAACAGACGCTGTCTTAAACTCCAGGTTCGAACCTTTTGTCGAATAATTTTCTCCCGCCTCTGCAAACAGTGTTTTTGGAAGTATCGCGGCAACATATTTCACGATACCGTCAACTTTCTCACGGACAAAAAAACCATACCCCACATAATTCGCATTATCATTGACATTGAAAGTCACTTTGTTTATTTCTTTGTCCACTTTATGTCCAAACATAACCTCTGCTGCCTGAATTGGCATATGGGTTGTTTCCAGTGTCACATCAGCATACTTAAATTCTTTGGCTGATTCCTGCATCTGATCATCCCCATGCAATTCTGCCTCATTATATTGCGGATCGACGTTCGTGCCTACTGCATGTCCACACTGAAATCCATTGCTGTATTTTCCTGTCACTACATCGTATTTCGCTATCATTGGTTTACTTAATCCATAATATGCCATCTTTATATCCTCCTAAAATTCGTGGGTGTCTGTATATTTCATTTCCATTACCGTACATCTTATTTGATCTGCATTTCTATCCAGCTTTTTTTCTAACCAGCTCCTGATTCCGGTAATAATAAACCCTTTTGCCTCCAGGCAATTCCTTGTCTGATGTTTGAGCTGCATGTAATTATAATTTTGCGGCGTATATATTTGAATGCGCATATATGCTGTATCCTCGATCGGATTGTCGTCACCATACAATTCTCCTCTTTCATCCTCATATGCATACACACCATAGATCTCCTTCTCTCCTGTGTATACATCCTGTACTACGGGATACCCTAATTCTTTTTCTAACTCTTTCAATATAGGGTTTAGATTCATTCTGCACCTGCCATTCTGTTATATACTTCCTGCATCTTGTTCATCGCTGCTGCTCTTACTCTGTTCATTACTCTTGTCATAAATGGTCTGGCAGGCTGCCTGCCGTTCACACCATATTCAATCCAGATCATTTTTAATGCATTGGATACAGGATATTTTCGCAGTTTTTTGCCGTTTTTCTTTACAGAATACCCATTGATTTTGGAATACCCTGTCGGTCTTACACTCACAATATACGCTCCATTGCTTGTTTTCTTAGGTTTTGCTGCCTTGATGGAATTAATCAATTCGCCTGACAGCTCATGTCCATCCGCCCGGATCGCGTTCTTCATCTCCTCCTCAAGAATCGGTGCAGCCTCCTCCAATGCCTTCATGCATATTTCTGCGCTGTCCGTCTGAAAAAGCTGTTTCATAAAATCATCTGGAAAATCTAATTCAAATGCTGCCATTTCACCGCTCCTTCCTTGCAATACAACTCGATGTATTCATGTCTGTCCCCAATGTCATTTATATCTTCGATATCATACAGCCTGTTGCGATACTGTACCTTCATGTTTGTTCTAATAACGGCAGACGTATAGCGAATCAAAAAGCGTGTTACAGCTTTCATTTCGGGTTCTACGTCTGCACCCTCTACTTCCTTGTCCGCCGTTTTCCTTGAATATTTAGCATAACAGCGCCTGACAATGACCGGTTTCCCTGTCGGAAACCCATCATCGTCACTCTCACTGCTCATTTTCAGAATTGCGATCTTCTTATTCAGCTCTCCCGGATTCACATACATCGTAATCCTCCTACACTAAGTTGCGTCTGTGCATGTCAAGAATCGTAGAAACCGTTTTATTTTCACAGTTTCGTTCAACATAGTAAGAACGATTATCATACATATCTTGACACAGCACCATCACAACTGTATAAAATTCTTCGTAACCATCAAGCTCTGCTGACGGAATCCCCGTATAGCTGCTGATATACGCTTTTGCCGCCGCAAGAATCGGCTGCAGCTTATCTACTTCACACGATTCATCAATATGCAGGTATTCCGCCACATGCTCTACTGTAATCTCGCTTACTTTCATAGGCGCTTCCATCAGGATTCTTTCATCTTCAATGCTGCAATCATTTGTGTATTCTGTACTTTTGCATCAAACTCAACAAAACCTAATACTTCAATAATGTGCCTTCTCGCACCCGTTTCCCGCAGAATTTCAATATTGATGTCCTCTGACACTTTCACTGCGAGACCTTTATAGTCTCCGTAGTAAATCGCTGTCTTTCCTGCTGCCATGCCAGGCATGTTATCAGAACAATAAACATCCTTGCCAAACAATGTATATCCCCATCGGCTTGCCGCATCCTTGTTGAGCAAGTAGTTCCCTTCGCCATCCTTTAACTTACGCAAAAACGTCCTTGTGCTCTTGTTCATAATAAAGTAGGCATTTGCCTGGTACGCATCCGGCACCGCCTCCTGAAGATCTATAATCTCATCCGCCGTCACAGCCGCCGCGCTGCCTGCCGTAACCACCTGTGTCACACCGCTTAATCCTTCCACCTTGCCTTCTGTTCCAAACAGTAATTCCTTCTCGATAAAACGAGCGATTTTCTGCGCCATTTTATTAACAACATAATTTGTAATATTGAACTGGCTGTTGTTAATAAGGCTCTTGGACACTTCTGTGATCGCTCTTGCCAGAAATCCATTCAGCGAAATGCTCTTGAATTGTCCAGAGCTGGATTTACCCTCTGTAAACTCATCACAGTATTCCATCGTAATATCACCTGTAGAATCGTCATAGTATGGAATGCTCAGCATTCCACCCACGTTGTAATGCTCTGAATCCCTGAAAATCGGTGAAACATCCACAACTTTTTCAATGATCTTGTTCGCAATCGACTGTGGAACTACTGCGCCATTGTCTGTTAACTTCATCGCAGCGCCGTCAGCCCTGTCCTCCACAATGCCCCGGATGTAGTTCGCAAATGCCCGCTCCTCCGCCTTTGCCGTTTCCTCTGCTCTCTGCTCTGTGTTCTTATCATCACTGGCTGCGTTTTTATCTTCCACAACTTCCAGCTTACGTGCACGCTCTTCTGTAGAGATCGTCCTGTCAATATCCTGAATTTCCTTCTCAATCTCGTCAAAACGCTTTGATTCCTCACCAGACAGCGCCCGGTTCTCACTTTCGGCAGTGCCGATCAGTTTTTCCATTTCTGACTGCAAAAGCAGTCTCTTCTCTTTCAGCTTCTTAAATTTCATGAATAAAACCTCCTATTTTCCTTGTTTCAGCTTCTCATACCGTTCACGGTATTTACTGTTATGTATGTCTGCATTGTCCATGCCGACAGTCTCTATTGCGTCATCCGTTCCAGCGCGGCATTCCAGTTCGCAGGTCTTGTCATCTGCACGCATTTCAATATTTGTCGCAGCGTAGACAGGCGTCTTGTTTACCACCAGCGTGATGTGGTCCAGATCAAAATCCTTCACTGTCCGAAGAGGCAGCTTGTCTGCACGTTCCTCAATACTGTCCACAATATTGCACATGCCAAAGCTCCACCCCTTTAGCCTGCCAGCCTTTGCCTCGCTGATCGTCTGTTCATCACGAATGTCAGAATCCACGTGCAGACCAATCGCATCTTCCTTCAGCCGCAGCGTGCCAGCCCTTGTCTCGCAAAGTACCATTCCCGAATCATGATCCTTGGTCATAGTGACATTTTTTGCCCTTGCAAGCGCCTTTGTAAATGCACACTCTTCTATGACTTCAATAACCCTCTGACCCTTTCCGGTGATTACTGGTCTGCTCATTTTGCCTGTCACATTCACATATCCAGACAAATGAAGCACACCATCAGCCCTCAATTCCACTCTCATCTTCTTTTTTGCCTCCTCTCTTTAAATCATCCATCTTCGCTGTTTTATCTGTATTGGCAACATACATTTCTTTTGTTTCCGGGTTGTAAAGCACACTGTCCAGTCCCAGCTTGATAAAATTAAATCCAAGCGCCGGCAGATCTTCCTTCTCCCTGATCTCGTCTACCTGCATGAAATTATTTTTGTACGCCAGCTCATATGCTTTATAGCGGTCAAGAATATTTCCCCGTGTCAGCTCCTTCGTGTCAAAGGCAAAAAACATACCGATGGACTTCTCGTCCTCTGTCAACAGATCTCTGTCCAGACTTGCCTCAATGTCATTTAACAGCGGAACAATACAGTAATCCACAAAGTTGTCCTTGTCCTGCTGTGTGGCATTGCCGCGCAGCATGGCATTGGGTACATTCAGCAGCATAGACAGCTCAATAGAGTTTGTTTCTTTATTTTCATTCAACTGCATTTCCACGCAGCTGTTAGATGATTCCCTGAAATCCATTCCTTTGTTCAGGACAACTATGTTTTCTGTATTGTTGCTGTACAGATTCAAAAATGCTTTTTTCAATAAATCAGAAGATTCTTTTGTTAATTGTAAATCAGATGTCAGAAATCCTTTTTTATTACCGCCTTTTTTCACAAGCATATTTTCAAACTTCATGGTATGGTGTGCGATCGAAAACAGAATCTTTTTCTCCTCCTGCAATGGCGTTCCGGTCATCCCGTCCTTGGTATTGCGCAGAATCTTAAAGAACTCAAAGGATTCTTTTTCGTTTCCATTGACTGTGATCTTGTAATCTTTAAAGATCGGATCCGTCCCTTTCATATAGCCGATATAGCTGTTTTCGATATAGTGCAGGCTTCTGATCTGTGTGAAACTGCGGTTGATATATGCATATGCCCCTTTTCCAACATAATAATCTTCCAGCATCGCACGCCAGAACTGTGTCGAAGTCATTGTATCCTGCGTGTCATGATTCAATAATGACAGCCTGTCATCCTCCTTAATCTCACGCACTTCGTCCCCTTCCTCCATGTACAGCTTGACCGGGATACAGGATACTACACCCGATATCAGGCTAATAGCTCCGCTGATACTTGGTATTTCCAGCGCCTGCTCCCTTGTAATGGTTTCACTGCCAAGCAGAGCCTTGATCAAATCTGCCGACACGTCCGGTGTGACAGATTCTGACACCTTTGTATCTGCCCGCTCCTCATAGTCCTTTTTCTTTTTGAATCCAAACATAAATTCCTCCTAAATTACTTGAACAACAAACGAATTACCATGCAGTATATATTGCTGGCAAAGATATACTGAAAGTATCACAGCAACCACCATGTCTACCTTGCCTGCACTTTTCTTTTTATTTACGTAGCGGTTCATATTTGTATCAAATACACACCGGGCATTCTCAAAATTAATTTCCAGCAGACGGTTTTCTTCATAGAAAAATTTATGCCCCAGCACCGCCTCTTTTAAAAGTTTTGTCGGCATATGCAGCACCATGGAATGCTGTTTTATCTGTACACACTCATAACCTGCTGCCTCAAGTTTCTGAACAGTGCTCAATGCATTGTGCGGGTCATATCCAACCTGCACTATTTCAACACCATACTCATCTTCCAGCCCTAATATATGTCTCTCCACATCACCATAATCTATCACTTCTCCATCACTCTCAAAGCACACGCCCTGTTGAATCAGTTTGTCATAGTCAACATGCTCTTTTTCCCTCTTCTCATCTTTCTTATCTCCCGGGATAAATCCCCAAACCTTTGTGTAAATATATCCATCAACTATTGTGGACATTGCGACCGCTGTATTATCTTCTGTCATAGATAAATCCAGACCGATATATACTTTTTTACCGCGCCAGAAATCTTTATTGACAGGAATCCGACATTTTAATACGCTTGTAATCTCAATATAGGACTCTACACCTAATCCTTTGTAGCGGATATTACAATGCTTACACAGGAAATTTTCACGTTTGTTTGGGTACAGTATCGCCTGCCTGCGCTTCTTTTTTAGATTTTCAAAGATGTATTCATAACTGACTGCTACAGGATTTGCCTGATAAATAATCTTATCCTCTGTTTTCCATGTATCACCCTGTATCAATTCATCATCCGGCTCATAGAGCAGACCGAAATTTCTTTTATCGTCATGCAGTCCGTCAAGCATCTTTTTGATGTTGTCAACTTCGTCAATGAATACATTGTCATCGTTTGGATACTGCGTGCTGATAATCATGCCCAGTTTATTAAATAAAGTAATCTGCGATGAGCGCATTGCTTCAACAGGATAATCGTCAAGCGCCCCCGCCTCATCTGCCAGGAAGGCGTTAGCAAGTTTACCATCCATACCGTCATTGCTGTAGGCAAGCGGTATATATTCACTGTCTGTTATGTGACAGTTTATCTGCGTTCCAAGAATCTTGAAATGTTTAACAAGTGCCGGGCTGCTCTTAACAATCTTTCGAAAAGCTCCTTTTAATTCAGAAGATAGTTTCAAATCGGGCGCTACAGAGAAAAATCTTGAGAAATTGGGTTCTGTCAGCATCAGCAGTATAAAAATAACTGCACAGGCAAAGGTTTTAAAATTTTTACGCCCTATTTCGAGCAATGCATTCTCGTAATAGCGTATATCCTTACCTTCATCATTTTTTAATTTCGTACAGAATACCGCCGTGATCAGAAACTGTGCATATGGTTCCAAACCGTCTGTCATAGGCTGCTGCAGATCTGGGTGAACCATCAGCGCAAGAATGTTCTGCATCTTTTCATACATCGTTTCGTCGATGTAAGCCTCCTCATCGGCGCCATCTACGATTTTCACCCATGACGCCGCCTGCAGCTTAACATATTTTCCTACATAGAAATTTCCTTCCTCAAGACACCATTTTGCATACTGATAAGCAATGCTGTCCTTAACTGCCATTCAATGCTGCTGTCAAAGGGTCGCTGCTTCCCTTATCTTCTTTCTTTGGTATGCTTCGCAAACCGCTTTGAATCGTCATGAGGTTTTCTTTTTCTATGTCCATAAGCATTCTGCGTTTAACCTGTATCTGCCTGTCAATGCTCACGATCTGTTTCTGGAAATCTCCCAGCATCTTGTAAAATTCGCTGTAGGTCATATCTTTGTTTGATATCAGCTGTTTTTCCATTTGTTCGAATTTAATCATCCGATCGTAAAACCGTTCCCGCTTCTCCTCAAACTCCGCACACTCCGACACAAGGATACAATATCGGTTTATAACCCCTTCAAAAAGGGCATCATTTTTTTCTATTTTCTTTAATAATTTATTTATTTTCTGAAACTCTGCGTGCGCTCTTTCACTGCTTTTTACCTCCGGGCGCTCCCTGATCGGCACCCCTGTGAGCAGCGCCTCCTCTCCCTTGCGCCGCTGTTCAAGTTCAGCTTTTGTGCGGTGTGATCTGCCTTCCGACTTGAGTACCGAAAATGGTTTCGGCGGTCTGCTCATATGCGTCCCCCCCTCCCTGAATATATTTAAAAACCTATTTTGGGAATTTTTTGTCTACGAATCCCCCCTGTAGGTGTGACGTGTTAAAAAATTTTTCCATCAGTGCACCCCGGGGGGATGTATATTCTGCTCATGAATGATGGAAAGTATCTGTTCTTTTGGTATCACGCCATCATCAGCCATCTTGTGATGCTTCCCGCACAAGGTTAACAGGTTGTTATTGTCAAGGCGCTGTTCGAATGCATCATTTAGTTTGTTCGCATGATGTACACTTAGATCATTGCTGTTAAACATTTTTGTTGTGCCATAAAGGTTACGAATACATATCTGACACAAATATCTGTCCCGTTCTTTTATCTCTTCCCTTTTCTGCTGCCATGCAGATGTATAACGGAAACGATCGTATTCAGTCCGATTATTCTTTTTGGCAGGTTTCATGTAGCAGTCATATTTGCTGTCATGTATCCTTTGACAATATTGGCATGACTTCAACATACCGAACCTCCTTACGATTTAAATAAAACAAAGAGAACGCCGTTCAACAGCGCTCTCTTTGTTATGATCATATTTGTTAATGTTAACGTGAAAGCATCTGTTGTTTCCATGTTAACACATTAAAAGTAGAAAAAATCGACACTTGTGTTTCTACGTAAAAAATATAGATCATGAATGTTTATTCAAGTATCTTGTAATTGCCTTCTCAGGATAAGATTTGTCATAATGCATTATGTTGGCTATTTTCTGCCAAGTGTATCCATCCACATATTTGTATTGCATTATACGCCTCACTCTGCTGTCGCTTACGGTATTAATATACTCTGTTATTTCGTTTTCAAGCTCTGCTGCCATCTTCATCCTTTCTGACAATAGTTCTATATTGTTGCGCGAAGGATTCCCTGTTCTCTCGCAATCTATTCGCTTTTGAACTTCTTTAATTTCTTGTCTCAGGTCAATCAGTTGTCCCAGCTTCTCCTTCGTCAACTTTCTTCTCTCCTTCCTGTTTTATACAGCCTCAACAAAATTGTGAAAAATCTGCTCCACGTACTTTTCGCCTCTGTAAGTATAATGCCTGTCTGTAACATTCCTTGGCGCATGTCCCAAATACTCACCCGCCGCATCCACGCTGCCGCCGCGCTTACAGATATTTGTAGCAGTTGTCTTGCGGAATAAATGTGGATAGACACGCCTGTCCATGCCTGCTCTTCTGGCAATGTCTTTTATCGTTGCATATACACCATCTACATCAAGCACCCTTGTTTTATCTCCCCGAATATGAGTAAACAATGG
>ERZ808037.142-NODE-142-length-75649-cov-4.751985_pt1 | contig 75649 bp, 61 predicted proteins | sample MGYA00380190_ERZ808037 | MGnify/ENA primary metagenome ERZ808037 (study PRJEB31490, sample SAMN06133399) | mouse gut metagenome | isolation source: J9 | host: mice | place: China: Chengdu | collected 2015-05 ... | reverse complement strand
ATGGAATATTATCATAAAGGAGAGAGACGATGAAAGGAAATATTGTTGTTGGTCAGTCTGGCGGCCCCACAGCCGTAATCAATTCTTCCGTAGCAGGTGTTTACGCTGCTGCCAAGAAGCTGGGTGTTAAGAAGATTTATGGTATGGTTCACGGTATTGAGGGATTTTTAGAGGATAGAATGATCGATCTGGGCGAGTATCTGAACGACGAGACCGGGATTGAGCTGTTAAAGAGAACTCCTTCTGCATTCCTGGGTTCCTGCCGTTTTAAAATGCCGAAGATCGAAGGACATGAGGATGTATATGAGAAGGTATTCGAGATCATGGAGAAGCATGACATCGAGTGTCTGTTCTATGCCGGTGGTAATGATTCCATGGATACCGTTAAGATGTTGTCCGACTATGCGGCAGCACACAACAAGCCGCAGCGGTTCATGGGCGTTCCGAAGACCATTGATAACGATCTGCCGGTAACAGATCACTGCCCGGGTTACGGTTCCGCTGCGAAGTATATCGCAACTTCCGTGAAGGAGATCATCCGTGACAACGAGTCCTTCGGTGCGAAGAAGCCTACTGTATGTATCGTGGAGATCATGGGACGTAATGCAGGCTGGTTGACCGCAGCCGCAGCGCTGGCGAAGGGTGACGACTGCCAGGGATGTGATGCGATCTATCTGCCGGAGAGAGTATTCGATATCGACAAGTTTGTTGCAGATGTTAAAGAGCTGGCAGCTAACAAGTCTTCCGTTGTGATCGCGGTATCTGAGGGTGTCAAGGTTGCAGACGGCAGATATGTATGTGAGATCGGCAGAGAAGTGGCAGTGGATGCGTTCGGACACAAGCAGATGTCCGGTACGGCTGTTATGCTGGCAGATAAGATCGCTGCTGAGACAGGGCTTAAGACACGTGCGGTTGAGTTCTCTACCTTACAGAGGGCAGCTACCCATCTTGCTTCCCTGACAGACATCAACGAGGCATTCCAGGTAGGTCACGACGCAGTTGTGGCGGCAGAGGAAGGCAAGACCGGCATGATGATCACACTGGACAGAAACGGTGATGATCCTTACCAGTGCGGTACAAGCGCATATGATATCCACGCGATCGCCAACGTAGAAAGAAACGTTCCCGACGAGTGGATCACAGAGGATGGCAAGGGACTGACAGAAGGCTATGAGAAATATGCAAGACCGCTGATCATGGGCGAGCTGCAGCCGCTGTTCGTGAATGGTCTGCCGAGACATCTGGTACGTAAATAATCAGGTGAAATAAGTTGTAAAAAGATATAAAGAACACATGTGGGTGAGCGTGGGCTGCTTATTTGGCATCCTGCACTCACCCGCTTTTTGTTTTTCTGTGTATGAAAAGGTTTTACCGGGATATTCTATTAGATAAATGCAGACAAAAATGCAACACTTGTATAAGAAGTGTTGCATTTTGACTTACATTATATATATCGGACCCACGTCATAATAGTTTAGGGCATATTTTAAAAATAAGGAAAAATAGTTACAGCTGTACAGTTAAATAGACTCTGTCTTTGTCGTCCTGTTCAATGCAAAGGTATTGTTTGGTAACGCGGTAGGAGGAATGATTGTACAATTCCATCAAAAGAGCAGGCTGCACGCCCTGTTTCCAGGCATGATAACCGAAAGTCTTGCGGAGAGAGTGGCAGCTTATATGTTCCTCCAATCCTGCGTACTCGGCAGCTTCCTTGATGATACGGAATGCCTGGGAACGGGAGAGATGGTCTGAGTCTTTTCTTCCATTCGGGAACAGATATCGGGTTTCTTCTCCATGGATTTCTTTTTCCCGTAAAATATACAAAGCATCTGAAACGCTGGCATTGACTGCCACACTTCGTTCTTTTCCGGTCTTCTGCTCCGTGATGCATATATGATCCTTGAAGCAGTTCTTTTTCTCGCTGAATACATCCCGCCACTGTAAACTTAAAAGGTCGCCGATTCTGAACGCTGTATTTAATCCTAATATGATCATGGCGTAATTTCGGCAGACAGGTTTGATGAACAGATAATACTCTTTAAATTTTTTCAGTTTTTCTTCACTCTTAATGGGGTACGTTGTGCTCATGATGATGCTCCTTTCTGTGAATTGATTTCTCCGGGTCTCCATTACTATACAATAGACTGCAGCAATGCAACACTTCTTATACAACTGTTGCATTGCAGATGGGTATATTTTTGCAGTAATCGTCCGGACGGAGGTTCTGTTTTCCGGAGGATGTGTTCAAAAGTTGGCAGAAAGAGTGACGGTTTTGGAAGAAAGCAATTTGCGGGAGGTGTAAGAATGTTAAGACTGACGGTGAGCACGGAAGAATATCTGATGATAGGAGATGATATCAAGATTGTTTTTCTGGGCGGCAGCAAAAACCATACCCGCGTGATGCTGGACATTCCGAAGGACGTCAATGTGGTCCGCAGTAAGGTGATCGAGGCAAAAGCAGCCGATGCGGATGGAGAGGAGCCGCTTTCACATTATTATGCGGTGCCGGATCTTCCGGAGAAGTATCGGAAGAAAAAGAGCGGCAGCAGGCAGGCATCCGGAAAAGATGTGAAAGTAGTATAGAGACAAGTGGATAATAACCTGGAACTATCCTGGGGGTTTTGGGTTTATTATAAAAAATCTGCATGAAAAGTATGTAAAAGTACAGAGTGCGGAGTGCGGGTTTGAAGGAAAGAATCCGCCGGATATTATCAAAATCAAATAAATAAAAATGCTGCAAACGGACTTGCGGCAGGCAATAACAAGGAGGTAAATTATGGTAGTACAACACAACATTACAGCAATGAATTCCAACAGAATGCTGGGCCTTACGACAAAGGCACAGGCGAAGTCAACGGAGAAGTTATCATCCGGTTATAAGATCAACCGTGCGGCAGACGACGCAGCAGGCTTATCCATTTCCGAAAAGATGAGAAGACAGATTCGTGGACTGACACAGGCATCTGCTAATGCTCAGGATGGTATATCTTGTGTGCAGACAGCAGAAGGTGCTCTGAATGAAGTACAGGATATGCTGCAGAGAATGAACGAGCTGGCTGTTAAGGGTGAGAATGGTACTTTGACTTCTACAGACCGCAGCTATATTCAGGCTGAGGTTAAACAGCTGATGTCTGAAATTGATCGTGTGCAGAGTACGACCACATTCAATGAGCAGAGTTTGCTGGATGGTTCTTTTACCAATAAGGGACTGCAGGTTGGCGCGGAGTCCGGTCAGCATATTTCTATTACGATTAAGAACATGAATACCAATGAGCTGATCGCGAATGCGGCTGCAGATGCTGTGAAGTTTGGTGTATCCAATACAGAGGTTGAGGATACAAACAGTACAGACAGCGATAACTATGCAAATCTTGATGCAGATGGTAAAGCGACATTTGTTACGAATATGTTGTCAAAATTCTATGAATTTGATGATGGTGATATTAAAGATAAGGATGTCAAAGCTAAATTTGATGCGGGTAATTTGATAAATCCGAATGGTGAGGCTGCAAGTGAATTGACAGATGCACCTACGGCGGCAGATTTCGCAGCATTAAATGCGTTTGCAAAACATGCAATCAAGGATGTGTCCCAGCAGCGTTCCGATCTTGGTGCGATCCAGAACAGACTTGAGCACACGATCAGCAATCTGGATAACATTGTGGAGAACACTACATCCGCAGAAGCACAGATTCGTGATACGGATATCGCGACAGAAATGGTTAGATATGCTAACAACAATATCCTGCAGCAGGCTGGTACATCTATGCTGTCACAGGCGAACCAGAGCAACCAGTTGGCGCTGTCTTTACTTGGCTGATGAGTCCTGTCTTAACGCTGTATTGGTTTAAGGAATAAAAATATTTTGGACAAAAAGAATGCTGTAAAAGGATTTACGGCAGTATATAACAAGGAGGTAAATTATGGTAGTACAACACAACATTACGGCAATGAACTCTAATAGAATGCTGGGCCTTACGACAAAGGCACAGGCGAAGTCAACGGAGAAGTTATCATCCGGCTATAAGATCAACCGTGCGGCAGATGATGCGGCAGGCTTATCTATTTCTGAAAAGATGAGAAGGCAGATTCGCGGACTGACACAGGCATCTGCAAACGCTCAGGACGGTATCTCCTGTGTGCAGACAGCAGAGGGTGCATTGAATGAAGTACAGGATATGCTGCAGAGAATGAATGAGCTGGCTGTAAAGGGTGAGAACGGCACATTGACATCCACAGACCGCAGCTATATTCAGGCTGAGGTTCAGCAGCTGATGAGTGAAATTGATCGTGTACAGAGCACGACCACATTCAATGAGCAGAGTCTGTTGAATGGATCTTTCTCCAATAAGGGACTGCAGGTTGGCGCAGAGTCCGGACAGCACATCGGTATCACGATCAAGAATATGAATACCAATGAACTGATCGGTCAGGCTATCAAGAATGGTACTAAGTTTGGAACAAACCAGGTGGAAGAAGACGGGACAGATAAGGATCTTGGCTATAAGGAGAGTGCGACGTTAGCTACGGACAAGGAGAATGAGCTTAAAGCTGATATGCTGAGAAAGTTCTATAAGTTTGATGGTACGAAGTGTGTAGACACAGAAGTTAAAGATGCAGCTGATAATAATGATGCAAAATATGCTGATGGCGGTGTAACTGATAACGGTTTAGATGATGCACCTACAGCAGCTGACTTTGCAGCGTTGAATGCATTTGCAAAAAGTGCGATTAAGAGTGTGTCTGAGCAGCGTTCCGACCTCGGTGCAATCCAGAACAGATTGGAGCATACGATCAGCAACTTGGATAACATTGTGGAGAACACCACATCCGCAGAAGCACAGATTCGTGATACAGATATCGCAACCGAGATGGTTAGATATGCTAACAACAACATTTTACAGCAGGCAGGTACATCCATGCTGTCACAGGCGAACCAGAGCAATCAGCTGGCACTGTCTTTACTTGGTTAATGAGTACCGACTTAATGCTGCACTGATATCATAAATTTTAGATGCACCGCAGGTTTCTTAAAAATGGCAGTGAGTAAAAAGTTGGTAGTAAGGTGAGACAGACTCAACAAAAAGTTTTGAAAAAAATGCTGTAAAAGGATTTACGGCAGTGTATAACAAGGAGGTAAATTATGGTAGTACAACACAACATTACAGCAATGAATTCCAACAGAATGCTGGGCCTTACAACGAAGGCACAGGCGAAGTCAACGGAGAAGTTATCGTCTGGTTATAAGATCAACCGTGCGGCAGACGATGCAGCAGGCTTATCCATTTCCGAAAAGATGAGAAGACAGATCCGTGGCCTGACGCAGGCATCTGCAAACGCTCAGGACGGTATCTCCTGCGTACAGACAGCAGAAGGTGCGCTGAATGAAGTGCAGGATATGCTGCAGAGAATGAATGAATTGGCTGTGAAGGGTGAGAACGGCACATTGACATCTACAGACCGCAGCTATATTCAGGCTGAGGTTAAGCAGCTGATGTCCGAAATTGATCGTGTGCAGAGCACGACCACATTCAATGAGCAGAGTCTGTTGAATGGATCTTTCTCTAACAAGGGTCTGCAGGTTGGCGCAGAGTCCGGTCAGCATATTGGTATCACGATCAAGAATATGAATACCAATGAGCTGATAGGAAATGCTATCCGCAAAGAAACAAAATTCGGTACGAATAATATCGAGACCGATGGTACGGATAAAACATATGGTTACAAGGAAAGTACTAAAGACGGTGATAACACCTTGACATCCAAGATGCTTGAGAAATTTTATTTCTTTAAGGAGGGAGATCTCATTGATACGACAGCTACTAATGATGCAGATGCGGCAGCTGCTCTTGATGAGACGAATAATCCTACGGCAGCCGATTTTGCAGCGCTTAATGCATTTGCCAAGAGTGCGATCAAGGATGTATCCGAGCAGCGTTCCGATCTTGGTGCAATCCAGAACAGACTTGAGCATACCATCAGCAACCTGGATAACATCGTGGAGAACACCACATCCGCCGAGGCACAGATCCGCGATACGGATATCGCAACCGAGATGGTTAGATATGCGAACAACAACATCTTACAGCAGGCTGGTACTTCCATGCTCTCCCAGGCGAATCAGAGCAACCAGCTGGCATTGTCCTTACTGGGCTGATGAATTTATGAAAAGTCAGGAGCTGGCTGCATAAGTACTGCATCAGCAGGAACATGACAGCAGCAAAGTTTATATGTTGTAGCGACGTATGATCAGAGACAGCCGCATTCCATTGAGGAGTGCGGCTGTTTTACTGAATGAGGCGGCAGGCGTATACTAACAACGGTTAAGTTCCAATGTGCAAAGTGCGTCAAAGGGAACAAGTCGTAAATATTGATAAAAGATAAAATTTTCCGTAAGTTTCTGAAAAGAGTGGTTTACAAAACCGCTCTTTTATTGTATGATGATTTCGGAAAACGATTTCCGGAAAACCTTTTCCGTAAAATATACAGGAGTTCAGACAGGACATGGGGAGGCATACGCATTAAGGCACAATCTCCGGAATGCACACCGTTTTCAGAATGGATGAAGCATGGTATCGATCAAAGATGTGGCGAAACATGCGGGTGTAGCGATTTCCACGGTATCCAAGGTGCTGAATGACTACCCGAATGTCAGCGAAGAGACGAAGAAAAAAGTAAATCAGGCAGTAAATGAGTTGAATTTCGTGCCCAATTCGGTGGCGGCGGCATTGTCGTCGAAGCAGTCCGGGAGAGTGGCGATCCTTTTGAACTTAAGCAGCGCGTCGCAGGCGGTGGACGAGATCAATATGCAGTACATGTCGGGAACCATCGGGCGGGCCGTGGAATTGAATCTGGACGTCATCACCATATTTTATTCCATGTTGCAGAATAAGAATCTCGAAGAGGTGATACGCTATTTACAGGTGCAGAGTATCACGGGGCTTATCATCTTCGGGATGTCAAAGGAAGATAAGGTGCTGCATAAACTGATAGAGGCGCAGGTTTTTAAGATCGTGCTGGTGGATGCCCCGATGGTGAACGGGACGACTTCCAGTGTCTGGATCGATCAGGAGCGGGCCCAGTATGATGTGGCGAAGAAGACGGTGCTGGACAATCAGGGAAGGAGCATTCTTTATCTGGCGGGGAAGAAGAACGGTTATGTGACGGACGAAAGGCTTAAGGGGATCCGGCGGCTGGCCGGGGAGCTGGAACTGTCACTGCTTGTTCGTAACGGAGAGTTTTCCGAGCTGCAGGCGAGAAACCACACTTTTAAGTATGCGAAAAAGAAAGATGTGGTGGTATGCGCATCCGACCTGATGGCGATCGGGGCGATGAAGGCGCTGATCGAGATGGATATTTTCCGTCCGGTGTGTGGTTTTGACGGCATTATGCTGATGGGGTATGCGGGAAAGCAGATGAACACTGTGCGGCAGAACTTTAAGCGGATCGCGTCCGAGGCCGTGACGGAATTAAAGCGGCTGATCGACGGAGGCACAGGGCAGCAGATCGTGCTGGACTATGAGCTGGTCCGCATGAAATATATGGATATCATATGCTGAAAATGCACGGAAGCCTGTCGGCAGGATACGGAATAGAGACGGAACATGGGGAAGTAATATCTTTTTAGATAATAATACAAATACATCAACAATGTAAAGAAACAGGAGGTATGATCATGGCACAGGCAAGTAACCTGACAAGAGACGTTTTGGTCCTGAATCTGGAAAAGGAACTGGAGGCACAGACCAACGAAAGCTGTGGCAAGAATGTGGCGGAGTGCAGCAACACCGAGCTTTACTACAGTCTTTTGCAGCTGTCAAAGAAACTGATGGAGGTATCGGAGCGCATTGAGGGCCCGAAGAAGGTTTATTATATTTCCGCGGAGTTTCTGATTGGTAAGTTATTATCGAATAACCTGATCAATCTGGGAATTTATGATAAGCTGAATGATATTCTGGCAAAGAACGGCAAGAGCCTTTCCGAGATCGAGGAGGTTGAGCCGGAACCGTCGCTGGGTAACGGCGGTCTCGGACGTCTGGCAGCCTGCTTCCTGGATTCCATTGCCACACTGGGACTTCCCGGGGAAGGAATCGGCCTGAACTATCATTTCGGTCTTTTTAAACAGGTGTTTAAGGACAGACTGCAGACAGCGCAGCCCAATGACTGGATCGAGGAGCAGTCCTGGCTGACGAAGACGGATACATCCTTCGAAGTGGCTTTTGGCGACAGGAAGGTGACTTCCAGGCTGTATGATATCGACGTGATCGGATATGACAATGGTGTCAATAAATTGAGGCTGTTCGACATTGAGAGCGTGGATGAGAGTATTGTTAAGGAAGGCATTGATTTTGACAAGGAAGACATTGAGAAGAACCTGACGCTGTTCCTGTATCCCGATGATTCCGACGAGGCCGGCAATCTGCTGCGTATCTATCAGCAGTATTTTATGGTGAGCAATGCGGCGCAGCTTATTTTAAAAGAGATGAAGGAAAAGCAGTATGACCTGCGCAGACTGTATGACCATGCGGTGATCCAGATCAATGATACCCATCCGACGATGGTGATCCCGGAGCTGATCAGGATTCTTGTAAACGATAAAGCACTTACCATGGATGAGGCCATCGACGTGGTGAGCAGGACCTGTGCTTATACGAATCACACCATTCTGGCGGAAGCGCTGGAGAAATGGCCGCTCAAGTATCTGGAGAAGGTAGTGCCGCAGCTGGTGCCGATCATCAAGGAGCTGGATAAGCGGGTGGCGAAGCAGTATAAGGATCCCAAGGTGCAGATCATTGATAAGGATGACAGGGTGCACATGGCGCATATCGACATCCATTACGGTTTCTCGGTAAACGGCGTGGCGGCGATCCATACGGAAATCCTGAAAGATACCGAGCTGAATGCTTTTTATAAGATTTATCCGGAAAAGTTTAATAATAAGACCAACGGCATCACGTTCAGAAGATGGCTGCTGTCCTGTAACCATGAGCTGGCGGCCTTCCTGTCCGAGACCATCGGCGACGGCTACAAGAAGGATGCGAATAAGCTGGAGCAGCTGCTGGACTTTAAGGACGACGAGGCAGTGTTAAACCGGATCGCAGAGATCAAAATGAACCGCAAGAAGGATCTGGCGGCTTATGTGAAGGAAGTGGAGGGCATTACGCTGAATCCGGATTCCATTTTTGACCTGCAGAGTAAGCGGATGCATGAGTATAAGCGGCAGCAGATGAACGCGCTTTATATCATACACAAATATCTGGAGATCAAGGCGGGTAAGAAGCCCGCAAGGCCGATGACTTTTATCTTCGGTGCAAAAGCGGCTCCGGCCTATATCATCGCGCAGGATATCATTCACCTGCTGCTGGTACTGCAGGAGATCGTCAACAACGATCCGGATGTGAGCCCGTACATGACGGTGCTGATGGTTGAGAATTACAACGTGGCGTATGCGGAGAAGATGATTCCGGCCTGCGATATTTCCGAGCAGATCTCCCTTGCTTCCAAGGAGGCATCGGGCACCGGCAATATGAAGTATATGCTGAATGGAGCGGTGACGCTGGGCACGTCAGACGGAGCGAATGTGGAGATCAATGACCTGGTGGGCGACGAGAATATCTATATCTTCGGTGAGAAGTCCGAGACGGTCATTAAGCATTATGAGAAAGCGGACTATGTCTCCATGGATTATTATAAGAAGAGTCCGGTGATCAAGGAAGCGGTTGACTTTATTGTCGGCAAGCAGGCGCTGAAGGCGGGCCATAAGAAGAATCTGGAGAGACTGTACAAGGAGCTGTTGAATAAGGACTGGTTCATGACACTGCTGGATCTGGAGGATTACATTAAGGTGAAGGATCAGATGATGGCAGATTACGAGGACCAGGCGAAGTGGCGCAGGATGATGCTTGTCAACATTGCCAGGGCGGGATTCTTCTCTTCCGACAGAACGATCGAGGAGTATAACAGGGATATCTGGAAGTTGAGATAAGAATAGAGGTTATTTTGTAATGAGAAAGGGCAGGACATTTTTGCAGGATGTTCTGCCCTTTTCTTATCAAAGTGTTAACCGCTCACTTAACGCATCCTGTAATACACGGGAGAGGCTTAAACCTGTTTCACGCACTTTGTCATCCAGCCATATGGGGATACTGACAGTGCGTTTTACGGCGCGGTTATCTTTGAGATCGGCGCGAATGAAGTTAACGAATTCTCCCGGTAATGTTCCGAAAGCCTGCAGACCGCTGGCCGGGGGAATGGGCTGCTGCTTGTCAGTAAGGTATTCAATCCAATGTGTCAGGGCTGCCTGTGCCATATACATGGCATTTCCCAGATTTTTTCCCTCACTGGTACAGCCGGGCAGGTCAGGATAGGTGATGGTATAAGAGCCGTCTTCATTGGGATGAAAAACAGCCGGATAGACATATTCTGCCATAACAGAAGCCTCCTTAATAATAGCAGGAGCAGGATACTATTGCAGTCCTGCCGTTTTGAGAATTGATTTTGCGGTGTTTTCATTTATTTCACGATGTCTGGGGACTTGTACCGGGCAGTTGCCTTCCTTTTCTAATATAGTGTGCCGGCCATCATCCCGGTCGATTTTATATCCGGCAGATTTCAGTATTCGTATCAGATCCCGTCGTTTCATTTATATTCCTTCTCATATGCTTAATATATTACGTAATTTACGTAATGTCAATAGAGCAGATCCATTTATTTAAAATGTGTCAGGTTTTTATAGTTAACGACATTAGAAATTTCATTTTCGGCCTTGCAGAAGCTACCGTATATGGCTTTTGCAAGAGCCGGAAACAGAAATTTGTTATGTCGTTTACTATAGCTTATTGTAAATCAAGTATAGCACCTGCTCACTGGGGAAAATATTACAAATAGAATAGGGCAATGCCGATACAGCAAGAGATGATGGCCTGTTTACATTTTGTTGCTTTTTTTATGGTTAAAATATGGTAAAGTAAAAATATGTGCGCTGGTGTGGAGGCAGCAGCGTTTTCAGTATGTGAATGGGGAAGGCTGGGGAATGCTGTGGTACTGCCGATTTGATCAAGCGCGCAAAAAGGGAAGGAAAGCGGGAATTACCATGAAGATTTTAGTGATAGAGGATGATACCGTAATATCGGAATTGATCTGTATGAATCTGGAAGCGGCCGGCTATGAGCCGCTTCCGCTGTTTGACGGCGTCAGTGCGGCGCAGGGGATCGCGGAGGGGACATTTGACGACGCGGCGCTGGCGCTGGTGGATGTGATGCTGCCGGGGAAGGACGGGTTTGCTTTGATGGAGGATCTGCAGGCGGCGCAGATTCCGGTCATCTATCTGACGGCCAGAGACGACGTCCTTTCGAAGGTGCACGGGTTAAAGAGCGGGGCGGAGGACTATATCGTCAAGCCTTTTGAAATACTGGAGCTTCTGGTGCGCATGGAAAAGGTGTTGAAGCGGACGGGACGCGGCAGGGAGCGGATCTGCGTGCGCGATGTGGTGATCGATCTGAAGGAACACAGCGTGACGAAGGCGGGAGTGCGGGTGAATTTAAAACCGATGGAATATGAGCTGCTGGTGGCGCTGGCGCAGGGCAGGAATGTGGCGTTCAGCAGGGAGGAACTTTTAAACAGGCTCTGGGGAACGGACTATGTGGGGGAGACGCGGACGGTGGACGTACATATCGGGCAGTTGCGGAAAAAGCTGGATTTCCATGATGTGATCCGCACGATCTCCAAGACGGGGTATCGATTGGAGGATATGGGGTAGATGAAACTTCGGTTTAAAGTGTCATTGATCACGGCGGCGGCGCTGTTTATTGGCAGTGCGGTATCGGGGGCGGCAGTGATTTACCAGTCGGCATATTATAACAGGGAGAAAACGGTGGAGAGCTATGAGCAGCAGACGATGGCGGCGGCCCGTGTCGTGGGGAAGGAACTGGAATATGAGCTGATGGCCCATTTTACGGATGCCACGCTGGCTTCCTATTACGATTATGTGCTGCAGAAATACGCCCCTGCGCATTATATTCTGGTAGAAGGGGGCGAGGTGGTCTGCAACAGGACTTCCTATGAGCTGGCGGATCCCACGGACATAAGGTGGTCGGAGCGCAGTGTGATCCAGAAGAGTGAGGACAGATATCTTCTTCTGGTGGGCAGAGCGGTGCCTGCCGCAGGGGCAAAGGAGTATACACTGATCGGGATTCAGGATATCACGCCGGTCTATGAGGATATTTACAGACAGAGTCTGCTCTGTGCGGGTATTTGTGCCGGCGTGTCATTGCTGGCCGCACTGCTTGCGTTTGCGGCGGTGCGACGGAGTCTGTCTCCGCTGCGGGAACTGCAGCGGGCGGCACGGGATATCAGCGGAGGCAGGCTGGAGCGGCGGGCCGATGTACGGACGCGGGATGAGATCGGGATGCTGGCAGTGTCTTTTAACGAGATGGCGGAGCGGATCGAGGAACAGGTGGAGACGCTTTCGCAGGAATCGGAACGGCGCAGGCAGATGCTGGGCAGTCTGACCCATGAGCTGAAAACGCCCATGACGTCCATTATGGGATATGCGGATTCCCTGCTGCACGTCAATCTGCGGGAGGAGCAGAAGGAGAGGGCGCTGCGTCATATCCATGAGGAGTGCGGCCGGATTTCCCGGCTTGGTAGTAAGCTGATGAGCCTGCTCGGCATGTATGACAATGACAGCATTTGTATGGAAGAGGTTTTGGTGGAGGCGGTTTTAAACAGTGTGGCCAGGGCGGAGGAGGCGCATCTGCGGGAAAAAGGGATGACGCTGCGCTGCTTTTGCGAGATGGGTACGCGGAGGATGGACAGGGATCTGTTCGAGAGTCTGCTGATCAATCTGATCGACAACGGGATCAAAGCCAGCCCGGACGGCGGTGTCATTGCGCTGACGGCGGCCGGGGAACAGATCACGGTGCAGGATTGGGGGTGCGGTATTCCGGCACAGGAGATTTCCAAGGTGACGGAAGCATTCTATATGGTGGACAAGGCCAGGAACCGCAGGGAAGGCGGCAGCGGCCTGGGGCTGGCGCTTTGCGAGAAGATCGCACAGCTGCATGGAGCGGAGCTTAAGATCGAGAGTGTGGTCGGGGAAGGGACGACGGTGCGGATCGTGTTTTACAAAACGTTTACGGTTTGATGAGTACTTTTTACAGAGCATGGATGTATGATGAGGAAGACATGAGGGTGGCGGACATGAGCCGGCGGGGCACAGGATAGGGACGGGGCTGTGGATGGCAGCTCTGGACATCGAAATAAGATATAGTGATATGAAGTGCAGCCGGTGAAGGCGGTAAACATCAGGATCATGTCGGAGACAATACGGGACACGAAGGAGAGAAAGGAGTCAGGGAAATGCTTGGAAAAGGTATGACGGAAAGGATCTTGAGCGAAAGCAGTGTGGCAGGGAGGATGACAGGAATGGCGGAAAAGATGGCGGGAAGAGGCGGAAAAGACAGCAGGAAACGTGGCAGCCTGGCAGCGCTGGCGGCGCTGGGAATTTGTGGCTGTATGCTGACCGGATGCGGGGATGCGCTGCAGACGGAAGAGGAGCTGGTGATTCCCGCACAACAGACGGAGGAAGCGACGGGGACGCCGGGAGAACAGGCTGCGGCGCCGGCCGGGAGTGTGGCTGCGCAGGTGCAGGCGCCGGCGCGTTATCAATGGGAAGGCGCGTCGGATCAGGTCAGTGTGATGGCGGACGCCATGGTGGTGGTTCCGGATGTGGAAGGGATCAGAACGAAGAAAGTGACGGGACGCGCTTTTACACAGGAGGACTATGACAGGGTCAGCCAGGTGTTACTGAAGGGCAGCGGGTTGTGGGAGAGAGATGTTGAGGCGATGGCCGGTTACGGCTTTACGGCGGCAGAGCTTGAAAGTAAGGCAAAGCAGCTGGAAGCGGAAAAGGAAAACGGCGTAAAGGGCGATCAGCCCTATGCCGGAAAGGCGGAAACGCTGGACGAGCAGATCGCTTACTATCGTGAGCTGGCGAAGGAGGCGCCGGAGGAAGCCGTGATAAAAGACATCCCGGCGGTGGTGACCTATGATGCGTCGCTGCCCGAGGGAGCGGAGGCAAACTGGCTGAATGGTCGGGCCACAGTGGACGGCAGGGACTATTTGGTCAATCTGGATAACAGTCTTTTGACCGGGGAGATCAGAAGGGCGGTTTTCTCGGTGTGTGACGCTGAACTGAATGGCAGTTGGAACTGGCTGACGGTGGATTTTGAAAACATGAATGAGTATCCGGAAATAGTGGGAATTGACGATGAGCTGATTGGCAGGCTGGAAACGATGCAGCTGCAGCCGGAGACCGTGCTGGAGGAGGCGAAGCAGAAACTTGCAAAGATGGGCATGGAGGAGTATGTGCCTTACGGCGGAGAATACTGTTTCATGAGAGCCGCGACGGAGACCGAGGATCTGCTCAAACAGGTGGGATACAGTGTCCACTGCAGCAGAATGGAGGAAGGGGTTCCGGTCATCTATACATACGAGACGGGCCTGATGCCGGAGGGAGCTTCCATGTGGTGGCCGCAGGAAGAATTGAATCTTGTATACACGGAGGAGGGATTGGCCTTTTTTGAATGGGTAAATCCGTGGACGGTGGAGGAGTTGTCGGCGGAATCTGTGTTCCTGATGCCTTTTGCGGAGATTCAGAATATTTTTCAGGATATGATCATGAAGAAAAATCTGGATGATTTCAGCGAGGAAGGGGATACGATAGAAATTCAGGTATCCGGTGTACGGCTGGGTTACAGGTGTATTCAGGAGGCGGAGAACAGGGAGATGACGGCATCGCTGATTCCGGTATGGGATTTTTGGGGCAGTAAGATTTGCAGGGATAAAACGGGTGAGATCAGGTATGTGGTCGATAATGAGTATGAGAGTCTATTGGCCATCAATGCCATGGACGGTACCATTATAGAGTAACAGACATCGTTTTTGGAATGGCATAACGATGTCTGTAGCATGATCTCACATGGAGCGGCGGCAGTAGGTGTGAACGGTCAGGAAGAGAAACAGCGGAATCTCCAGCGCCGGGACGATGAGCAGCAGCCAGGGCGTCCACACCGAAAGCGGGCCGACTTTCAGAAATTCAAAATCTGTCAGGGCGTACAGCAGGGCATTGCTGCCGCCCAGTCCGCCGGAAGGAAGCAGTACCCGCAGATACGAGCCCGGCTTGCCGCCGATCAGCATATAGAAAAGGGACGGCAGAAAAGCGGAGGCGATGGTCAGACCGGTGGCTATCGTGGTGTTTTTGCAGGCGGCGGAGAGAAAGAGCACGAAACTGATACTGGAGAGCAGTGTTACAAAGCCGCCCAGCATGACAAGATTTTGCAGCTGCCCCACATTCAGATCCAGCAGGCTGACTACCGAGAACAGGAGCTGCATGGAGGTCTGCCGGCACTCCCAGCCAAAAAGGCTGTTGGAGATGAGCTGGAACAGAATCATGCAGGGAATAAAAGCGGCGATGCTGATGCTGAGGGCAGCCAGTATCTTGACCAGCGCCAGTCTTTTGCGCCCGTGTCTGGTGCTGCGCAGGATATCGTCCGCGCCGGTCTGGTATTCACAGCAAAAAAGCGGCGCGGTGATCATCACGCAAAGGAACATGAGCAGGAAGAGGCAGAACCCTTCGTATTCGGCCACATTGCTGCCGTAGCCGGGATAGTAGTAAAAAGGCGTTCTGACCTTTTCATACATCTGTACCGCTGTCTGCTGTGCCGCCGGATTGTCTTTCTGTTCCAGCTTCATCAAGTCGACAATGTGGCTCTGGCAGCGGTCATAGAATGCCAGTGCGTCGTCGGTGGAGATGTCCGTATATTCCGGCGCCATGCCGCTTACCGGATCGGCCATGGCTTCTCTGAGTCTCATCATCAGCGGCCGCCAGGGATAGATTTCCTGTACTCTGAGGTTTAAGGGGAACTCCTCATTATAGAAATCATCGTAGATTTTCAGATTTTTGTGGTAAAAAGAGAGTCCCTGCGCCAGCTTTTCGGGCGTCACTTCTCCGGCGGAGGGGGCTTCCATCTGTTTGGTGAGGGCCAGGGCTTCCGGGCCTTTTATAACGATTTCTTTTCCGTTTTCTTCATAGGCATAGCGTTCGAAGGTGACCGGCACCCAGGCCATGAAAACCGACAGTGCCAGCGCTGCCGCCAGAAACAGAAGGGTGCTTCTGGTGCAGAGAATGCGTTTCAGTTCTTGTCTGTATAATTTCCACATAGTTGTTATCCTTTCTGCTGTTATATTTTTCTTTTTTATTTTCTGGGGAACAGTTCCAGGTAGAGGTCTTCCAGTCGGGGCTCCTGCGGCCTTGCCTGCGGGATATCGTCCGGGGTTCCCAGATAGCGGAGGGAAACGCTGCCGTCGGCTTCGTTGCGCACGTTGACTACCTGTACCTTTTCTTCCAGACGACTTAAATCCGGGGGGTCGATCGAAGCCTCGAAGACCCTTCCTTCCATCTGGACGACCAGTTCCCGGGTGGAACCGGTCTGCAGGATAGTGCCGTTTTTCATAATGGCGTTGCAGGTTGCAATATATTCGATATCGGACACGATATGGGTGGAGATCAGCACGATCCTGTCGTGGGCGAACTCTGACAGCAGATTGCGGAAGCGGACGCGTTCGCCGGGATCCAGTCCGCTGGTAGGTTCATCCAGCACAAGGAATTCCGGATCGTTCAGGAGCGCCTGACCGATGCCTACCCGGCGTTTCATGCCGCCGGAGAGTTTGGTGATCCTTTTCTTCCGCACGTCTTCCAGTGACAGGCGGGTTAACAGTTCGTCGATCTTTTGCCGGGTCTGTTTGTCCGTCAGGCCTTTCAGGGCGGCGATATATTCCAGATACTGCTGTACGGTGAATTCGGGGTAGAAGCCGAATTCCTGGGGGAGATATCCGATCACATCCCGGTAGGCGTCGCCGAGATGATCGATCTCCACACCGTCGTAACAGATGCGGCCCGAAGTGGGCTTCATAATGCCGCAGATCATGCGCATCAGGGTAGTCTTGCCGGAACCGTTGGCGCCCAGCAGGCCCCAGACGCCGGGGCCAAATTTCAGGCTGACGTCGTCTACGGCAATTTTACTGTTCTGTCTGTCTTTGAATTGCTTTGATACATGTTCTAATGTGAGTTCCATAGATGCCTCCTTACAGGGTGTTGTTTATTTTTTCTTTGCGTGGTCTGGTTTGGGCGGGATAGGGACATGGATCATGGGGTCAGAGCATTTTCTCCGTATAGCTGACAAGCCGCAGCTTCCGATATTCACGATACAGGATGCCGAGACAGAAAAAGGCGTACAGATACCAGAACCAGAGTCCCCCGTCTGGTCGGGAATCTTTGCACCAGTCGATAATCTGCCATATCAGCAGCGTGGCGGCTGCACAGAGCAGTGCTGCCCGCTGCTCAAAGGCAGAAGGAGCGCTGCGGATCCACAACATCAGGCAGCTGGTGGCAGCGGTCAGGAACGGTACGATAAGATAGATGAATATGACCGAACCGGTCAAACCATGCTGCCATACGATAAATGCCAGAACGGACAGCATGGCAAGGTCCCCGATGCCGATAAAAATAAGCTGTGCCGCCAGGCTTCCCAGGGTAGAGAAGCGGGTTGACTGTTCCAGTTCCATCATCCGATACCGGGAAGATCTTCGAAGGATCGGAATGGCGCTCAGCACTACGATACCGCTGCTCAGGCAGAGGAATTCCGGCAGTGGGGAAGTGATCTGGTTCAGGAGTGTTTCATGGTACAGACAAAGGAAAGCGGCGCAGAGCGCAGCCAGTACCAGGCCCTGGAAAAACCAGATTTTCCAGAAGGTAAAGGCAAGCTGCTTCCGGATCAGGGCACCGAAAGACAAAGATGCTCTGTGTTTTGCAAAAGCAGCGTTCAGGCCAAGGCCGGCGAGTTCTTTCGTGGTCTGCATAGAGGAATCATAGGCAAGATTCTTTTCGATGGCAAAAAAAGTGTTCCAGTCTTTTCTTTTTTTCATATTTTCATAGGCCCTCCTGTATGTGAGTGGTAATAAGGTGCGGGTGGCAGTGACATGGCAGTCATATGCATTACAATGGCTTGTTTTGGCCGGTTGCGGGCAGCGCAAAAAGGAGCGTGACAACGGTGTCAATTTGCATTGACTTATCGGGTCATTGTTAGGTCCTTATTTGGCGCGGCGTAGAGCGATTCTGGGTGGCAGGGGTCTGGTATGTGCGTTCAGGCGTTCAGGGATTCAGGGGTTTTTCAGAAGCAACCGCAGCTTTTTCAAGGTTCGATTAAGGCGGGTCTGCACCGTGCGCAGCGGCAGTCCGGTGACGGCGGCAATCTCCCGCAGGGTCAGCTCCTGTCCGTAACGAAGCAGGATAAGCTCCCGCTGATCTTCCTGCAGACAGGTGAAAGCCGCTGCAAGAAGCTGTCTGTCTTCGGCAGCCTGATAGCCGGATTCCGGCCGGCAGATAATGTGGTCCGGCTCTTCTGAAAGCGGTTCCGCGGCCGGAAGACTGCGCTTTATGTCAATGCAGGCGTTGGCGGCGATCCGGTAGAGGAAGGCTTTGAAGTGTCCTCTGTGCTCATAGCGCCCGATAAAACGCACCAGCTTTAAGAAAGTTTCCTGGGCGGCATCCTGTGCGCTCTCCGAATCCGGCATATGCCACAGACAATAGCGCAGGATGGCAGGGTAATACAGTTCTATCAATTCATCCAGACATTCCTGCCGGCCTTTTTGAATTTGTCTGATCAGTTCGTCTTCGCGCGCCAAAGTGATATCCTGCCTTCCTGATTATCTGTTATTTGTTTATTATAACGTGAGGAATGAGGGAAATGATTCAGGAAAAGCGTGTTTTTGGAATTGAAATCTGCTCTGATTAAGAGTAAAATAGATAAGAGATTTTAATGACGAAAGAGAGGATAGGATTCAACATGAAAAAGAGTCAAAACAAATGGATTTGTGCCGCGATCCCGGCGCTTTTACTCCATTGCAGTATCGGTACGGTGTACTGCTGGTCGATTTTCAGCCAGGAGATCGCAGATTACATCGGATTCTCCAAAGGTGCGACGGAGTGGGCGTTCAGCTTCGCAATCTTCTTCCTGGGTATGTCGGCGGCATTCCTGGGAAATGTGGTGGAGAAAGATATTCACAAATCATCCCTGATCGCTGCGATCTGTTTCGCGGCAGGTATGGCCGGAACAGGATTCTTTATCTATTACGGCGGCCAGCATCAGCAGAGCCCTCTGGCGCTTATCGGTATCTACATATGCTATGGTTTTATCATGGGTGTCGGTCTGGGAACCGGTTATCTGTCCCCGGTCAAGACGCTTATGCTCTGGTTTGAAGACCGTAAGGGTCTTGCTACCGGTCTGGCTGTGGCAGGTTTCGGTGCGGCGAAGGCGATTGCCAGCCCTATCATGCAGGCGATGCTGGAGAATCTGGGGGAAGGCGGCATCTACAAGATGTTCCTGATCCTGGCAGTGGTATATTTTATCATGATGTTCACCGGTCACATTTTATTGAAGAAACCTGAAGGATGGCATGAGCCGCAGAAGAAGGAGAAGGGTCAGAGCATCATGGCTGTGATCAAGACCAGACCGGTAGCCAATTATATCGGTATCTGGCTGATGTTCTACATCAATATCACCTGCGGTCTGGCGCTGATCTCTCAGGAGAAGATGATCGTGAAATGTATCGGTCTGGCAGGCGCTGTAGGCGTGATCTCTACGGTTTCCGCAATCTTCAATGCGGGCGGACGTCTCGGCTTCTCCGCATGGGCGGATACCATGAAAGACAGGAATACCATCTACAAGCTGATCTTCGTGCTTTCCATCATCTTTACCGCTCTGGTAATGCTGACGGGCGGTATCAAGAACGGACAGGGCAACATGCTTCTGGTGGTGCTTGTACTGGGACTGATCTTCGTAGTCAATGCGGGATACGGCGGCGGCTTCTCCAACGTGCCGACACTTCTTTCCGACCATTACGGCATGGGCAGCATCAGTGCACTGCATGGTATTACGCTGTCAGCCTGGGCGTTTGCAGGTCTTACGGGTAACCAGGTGGCGAACCTGATCGTGAACAGTACTGGAGAATTCATGCAGGATTCCCACGGCAACAGCATTAATCCGGTGGGATATCAGAATGTGCTGTATCTGACGATCGTGCTCTATATCGTGGCGCTGCTGATCAGCCTGTTTATGGTACGTCCTTTGAATAAGGATGCGAAGAAGAAATAAGTATCGGCAGTCAGGCATAGAAGCCGGACTTAGAAGGAAAGAGCAGACTTTTATAGTAAATCATAATAAGGAAATACAGATCAAAATACAGGAAAGACCACTCGGGGCCTCATGGTATATGAGGCCGGGGTGGTCTTTCTTGATTGTGAAGATTTCGTTGACCAAACAAAGATAAAGTATTATGATAGGAAAGAATCTGTTCGGGGAAACAGGTGAAAATCCTGTACGAGCCCGTCGCCGTGAGACACGTGATAAACTGCAGATTCCGTTTGGGAGGCCGGCAGCCTTTGGCGGTCCGGCTCAGCTCTTCAAATGGAAAAGTGCGATAACGTCTGCCTGACCGGAAGCCACAATCCGGGACAAGTCATTGAAGCGATTCGAGAAGGCCGGCAGTCTGTTTGTGTCAAGTCGAAATATCCGGACAGAGACATTTTACGTAATGGCAAAGAGGAGAGAAAAGCTGTTACGGCTTCTCTGGTATGACCGCGAGGGCCGGTTAAGAAGGGAAGAGAACGACCGGGAAGATTCTGACAGAGATCTTCGGGTAAAATAAAAACAAAGGAGACAAAGAACATGCAGATGAATCAAGGCAAAAAAGTATCGTCATTCATCCTTTGTATGGTGCTTATTGTGGCTATGGCACTTAGTACAGTTGGTTGTAATGGCAGTAAAGACGGTGGAGCAGCTTCCGGAGATGCGGGAGCACAGGCCGGTGCAGAGGTGCAGCGGGAAGGCGGCGAGCTGGGAGAGGGCAGCAAAGAATTTGCCCTTACCGTGACGGACAAGGACGGCAATGAGACCCAGTTTGAGATCCACACGGACAAGGAGATGGTGGGCGAGGCGCTGCAGGAGCTTAACCTGATCGACGGTGAAGAAGGAGAGTATGGCCTTTTTGTGAAGACAGTGAACGGTATTACCGCTGATTATGATACGGACGGTGTATACTGGGCCTTCTATGTCAATGGCGAATATGCGACTTCGGGGGTTGACGTTACGCAGATCACAGAGGGAGACAGCTATGCCCTCAAGGTGGAGTAGGATGCGCAGAAGCGGCATGCGGCTTACGACCCGGGAGATTGCGGTATTCGCCATGCTGGGTGCGGTGATGTACGCTTCCAAGATGCTGATGGAGGTGCTTCCGAATGTGCATCTTCTTGGCACCTTTGTGGTGGCCTTCACGGTGGTATACCGGAAAAAGGCGTTGTACCCGATTTACATTTATGTGATCTTAAACGGTATTTTCAGCGGGTTTGCCACATGGTGGGTACCTTACCTGTATGTTTGGACAGTCCTGTGGGGTGCGGTCATGCTTCTGCCGCGGCATATGCCGAAGAAGGTGCAGCCGTTTGTCTATATGACGGTCTGTGCGGCGCATGGGTTTCTGTTCGGGACGCTGTATGCCCCGGCACAGGCGGTTTTGTTCGGGCTGAGTTTTCGGGGGATGATCGCGTGGATCGTGGCGGGGCTGCCCTGGGATCTGATCCATGGCGTGAGTAATTTCATGTGCGGTATGCTGATCGTGCCGGTCATAACGCTGCTTCGGTTTGCGGAAGGCCATGCGGAGATATCGTGAAGAACAGGCAGATGAGAAAAAGGGCGGGGAAGAATAGCTTCTCCGTCTTTTGTTTGTCTTTTATTTTCCGGGGTATTTGTGTCAAAGGCTGACATGGGGGTGCAAGTGTGTTATAGTGTGAGGAGTACTGGATTTGCAGAGTGGAATCATGGGGTTGGAGTGGAGTGAGAAACAGAAGGAGCAGTAGAAAGAGCCGTTTGGCCGGAAATGGGGTAAAGATGGAGAAGAAAGAGAGAACCAGAAAGAATCTGCTGTATTTTCCGCTGGGGACGGTGGGAAGGGATATGGTCTACAGCCTGATCAACAGCTATCTGCTGACTTTTGTGCTGTTTACGCATACGTTAAGCGGAGCGCAGGTGGCGGCTGTCACGGGGATCATGATCGCGGCCCGGGTGTTCGACGCTTTAAACGACCCGGTGATGGGGAATATTATCGAGCGGACCCGTTCGAAATACGGGAAGTTCAAACCCTGGCTGCTGGCCGGGGGACTGTCTACTTCGGTGGTGATCTGCCTGCTGTTTAATGTGCAGCTGCAGGGATGGGCTTTTGTGTGGTTTTTTGCGCTGTTGTATTTTGCTTTCAGCATTACGTATACGATGAGTGATATTGCCTATTGGGGGATGATCCCGGCGCTGGGGTCGGATGCCGATGCCAGGAACCGGTTTACGTCCAGGGCGACTCTTTTTGCGGGGATCGGGGGCGTGCTGGCTTCCATTCTGATTCCTGTGCTCAGTACGGGCCAGACGGCCATCGGCGGCAGCACGGCCGTGGCTTATGGGAGGATTGCAATGGTGATCGCCGTTCTTTCGCCGCTTTTTATCCTGTTTACGCTGTTCGGGGTGCAGGAGAACCGGGCGGCGGTGCCGGAGGAGCGGACGAGGGAGCGGTTTTCCTTAAGGGCGGTTTTCAGGACCATTGCCCGCAATGACCAGCTGGTGTGGATCGCGGTCATTTTCCTGATCCAGCAGGTGGGAAACGGGCTGGTGAACGGCGGCATCGGTTCTACGTATATTTATTTCACGTTTGGCTACGACGGGGGCTTGTACTCGCTGTTTACGATGGTGGGGATGTCGGCCACGGCGTTTTTGATGATCTTCTATCCGGCCATTTCCAGACGGCTGCACAGGAAAAAGCTGCTGGGGATCATGGCGGCGCTGGCGGTGTTCGGCTATGGGCTGATGCTTGTATCCCTGCCGGTTCCGGGTAACGGTATGGGGAAATTCGGGCTGCTCACGGTGGGTTTCATGCTCTCGAATTTCGGGCAGTACTGTTTCTATCTGATCATGATGATCTCTATTATGAATACGGTGGAGTACAATGAATACCGGTTTGGCACCAGGGATGAAGGGATCATCACCTCGCTGCGGCCTTTTATCACGAAAATGAGCTCCGCGCTGATCGTGGCGCTCACCTCCGCGTCCTATCTGCTCTTCGGCGTGACCGGCTATACCAATCAGATCTCCGACCTGGAACAGCAGTGCGCCCAGGGACTGATCACGGAGGAACAGAAGCTGGCACAGATATCGGGTATTATTTTCGGAACTACAGGCGGAAAGTACGGCGGCGTGCAGGCCGGACAGAGTACCGGGCTGCTGGTCACGATGACGGTGGTGCCCTGTGTATTGATGCTGCTTTCCTACTATTTATATAAGAAGAAATACAAACTGGATGAAGAAGAGTACGACCGGATCTGCAGGGAGCTGGGGAAGGTTTGAAGCGGTTCGCAGATTTTTGTATACAGTGACAAATACGGGAAGGAAGTGGGTGCGATATGGAGGAAAAGAAGAAAGAATACTGGCTGACTTATGACAGCACGATCGGGGAATTGTATGATAATCCGGTGGGGCATGACGCGCTGGCGAGGGTGCTTTTGCAGCTGGGACTGCCAGAGCGACTCATTACCAATCGGGCGGTGGCGAATCTGAAGCTGCGCACGCTGGCGAATCTGGCGTGCAGTAACGGGTTGGGGAGGAAGCTGACCGGCGGGCGGTTCGGGCTGGACTTTTTCGATGCGCTGCTGGAGCTGGTGGAGGGTGAGAAGGACGAACCGGCGGTTCCTGCGGGGAAGATTACGCCCAAATGGTGGAAAGAGGCGGTATTTTATCAGATCTATCCGCGAAGTTTCTGTGACAGCAACGGGGACGGTATCGGCGATCTGCAGGGCATCATCAGCCGGCTGGATTACCTGCAGGAGCTGGGCGTGGATGCGCTGTGGCTTTCACCGATCTACGATTCGCCCAATGACGACAACGGTTATGATATCAGAGACTATGACAGGATCATGGAAGAATTTGGCACGATGGAGGATTTTGAGCGGCTTCTTGCGGAGGTGCACAGGCGGGGAATGCGGCTGATCATGGATCTGGTGGTGAACCACACTTCCGATGAGCACAGATGGTATCAGGAGGCGAAAAAGCCGGGTTCGCCGTATCGGGACTTTTATTTCTTCCGGCAGGATGACGGCAGCCATACGCCGCCCAACAACTGGACTTCCTTTTTCTCCGGGCCGGCCTGGAAGTATGAGGAGGCGTGTGACAGCTGGGCGCTGCACCTTTTTTCCGGAAAACAGATGGACTTAAACTGGGACAATCCGCGGATGCGGGAGGAAGTGACTGCAATGGTCAACCGATGGCTGGACCGGGGCGTGGACGGCTTCCGCATGGATGTGATCAATTATATCTCGAAAAAGGAAGGGCTGCCAGAGGGCAATGAGACCATCGGGGCTTTGATGGGGTATACAGGGATCGAGCATTATTATTACGGGCCGAAGCTGCACCAGTATCTGCGGGAGCTGCAGGAGAAGGCCTTTGCGCCGCACGGAGCATTTTCGGTGGGCGAGACGCCGGGGCTGGGCATGAAGATGTGTCAGCTGGTGACGGGAGAAGAACGCCGGGAGCTGGATATGGTGTTTTCCTTCGATCATCTGGAGACGCCGGGACATGTGCGGATGGAAGACTATGCCTATGATCTGAATTATTTCAGGGACTATATGATCGACTGGATGGAGCATTACGGCAGCAACTGCTGGATGTCCCTTTTTTATAACAACCATGACAATCCGCGTATGATCAGCAAGATCACGCGGGACGCTTCCCGTCATACGGCGCTTGCCAGTCTGCTGGCGGTGATGCAGTTTTCGCTTAAGGGGACGCCTTTTATCTACCAGGGGGATGAGATGGGGCTGGCCAACTATGGCTTTACGTCCATGGAGCAGATCACGGATGTGGAGGCCCGGGGATATTATGCCGAACATGTTAAAAAGGAGCCGGCAGAGAAGGTGTTTGCCACAATCCTGGCGGGAACCAGGGAACACGCCCGGGTGATGCTGCCCTGGAATGAGAAGCTGCCGGCCTGTCACGCAGGACTGTGGCAGGAACCGAAGGAGGAGGTGCTTTCGGCTTACAGGAAGCTGCTGCGGCTGCGGCGGGAAGAGAAGGCCTTCGTCTACGGAGCGTTCCGGGTGCTTGACAGGCGCAAAGACCGCTTCGTGTATGCCAGAAAGCTGGGGGAGAGGGTCTATGTGGTGGACTGCAATCTGGGCGGGAAGCCCTGCCGGGCCTTTTCTCTGCAAGGAAAATGGAAGCTGGTGTATGATACGGTACGGGCGGAAGAAAGAACGGTGAGGACATTGCAGGGATACGAGGCGCGTATCCTGCTCCGGGTTTGAGAGCAGCAGGTGCAGAAGCACAGGACAGATGTCGTTGTTTGAGGGCGGCAGGTGCAGAAGTGCAGGACAGACGTCGTTGTTTGAGGGCGGCAGGTGTAAAGCACAGGCCGGATGTCATCATTGCGGGAAAAAGATACGAAAGAAGGAGTAACATGTCGATTGATTATAAGAACAAAGGACTGACCCTGTTGAAAAAGGGACAAAGCGGGATCATTCACGCGGTGTTCAGCCGTTTCGGGTTGATCTTACTGATGCTTGTGGCACAGGTTTTGATCCTGTTCAGTATTTTTCAGTGGTTTCAGGCGATGATTCCCCATATTTTCGGCGGTACGGTGATATTGACTTCCGTGATCGTGGTATATCTGCTGAACAACCGGATCAATCCCACGGCCAAGATCACATGGCTGATCGTGATCCTGATTCTGCCGGTGTTCGGCGTGCTGCTGTTTTTGTATACGCAAAGCGATCTGGGGCACCGGGTTTTGAAGGAGTGGGCCAATAAGATGGTCTCGGATACGAGAACGGGCATCCGGCAGGATGAGCGTGTGATGGAGCGTCTGGCAGAGGAGAACGGCGGAGCGGCGGCGCTGGCGCATTATATGGGGCGGAGCGGCTGTCATCCGGTGTATGATAAGACGGCGGTCACTTATTTCCCGCTGGGCGAGGAAAAGTTTGAAGAGATGCTTAAGCAGCTGGAGGCGGCGCAGCATTTTATTTTCATGGAATATTTTATCGTCAGCGAGGGAATCATGTGGGGCAGGGTGCTGGAGATTCTGGCGAGAAAGGCGGCGGCGGGCGTGGATGTGCGTGTCATGTATGACGGCACCTGCGAGTTCGCGCTTCTGCCGCATGATTATCCGAAGCGTCTGCGGAAGCTGGGCATCAAGTGCAAGATCTTTGCGCCGGCATCGCCTTTTGTCTCCACCCACTATAATTACCGGGATCACAGGAAGATTCTGGTGATCGACGGGCAGACGGCTTTTAACGGCGGCGTCAATCTCTCGGACGAATACATCAACCAGAAGATGAAATTCGGACACTGGAAGGACACGGCCGTTATGATCAAAGGGGAGGCGGTGAAGAGCTTTACCCTGATGTTTCTGCAGATGTGGGGGATGGACGGTGGAAAGGTGGAGTTCGATACGTTTCTGGCCTATCCCACATTAGAGGTACGGGATGCCAAAGGGTATGTGATTCCCTACGGCGACCGGCCGCTGGACGAGGATCAGGTGGGGGAGCGGGTATATATGGATATGCTGAACCGGGCGCTTAAGTATGTGCATATCATGACGCCTTATCTGATCCTGGACGGGGAGATGGAGACGGCGCTTAAGTTCGCGGCGGAGAGAGGCGTGGAGGTGGCGGTGCTTTTGCCGGGGATTCCCGATAAGCGGATTCCCTATGCGCTGGCCAAGACCCACTATGCGTCTCTGCTTGAGTCGGGCGTGAAGATCTTCGAGTATACGCCGGGATTCGTCCATGCGAAGGTGTTTGTCAGCGACGACAGGGAAGCGGTGGTGGGCACCATCAATCTGGATTACCGCAGTCTCTACCATCATTTTGAGTGCGCCACTTATATGTACGGGACGGACTGTATCCCGCAGATCGAGGCGGATTTTCAGGCCACGTTGGCGAAATGCAGGCAGGTGACGAAGGAGACGGTGCGGCACGAAAAGTGGACGATGAAACTGTTGGGAAGCCTGATGAAGGTGGCGGCTCCGCTGCTGTAATCCCAGGCTTATGCGGCGCGCCGGATAAATCCGCTGCCCGGCATAACGGTATAGCAAAGGAGTATAAATCTTATGATCCTGGAGAAGTTAAAGGAGCAGGCTCATTTTACAAATCATGAAAAAGAAGTTGCCGGATATATTCTGGAACATCTGGACAGGATTCCGGAAATGTCAAGCGGGGAACTGGCAAACGCTTCTTTTACCAGCAAGGCTACGGTGGTTCGTTTGAGCCAGAAACTGGGCCTTGCCGGTTATCAGGAGTTCCGGCTCAGACTGGTGGAGGAGATCCATCAGAAGAACCGGCTTTCCCGGATGCTGGAGGGAGAACCCATCACGGATCAAAGCGCTTATGCGGATATTATCCGTACGCTTCCGATCCTGTATGACAAGGCGGTGACCAACACCCGGCTTGCCTTTGACAAAAATGTGATGAACCGGATCAACAATGTGATACAGAGGGCGGAGTGTATCGACATCTACGGTACGGGTATCAGCTACATAGTGGCGCAGGCGGCAGTGTTTAAGTTCGCCACGCTGGGGCTGGAATGTTCGGCCTATGAAAGCATTAACGCCCATTATCTGGCGGCGAGGAAGCATAAGAAAACCATTGCCTTCCTGATCAGCTTTACGGGAGCGAACCGGACCGTAATCCAGATGGCGAAATATCTTCGGGAAGCGACCAACAATTATGTGGTAGGACTGATGGGACCGCATGATCAGGTGATACGCAGATGGTGTCATGAGATCGTGGAGATTCCCAACCGGGATTCGCTTCTCAGTCTGGATGTGATCACGTCCTTTTCCGCGGTCAATTATGTACTGGATATTTTCTTTGCCCTGCTTCTTGCGGGACGATATGAAGAGCATGCGAAATCCTCTCTGGAAATGCTGGCGCATGGGGATCTGCTGCTGGATAAGACAGAAGAAGACGCTTGAGATGTTAAAACGGACAGACCTTTGGACCTTTGTTACAGAAACGAAGGTCCTTTTTTTGCCAATTCTGAAACGATGAAACTATCCGGCGTTCTTTTATTGCCGGAAAAAGAGTCCCGTGCTATATTCAGCTTAACAACTATAGTATACGAAATTTCTAATGTCGTTAACTATAAAAAACAAACGGAAAATAAGAACAGGAGGGAACGGTAATGGGAAAATACCATGAGCTGGCAAAAGAGATCGTAAAAAATGTCGGCGGGAAAGAAAATATTTCGGGGCTGGTACATTGTATCACGCGTCTGCGGTTTACCTTAAAGGATGAGGGAAAGGCGAAGGACGATGTGCTCAAAGCCATGGAAGGCGTTGTCACCGTGATGAAGAGCGGCGGACAATACCAGGTGGTCATCGGCAATCATGTGCCGGAAGTGTTTGAGGATGTGATGGAGCTGATCGACTTAAAGGAAGACGGCGGGCAGGGAGAGAAGGAGAAGAAGGGAAGACTGCTTGACAGGGCCATCGACGTGGTGTCCGGCATTTTTCAGCCTATTCTTGGCATCATGGCTGCCTGCGGTATGCTGAAAGGGCTGAATACGCTGCTTGTGGCCCTTGGGCTTTACAGCGCCGAGTGCGGCGGATATCTGATCATCAATGCTGCAGGCGATGCATTGTTTACCTTTCTGCCCCTGTTCCTTGGTTATACGGCGGCAAAGAAATTTGGCTTAAAGCCAATGCTTGGTCTTGCCATCGGCGCGGCCATGTGTTATCCGGGGATCCAGTCGGGAACTTTGTCGGCAGGCATGGAACCCATGTACAGTTTATTGGAAGGCACCATGTTTGCTTCTCCGGTATATATTAACTTTTTCGGAATCCCCGTAATTTCCGTGGATTATACGGGAACGGTCATTCCGGTCATTCTGGCGGTATGGTTTGCGTCCAAATGCGAGAAGTTCTTTAATAAACTGATTCCGGATCTGGTGAAGTTTTTCTTTGTACCAATGCTGACACTGCTGGTGACGCTGCCTGTATCCGTGATTTTCCTGGGGCCGGTCGCAACGTTTGGTTCTACGCTGATTTCGGAGTTTACGCTGGCAATCCGCGGTTTCAGTCCCCTGCTTGCGGGTGCGGTTGTAGGACTGACCTGGCAGATTCTCGTCATTTTCGGAATGCACTGGGGATTTATCCCCGTCTACATCAACAATGTGATGACGCTTGGCTATGACAATGTGATGATGCCTTTCTTTGCCTGTACTTTTGCAACCTCCGCAGTCGTATTGGCTATTTTCTTTAAGACGAAGGATATAGAAGCTGCGGGAAATGGCGATCCCCAACTTTATCTCCGGTATTTTCGGTGTAACGGAGCCTGCTATTTACGGTATTTTGCTGCCGCTCAAGAAGCCGTTTATCATCAGCTGTATTGCGGGCGGAATCGGTGGTGCATTCTACGGACACTTTAATTTCCGGAAGTTTATTCTGGGCGGTATGGGAATCTTCGAGCTGCCTAATATGATGAATCCGGACGGAACCATGGGAAATATCATTGTTGCCTTTGCGGGGATCGGCATCTCCATGGCGGCAGGCTTTCTTCTTACGATGTTGTTCTATAAAGAAAGGGAAGAAACGGCGGAGACGGCGAAAGTGTCAGCGACAGGCGTTGCTGCGGTGAAAGAGAAGGACGGGAAGATTGCGCTTGCCAGTCCGCTGAAAGGAAAAGTATTAAAACTGTCGGAAGTGAAGGACGAGGCTTTTGCCTCGGGAGTCCTGGGACAGGGCGCGGCTGTTGAACCGGAAGAGGGCGTGCTGTATGCACCGGCGGACGGGACGGTTTCCGCATTGTTCCCGACAGGCCATGCGATCGGCCTCACAACACAGACAGGGCTGGAACTTCTGATGCATGTGGGCATGGACACGGTGCAGCTGGAAGGAAAAGGATTTAAGGCGTTTGTGGAAACCGGTGAAACGGTAAAGCAGGGACAGAAGCTTCTTGAGTTTGACCGGAAACTGATCAGCGAGGCCGGCTATAGTCTGGTGACGCCTGTACTGGTAACGAATTCGGATGACTTTGAACAGGTGGAGATCACGGGAGACGAGAAGGTGAAGGCAGGAGATCTGCTGTTAAGCATCATGTAAGGACGACAGCGGGAACGGCACGTTGAAACGTGTGCGGAAAAAATCTTTTGCCTGGTACAGGGAAGTCATCGCGGCGAACGGTGAGAACTTATTTTGATATTCCAATGGAGCGGATAAAAGTGGTAGAATAAGGACGAGACTGTAACAGGACAGAGGAAAATTTGACGGGAGGACGGGCTGTTAATGTACGGTGCGGATAAGATGAACAGAAAACCTTTGGGGGCCAGGATCGAAGATGAGCTGATGAAGTATATCCTGCAGGAACCGGTGGAGCCGGGACAGAAGATTCCCAATGAATTTGAGCTGGCGGAGCGGTTCGGAGTGGGGCGCAGCACCATCCGGGAGGCGGTGAAGGGACTGGTATCCCGCGGCATTCTGGAGGTCCGCAGGGGTTCCGGTACGTATGTGATCAATACGAGTTCTTTTGAGGTGGATCCGCTGGGGTTCGGTAAGATTGAGGACAAGTATAAGCTGGCGCTGGATCTGTTCGAGGTGCGGCTGATGATTGAGCCGGAGATTGCCGCGCTGGCCTGCAGGAACGCGTCGGCGGAGGAATTGAGGACGCTCAAAAGGCTGTGCGACGAGACGGAACAGCTGTATCGAAGCAGCCGCAATCATATCAGTAAGGACATCGAGTTCCACACCTGCATTGCCCGCTGCAGCAAAAATCAGGTGGTGGAGACGTTGATCCCGGTTATCAACACGGCGGTCTATACGTTTGCCAACCTGACCCATCATATGCTGATGGAGGAAACGATCAAGACCCACCGGGCGGTTACGGACGCCGTGCTGAAACGGGATTCGGTGGGCGCCAGATGTGCCATGATGATGCATTTGACGTATAACCGGCAGGCGATCATGAAGATTCTCGAGGAGCGGGAAAAAGAAGGGTGAGAGAAATACATCAGATGTTTGCAAACGTATAACAGACGACTGAAAAAATACAATAGCTATAATACACAAAAGATGGTGGGGAACAGCGTGGATTTCCCATCATTTTTTGTGCAAAAAGTAGAAGTGAAAATAAATACATCAGATGTATTGAATGAAAAATATGGTGATTATATAATTTAACCACAATAACATAAGACGTCAGATGTTAAAGGATAGTGAAGTGTTTCAAATTCAATCATAACGGTAAAACAGGAGGGTTCAAATAATGGCTGGTGAAGCAATGGCTTTAAATCCGACCAGATTGGTGATTGCGGCAATTCTGGGGCTTGCGGTATTACTTTTGTTGATCATTAAGTTTAAGGTGCAGGCGATGGTTTCCATATTGGTGGGAGCGATCGTGATCGGACTCGGGGCGGGGATGCCTTTCGAGAATATTGTGACGGCGGTAAATGACGGTATCGGGAACACGCTAAAAGGAATTGCGCTGCTGGTAGGGCTGGGATCCATGTTCGGAGCGATTCTGGAGGCCTCGGGAGGAGCGCAGACACTGGCGGTCAGTATGGTCCGGTGGTTCGGCGATAAGAAAGCGGCCTGGGCGCTGGGGATTACAGGTCTGGTCATCGCCATGCCGGTATTTTTCGACGCCGGATTGATCATTCTGATCCCGCTGGCATTCTCGCTGGCGAAACGGACGAAACGTTCTTCCCTTTTTTATGCGATCCCGCTTTTAGCAGGACTGGCAGTTGGCCATGCGTTTATCCCGCCTACGCCGGGACCGGTGCTGGTGGCTACCATGCTGAATGTGGAGCTGGGCTGGGTCATTATGGTAGGTGTGCTGTGCGGTATCGTGGCAATGGTGGTAGCGGGGCCTGTGTGGGGTTCCATCTGCGGCAATAAGTACATGGTTCCGGTGCCGGAGCATGTGGCGAACCAGGCGGATTTCGATGAGTCGAAGCTGCCGAAGTTCTGGACAATCGTAGGGATCATCCTGATTCCGCTGGTATTGATCATTCTGGATTCCGTAGCGGGGGTTGTGCCGGCGCTGAGCGGTCTGGCACCGATCTTCGGTTTCCTGGGAGAGCCTTTTGTGGCGCTGCTGATCGCAACGATCGCGGCGATGCTGATTCTTGGATTAAAACATGGTTATAAGATGGATGAGTTGGAAAAGATCATGACGAAGTCGCTGGAGCCTACGGGGCTGATCCTGCTGGTAACGGCCTGCGGCGGTGTGCTGCGGTATATGCTGCAGTATTCCGGTTTGGGTGATCTGATCGGCAATGCGGTGTCTTCGGCGAATCTGCCGATCGTGGTGGTGGCGTTTGTCGTGGCGGCATTAGTCAGGATCTGTGTAGGTTCCGCGACGGTGGCCATGACGATGGCAGCAGGCATCATCGCGGCGATGCCGGGGATCGCAGATCTGTCACCTCTGTATCTGGCCTGCACGACGGCGGCGGTGGCCGGTGGAGCGACGGTGTGTTCACATTTCAATGACTCCGGATTCTGGCTGGTAAAGTCACTGGTGGGAATGGATGAAAAGACGACCCTTAAGACATGGACGATCATGGAGACGCTGGTAGGCGGAACCGGATTTGTGGTGGCGCTTGTTGTTTCGTTCTTTGCATAACGTGAAGAGACTTTCTAAGGCATCTTTAAAACGCTGCCTGAGAAAATCTAAAACTTCACGTTGGAGAATGCCTGAAATACGGCATTCTTCGCATGGCTGCCCGGTCAAGTATGAAGGGGATTGGTATTAAGAAGTATTTTGATCTTGTGTGAAGAATAAATAAAGGTAAAAACTGACAGAGGAATGGGAAAGGAGAAGAAGGGGTATGGAATTAAAGAGTCAGGAAATGCGTAAACTGGCGCCGGAATTAGACCCGCTGCGGATCGGAACGGGATGGAAGCCGGAGGATCTTTCTAAGGTGCAGGTGATGATCGAGAGCACTTACGGCGACAGCCATCCGGGCAGCGGGCATTTGAACCTGCTGGTGGAGGAAGTGCGGAAAGGCGTCGAGGAGGCCGGCGGGCATGGCGCAAGATATTATTGTACGGATATCTGCGACGGCGAGAGTCAGGGAACGGACGGTATCAATTACAGTCTGGCAAGCCGGGAGATGATCGCCAATATGATCGAGATTCATGCAGGAGCCACGCCTTTTGATGCGGGAGTCTATCTGGCAAGCTGCGACAAGGGAATGCCGGGCAATCTGATGGGGCTGGCGAGAGCGGATGTCCCCGGTGTGGTGGTGCCGGGCGGTACGATGAATGCGGGGCCGGAGATGCTTACGTTGGAGCAGCTTGGCATGTACAGCGCTAAATTCCAGCGGGGCGAGATTGATGAGGAAAAGTTAAACTGGGCGAAGTGTAACGCCTGTCCCAGCTGTGGGGCCTGCTCTTTTATCGGTACGGCGTCCACGATGCAGATTATGGCGGAGGCGCTGGGGCTTGCGCTGCCGGGCAGTGCGCTGATGCCGGCCACCAGTCCGGATCTGCTGGCTTTTGCAAGGGAAGCGGGGGCGCAGGCAGTGAAGCTGGCGACCATGCCGGGGATGCGGCCCAGCGAGATGATCACCATGGACAGCTTCGAGAATGCGATCCTGGTGCATGCGGCTGTATCCGGCAGTACCAACTGTCTGCTGCATATTCCGGCCATCGCGCATGAATTCGGGTTGGAGGTTACGGGAGATACCTTCGACAGACTGCACAGGAACGCCAGATATCTTCTGGATGTGCGTCCGGCGGGCCGCTGGCCGGCGGAGTGCTTCTACTATGCGGGCGGTGTGCCGGCGATCATGGAAGAGATACGGGAGTATCTGCATCTGGACGTGATGACCGTGACGGGTAAGACGCTGGGCGAGAATCTGGATGAGCTGAAACGAAACGGTTTCTATGAGCGGTGTGAGAAGTGGTTGCAGGAGTTTAATGAGCGGTATCATGTTTCGTTGACCAGAGAGGATATTATAAGACCTTTTGATCAGGCACTGGGAACGGATGGCAGCATCGCCATCCTGCGGGGTAATCTGGCGCCGGAGGGGGCTGTGATCAAGCATACGGCCTGTCCGAAGGAGATGTTTAAGGCAGTTCTGCAGGCCAGACCTTTTGACAGTGAGGAAGAATGTCTGGATGCGGTCTTAAAGCATAAGGTGCAAAAGGGCGATGCCGTCTTTATCCGCTATGAGGGGCCGAAGGGCAGCGGTATGCCGGAGATGTTCTACACTTCCGAGGCAATCAGCAGCGATAAAGAGCTGGGAAAAAGCATTGCGCTGATCACGGATGGCCGTTTCTCCGGAGCATCCACAGGGCCGGTGATCGGGCACTGCAGCCCGGAGGCGGTGGACTGCGGACCCATCGCGCTGGTGGAAGAAGGGGATCTGATCGAGATCGATGTGGAAGAACGGAAACTGAATATCATCGGAATTGCAGGGGAACGTAAGACGATGGAGGAAGTGGCCGCTGTGCTGGAAGAGAGACGGAAGCAGTGGAAGCCCAGAGAGCCTAAGTATAAGAAAGGGGTTCTGAGGATGTTCAGTGAACATGCGGTAAGTCCGATGAAAGGGGCATATCTGGATTTTTAAGCGTAAACCTTGATGAGGGTTACGGGATGGAGATATCCGTGCGAAACGGTCTGGCGACAGAGTCCGTTAACAAACAGGATATCTGAAAGACAGGATAACGGGAAGACAGGATAGCAGAAAGACAGTATAGCAGGAAGAGGAGATGGGTGCATGAAGACGATTGCAGAACAATTTTATGAATATGGAGTAGTGCCGGTAGTGGTGCTGGAGGAAGCGAAGGACGCGCTGCCGTTGGCAAAAGCGCTGGTGGAGGGTGGTCTGCCCTGTGCGGAGGTGACATTCCGCACGGAGGCGGCGGAAGAGTCCATCCGTTTGATGAGTGAGAAGTATCCGGAGATGCTGGTCGGAGCAGGAACGGTGCTGACGACAAAGCAGGTGGACCGGGCTGCAGCAGCAGGGGCGAAGTTCATCGTCAGCCCCGGTTTTGATCCGGAGATCGTGGATTATTGTCTGGAGAAAAAGATTCCGGTATTCCCGGGATGTATCACGCCTTCTGAGGTGGCGCAGGCAGTGAAGCGCGGTCTGGAGGTGGTGAAGTTCTTCCCGGCGGAGCAGGCCGGCGGCGTGGCGATGATCAAGGCGATGGCGGCCCCCTATACGATGGTGAAGTTTATGCCTACAGGCGGCATCAGTGCAAAGAATTTAAAGGATTATCTTAGTTTCGGCAAGATCCTGTGCTGCGGCGGCAGCTGGATGGTGAAGGGGGATATGATACGGAACGGGGAATTTGATAAGATCCGGGAGCTGACAAAAGAGGCTGTGGAGCTGGCAGCGTCGATCCGGGGATAAAGGCGGATAAGACGACCGGGAAATAAGACAGGGAAAGCATAAGGTTAAGGCGCAGGTTGGAAAGTCCGAAAGAGAAAGTCTGGACTGGAAAGCCTGCGCGAGAGCGGAGAACAAGTGGGAAACAGGAACGGGAAAGCCTGCGCGAGAGCGGAGAACAGACGGAACAAGCGCGGAGAAAAGAGTCGGGAAAAGAGAGGGAGAACATTATGGAACTGAATTTGAGACCAGAAAAGGAATGCAGATATGATGCGGTGTCTTTGGGCGAGGTAATGCTGCGGTTGGATCCGGGCGAAGGACGGATTCGGACAGCCAGAAGTTTCCGGGCCTGGGAGGGCGGCGGAGAGTACAATGTTGTTCGCGGACTGCGCAGATGCTTCGGATTAAAAACGGGTGTTATCACTGCTTTTGCGGATAATGAAGTCGGGATGTTGATGGAAGACTTTATTCTGCAGGGCGGCGTGGACACTTCACTGATCAAGTGGATGAAGACGGACGGAATCGGCAGGACCTGCCGGAACGGATTGAATTTTACAGAGCGAGGCTTTGGCATCCGCGGAGCAGTGGGATGCTCCGACCGTGCGAATACGGCAATCTCCAAGGCGACGCCGGAGGATTTTGATTTTGAGCATATCTTCGGGGAGCTGGGTGCGCGCTGGCTGCATACGGGCGGTATCTATGCGGCATTGTCCGAGCAGTCCTGTGAGACGGTACTGGCGGCGATCAAGACGGCCAAGAAATACGGCACGGTGATTTCTTATGACCTGAATTACAGGCCTTCCATGTGGAGCGCCATCGGCGGCCTTGCCAAGGCGCAGGAGGTCAATAAGGAGATCGCAAAGTATGTGGATGTGATGATCGGCAATGAGGAAGACTTCACGGCCTGTCTGGGATTCGAGATCGAGGGAAATGATGAGAACTTAAAGGAACTGAATCTGGACGGTTATAAGAAGATGATCAATCATGCGGCGCAGGTTTATCCGAATTTCAAGGTGGTTGCCACCACGCTGCGTGAGGTGAAGACGGCTACAGTGAACGACTGGAGCGCTATCTGCTGGGCGGACGGCGAAATCTACAAGGCGAAGGACTACAAGGGACTGGAGATCATGGACCGCGTGGGCGGCGGCGATTCCTTTGCGTCCGGTCTGATCTATGGCCTGATGACTACGGGAGACGCGGAGCTGGCGGTCAACTATGGCGCGGCACATGGAGCACTGGCCATGACGACGCCGGGTGATACGACCATGGCCAGCCGGAAGGAAGTAGAGGCGATCATGGGCGGAGCAGGCGCGCGGGTGCAGAGATAGCAGGCGCTTCGAATCTCCGGAAGAAGCATAAGATGTGAAAACAACGGATATAATAACGGAAACAAACATGAAAACTGAAACGGCGGGCACTGTCTTGGAAAGTAACAGGACAGTGCCTGTTGTTATTAGGGATTGCGTCAGGCGGACCATGATTCCCTCATCTTTTTGCTGGATAGTGACTTGGATTCCCTCATCTTTTTGTGATTATATAAAATAATTCCCTCATATTTTTGTAAATCATATGGTAAAATTCCCTCATTTTTTTGCACTGCATTGTATTTTTCGAGAAAATGGCATATACTGATAAAGGGAAAAGCAGAAGGAGTGTGGGCGGTCATGGTTTATTTGAAACGAAAAATAGATACATTTCTGATGGAGTGGAAGAATGACCCGTTGAGGAAGCCGCTGGTGGTCAAGGGGCCGCGGCAGGTCGGGAAGACGGAGTCCATCAGAAGATTCGGGGAACAGAACTATGAGTGCATGGTGGAGATCAACTTTGTGGAAGAACCGAAGTACAGGATGATCACGGCGGACGGCTACAAGACGGCGGATCTGGTCCGGAATATTTCGCGCATGGATCCGACGAAGAAATTCGTCGAGGGGAAAACGCTGCTCTTTTTTGATGAACTGCAGGAGTTTCCGGAGATTGCCACGGCACTCAAATTTTTTGCACAGGACGGAAGATTTGATGTCATATGCAGTGGTTCCATGCTGGGTATCCATTATGGAAGGATAGAGAGCAACAGTGTGGGGTATAAGTCGGATTATACCATGCATTCCCTTGATTTTGAGGAATTTCTGTGGGCGAAGGGTTATGAGGAGAGTGTTGCAGATGAACTTCTGGATCATATGCGGGAGGAAAAGCCGTTTAACGAGGCGCAGATGTCCGTCTACGGCGGTCTGTTTCTGGATTATTGTATTCTGGGCGGGATGCCTGCGGTGGTCAGAGAGTATATCATAAAGGACAGCTTTGAGGGATCGCTGACGATCCAGAGGCAGCTTCTGGCGGATTATGAGGAGGATGTGCGTAAGTATGCGGAAGGGATGGACCAGACGAGAATCCTCAATGTGTTCCGGCAGATTCCGGTGCAGCTTTCCAAGGATAATAAGAAGTTCCAGATCTCGAAGGTGGCGTCCGGTGCCAGGTTTAAGGATTACCGGGGCTGTATCGAGTGGCTGGCGGATGCGGGAATCATTAATGTCTGTTACTGTATGCATTTTCCGGAGCTTCCGTTGAAGGGAAATTTTGACGAGACGAAGTACAAGATTTATTTTGCGGACAGCGGACTGCTTGTGGCCATGCTGGATGAGGAGGCGCAGGAGGATCTGCGGGCGAACCGGAATCTGGGCGTCTACAAAGGGGCACTGTATGAGAACGTGGTGGGTGAGGCGCTGGTGAAAAGTGGATACGGGCTTTACTATTATAAGCGCGAGGATTCTACGCTGGAGGAAGACTTCTTCGTCCGGACGGCAAAAGAGCTGATCCCCGTGGAGGTGAAGGCGACGAACGGCCGGGCGAAGTCACTGCGGACGCTGATCAGAGGGGAGAAGTATGAGGACATACGCTACGGGATAAAGTTTACGGGTGGAAATGTGGGGTATGATGATCAGATTTATACCTTTCCGTACTTTTGTGCGTTTCTGTTGAAGCGGTATCTGAAAGGGAAGTAAAACTGGTGGGAGAAGAAAAGGGGAGGTGATCGATAATGAAGAACCCGCAGAAAGATCCTTTTGAGGAGTACTTAAGAGAAGCAGAGCCGGAGCGGCGGGAACGTGGATATGCCTGGCATACGGCGATCGGACTTCAGGCGGTGGATGGTCTGATGCCGTCCGATTATCTGAAAGAAACTGCAAGGAAAAATATTGCAGGCGATATTTCGCTGGATCAGGCGCGGACGTTGATCGAGACATATTATGAGGAGAACCTGGAAGTTGGGGAGGACCGGACGAAGGAGGCAGATCTTGTCTCGGTGAGGATAGCAATGCTGCTTTCTGAAAACGCTTTTGTTTTTTCTTCTGCACAATATCTTTCGATTCACAGGAGATTGTTCGAAGGTATCTACGCACATGCTGGTAAGATCAGAGACTATAATATTACGAAGAAAGAATGGGTACTTGATGGAGATACCGTGATCTATGGCGGTGCGACGGAACTTAGAGCGACGCTGGAATATGATCTTGCGCAGGAGAGAGCCTACAGCTATAAAGGGCTTACCATGACGGAAGTAATACGGCATCTTGCCGGATTTATTTCGAGACTTTGGCAGATTCATGTTTTTGGGGAAGGGAATACAAGGACGACAGCAGTTTTTTTTATCCAGTATCTGCGTACGCTCGGGTTTGCTGTCACTAATGATATTTTTGCCAATCATGCATGGTATTTTCGAAATGCCATGGTGAGGGCGAATTATAACAATCTGAAGCTGGGTGTGCATGAGACGACAGAGTATTTGGAACTGTTTTTGAGAAACCTGTTACTTGGAGAAGATCATGAAATGCATAATCGTGTCATGCATATCAGCGGTTCTTTTTCACCGGTATCGGAGCAGGATGACCCAATAAATGACCCAATAAATGACCCAATAAAATTATCGGACCGGGAGAGGGCGCTTTTGCAGCAGCTTCGCAGATCGCCGTCTTTAACAAGAAAGGAACTGGCAGAAATCATGCAGTGCTCGGAAAGTACGATAAAAAGAATGCTGCAGAATCTGGCGGAAAGAAAGCTGATCACCCGCATTGGTTCACGCAAGACCGGTGAGTGGGTCATCAATGATTCAAAAAATATCCGTTTGTAACCGGATTGTAATATCTGCTGTCTATGATGAAGATAAGCAAATTAAAGACAAGGAGAAGCAGACAGCATGGATATTTTGAAGGCGGTACATCTTAAGAAGTATTACGGAAGCGGGGAGAATCTGGTAAAGGCGGTGGACGATGTCAGTTTCGGCATCGAGAAGGGCAGCTTCACGGCGATCGTGGGGACGTCTGGCAGCGGCAAGACGACACTGCTGAATCTGATCGGGGGACTGGACTTTGCGGATGCGGGGGAGGTCATCATAGACGGACATTCGATCATGGAGATGTCGAAGGAGGAGCTGACGGTGTTTCGGCGCCGGCATATCGGTTTTGTCTTCCAGAATTACAATCTGATCTCGGTACAGAATGTGTACAAGAATATCGTGCTTCCCATTCGGCTGGACGGCAGGAAACCGGATCGGGATTATATCGCGCAGATCTGCGGACAGCTGGGGATCGAAGGGAAAATGGACCGGTATCCCAATCAGCTTTCCGGCGGACAGCAGCAGAGGGTGTCCATCGCCAGAGCCATTGCGGCCAAGCCGGCGGTGCTGCTGGCGGATGAACCGACCGGCAATCTGGATACCAGAACCAGCACAGAGGTGATGGGATTGTTGAAGATGACTTCCAGGGAATTTAACCAGACCATCATTATGATCACGCACGATGATGCTATCGCGCAGCTGGCGGACCGGGTGATCCATATCGAGGACGGTAAGCTGGTGAGAGAGCAGGAGGTGCAGGCATGAGCATGATGTTCAGGAATTCCGACCAGAAACTGGAAAAAGAGCTGGCTGCCGACGACTACAGAGCGCATCCGGTGCGCAACAGGCTGGCGGTGCTGGCTGTGGCGCTGACGGCGCTGCTTATCGTTGTTATTTTTACGGTGGGGATCGGTTATATGACGGCCATGACACGTTATATGGGGGCATCCCCGGGGCCGGGTACGGACAGCGCCATGATCTATGGTGACGAGGAAATTCTGGAGCGGGCAAAAAAGCTGCCGCAGGTGGATTGGGCGGCTTATGCAAAGCGGTGCAGTGCAAGCTATCTGCATAATCAGGAATTTTCCGGTGTGGATGTGCGGCTGTTTGCGGCGGACGAAGTGCATTATGAGAAAAATATGGTGGATCTGATCGCCGGCAGGTATCCGGAGAGCGGGGATGAGATTCTGCTGTCCGATACCATGTCGGAGCGTCTGGGGCTGGCGAAACAGTTAAACGTCACTTATGACCTCGTAGTGCTGGTGGAGGGAGAAGGCGAAGGGCAGCAGACGGAAAAAGTGATTCCTATGACGGTGTGCGGTTATTATAAGAATCCGCTGCGCGGTGTCGCGGATATCTATGAGGAGATCTACACGGGAAAAGCCTTTATCGAAAAGCACAATCCGGGACTGATCAAGGGGTATGACCATATCTATGTGAAGCTGAACAATTTGAATCCCTTAAGGCTGGGGACGGATAAGCATGAAAAGCTGACAGAGGTGAATGAGCAGGCAGCAGGCAACGGCATTCAGTACAAGGCCAGTGATCTGTCCTATGCGGCGCTGGTCCCGATCATACTGCTTTTGCTGTGTGTGATGTTCTGCGGATACTTTTTTATCTATAATATATTTGATATCTCGATTGAGAATGATATACGTTTCTATGGGGAATTAAAGACCATCGGCATGACGAGGCAGCAGCTTAAGCGGATGCTGTTGTGGCAGATGAACAGGATCTCCCTGATCGGCATTGTGCTGGGAGGCATGATCGGATACGGCATCGGACGGATGGCGGCGGGTGCGGTTATGGACGCTTTTGCGGAAGGCATTTCCTCTTTCTATAAGCCGGCTGGATTCGTACAGGTGTTTGCACTGGGAGCGGTGTTTTCCTGGATTACGGTGCTTGTCAGTACTATGAAGCCTTTTCGGATCGCCAGCACGATTTCCCCTGTGGAGGCGGCCAGATACCGCGGCAGGAAGAAAAAGGGCGTTTTCTCGGTTATCTCTTTTGCCTTAAGCGGGATTCTGTTTCTGGTAGTGTATACAATCTCTATGGGGTATTCGGTGGAGGTGCATACGGCGGAGCACAACGGCACGGATTTCCGCATAGTGCAGAAAACGGTCAAATTCGGATCGGAGGAGCCTTATCAGCCCATCAGTGATGAGCTGGTGCAAAAGATCAGGGAGCAGGAGTTTGTGGAAGATTTCCGGGTTACCTATATGGCCAGGACAAAGCCGGACTGGTCGATCCTCAGAGGCGGTTATTATTATGATCTGTCTCAGGGAGAGATTACGGGAGAAGGGGAGCTGGCCCGTGACAGACAGGCTTATGTGGACAGCATCGAACAGAAGTGGGGCGTGGATCCCTGGCATAGTCTTCCCGGAAAGAACGAGAGGGACAATTATCCGGTCAGCGTCGCGGGTATGGATGCGGCGTATCTTGACCATGAAAGTCAATATTTTACCGTGCTGGAAGGGGAGTTTGACGCCGAACGGTTTGCACAGGGTGGTTATCTGATCTACAACCGTTCCCTCTATCTCAATGATATGGAGCAGAGCGAGGGCATGGCGTATCAGGTACATGCAGGCGACCGGGTGTCGGTCACGTTCTTTGACAGTGCGGCAGATCGTTACGTGGAGCGGGAATTTACGGTGATGGCTTTGGTGACAGGCCATAATATCTACGGCACGGATAATATGGGGGAAGTCAATATCTGGCTGACGGATGAGGCATTTCAGGAGATTTATTCAAATTACGGGGAGCTGATCGGGAGTATCTGCTTTAATGCATCCGGAAAAAGGCAGGACGGGACGGCGCTTTCCGACAGGGAACAGTATGAGATCATTGCCGGGCTTGTGGAGGAAGACGGGAATCTGCAGCTTTCGCTTGATTCCGCTTATATGACCCGGGTACAGAATACGGAAACGAAGCGGAGCATGACGGCTTTCGGTATCCTGCTGGCGGTGATCGTGGGATTGATCGGCGTAGCCAATATGGTGAATACGGTGACTACGGATGTGATGGCCAGGAAGGTGGAGTATGCGGCCATGCAGTCCATCGGGATGACGGGGCGGCAGATGAAGCGGGATATTTTCGAGAAGTACGCCGTGCTTGTCGCAACAGCGCTGGGACTGGCGACCGTGGCGGGAGCAGCGCTGGCCTGTAAGGTCGGGGCACAGCCGGGATTTAATTTTTCGGCAGGAGCGTTTGTGCAGGCGCTTATGATCTTTGTGGTGATCTCGGCCGGGTTGTGCGTGGTGATGGCGCAGGTGCTGACCTGGGGGATGAACAGGAGGTCGATCGTGGAGCGGCTGCGGGAAGTGGTGTAGAGAGTTGCCTGTGCACCAAAGCCGGAAGATTCAGGTGAATGACTTAGGATAGCTGCGAAATTAAGAGTGTATGATGGGGAAAGTTATGGGGAGAGATTTGCGATATGATTGTAATTTGAGAAGGGAAGGGCAGGTGAGTGGGGATGGAGAAGCGGATTTTGGTTGTTGAGGATGATCGGGCGTTGAATGAGGGGATTGTGTTTGCGCTGCGGCGGGAGGGGTATCTGACGAACAGTGCCTATAGCCTGCGGGAAGCGCGGGAGAAGCTGGAGGAGAGGATGCATTTGGTGCTGCTGGATATCAACCTGCCGGATGGAGACGGCAGGGAATTTCTGGGGAGTGTGCTGGCCGGGCAGCCGGCTCCGGTGCTTCTGCTGACAGCCAGAGACACGGAGGAGGACATGCTGCAGGGATTCCGTGCAGGGTGCGATGATTATATTACGAAGCCCTTTTCCATGCCTGTGCTGCTTATGAAGATTGCGGCGGTCTTAAAGCGCAGTGAGGGTGTGTCGCGGCAGATCTATACGAATGGCGAACTGCTGTATGATTTTGAGAACAAGACATTGACCAGGCGGGGAGAGGCGGTGGAGCTTACGGCGCTGGAATGCAGGCTGATGGAGCTTTTTCTCCGCAACAGGGGTATCGTGCTGACGAGGGAGCGGATATTGGACCGAATCTGGGATGCGGATGAACGGTTTGTGGAGAGCAGGACACTGAATGTGACGATCCGCAGGCTGCGCATGAAGGTGGAAGAGAATCCGGAGAAGCCGATTTATATCAGGACAGTGTTTGGATTGGGGTATAAGTGGGAGGATGGACGGAAATGAACAGGCAGTATAAGGGCAACGGTACAGACGGTATATGGACAGGCGGTATGGGTGTGATGCTCATACTGCTTTTCCTGTTCAGTGAGCTTTCCTGCAGGCGGCCGGCCTACGGTACCTGGCTGATCATTCTGTATGGGGCGGTGAATCTGACGGTGTTTGCGGGGGTGTATCTTGTGATCGAAAGGCGGGTGGACGGGAAGCTCTATGCGTTCAGTGAGATGATGGGGGAATTGATTGACGGCAGGGTTACGATCGCCTTTCCGGTGACGGAGGATACGATCCTGTCCAGAATGCAGGGGCAGTTATTACGGCTCTATGACATTCTGTGCTCTTATGAGGAGCGGGAGCGGCAGTTTCGCAGGCAGCTGGATGAGAATATCGGAGATCTGGTGCACCAGCTTAACACGCCGGTCACGAATATCGGGATGTATGCGGGATTTCTGGGACGGGATGATTTGACGGTGGATGAAAAGGGAAGATTCCTTGCCTGTCTGGAGGAACAGACGAGAAAGCTTTCCTGGCTGGGAGAGAGCTTTTCCAGAGTGTCGCGGCTGGAGACCGGGATCATCCGTTTGAAACCGGAACGGCAGAGCCTGGAAATGATCCTTTTGCAGGCGGTGGGACAGGTGATGGAGAAGGCGAAGAGCCGGGGGATGGAGATTGATTTGTCTGGCCGGGTAAAAAGTCAGGTGATGGCGGACGCGAAATGGACGACGGAGGCAGTTTTCAATGTGCTGGATAACGCGGTGAAGTATGGGGATGCGGGCAGCAGGATCGAGATGGAAGTAATGGAACTGACAAATTATGTAGGAGTGGCAGTGCGGGGCAGCGGGGTTCGGATCGCGCCGGAGGAATATCACAAGTTATTTAAACGGTTTTACAGGGGCAGGGAGGTCGGAGAAAGGGAAGGCGTCGGGCTGGGGCTGTATATTACGAGGAAGATTCTGGAGGAAGAAGGGGGCTATATCAAGGCAGGCAGGGCGGCGGATGGGCGCACGGAGTTTGTGCTTTACCTTATGGCGGGGCGTTTATCTTCTGGTGCATGAACGAGTCTCATATTCCTGATACAGCTGTTCCCGATATTGGACGTCGAAAATGGCACGGTCGGCGTCTTCATCTCTTCCGGCATTTTTAAGAAACTGCAACAGCCCTGTCAGACGGTCTTCACCTTTTTGCATTCCCTGTTCAATACCCTGTTCTATTCCGATTTCAAGGATATTCATTTTCACAGCCTCCCATTCGTCTTTTTCACGGATTTCAGGAGCGGGGTGTCCAGTAATGGTTCATCCTCTCTTTCGTTTGGTAGAAAAGTGTTTCGCGCGGCAGAGAGGATGCGCTGTTTACAGTTGATCTTCTCCCCGCAGTGATTCAGTTGTAAGCAAGGAGCTCCTGCAGAGAATACTCTGCACTGATACGGACTTCATGAAAAAAGCTGCAAGTCCGGTAAGATACTGTAAGAATCTTAGATCTGTTTTATAAGGAAGTACTCCTGAGATACGAATCCGCAGAGCGAATTTCGTAAATGAGCTATACGTAAAAAAGACTTTGCTCATTTTGTTTTTTGCTTGCTTTTATCCTAACACAGGACATAACGTATGGCAAGATTTTTTGGGGAGAAAAGGGGCATAAATTTTTTCTGTCATAAAATGTATCTTGTAAGAGATGTAAAAAGTCAAAATAATAGTATTTTTTCTTAAAATATCGTAAGTGTTTTCTGAATAAATGCAATATAATGAAATTATCTTAATGAGATGCCCGTAGGAGGCTATACGAGGTGCCTGTGGGAGGGATCTTGATGAGGTGTCTGGATGGGGCATCTTAATGGGGCAGACGGCGGGTTATTTGACCGGGCTGTCTGTACGGTAAAAACAACAGGAGGAAAAGGCATGATTCAGAAGTATGTATACGGAAAACCATTTACAACAGAGGCCGTAGTGGAGGAAGTGGCGTCAGGAGTGGGCGCACCGGCTTATGGCAGTATTGAGACGAAGGAGCGTTTTTGTTTTACTTACAAGATGGCGGAGAATGATATCGTGTACGGTCTGGGGGAGGCCAACAGGGGACTGAACAAGCGGGGATACTGCTATGCCAGCAACTGCACGGATGATCCGAACCACACGGAAGACAAGCGGTCGTTATATGGTGCGCATAATTTTATCATTGTGGCGGGCAGGGAAACGTTTGGACTGTTTTTCGATTATCCGTCTTTGATCAGTTTTGATATCGGCTATACGAAGACGGATACATTACAGGTGTCATGCGAAAATGCGGACTTGAATCTGTTTGTGATCGACGGGGATTCGCCGTATGATATTGTGAAGCAGTTCCGCGGGATCATCGGCAGAAGTTACATTCCGCCCAGATATGCTTTTGGCTTCGGACAGAGCAGATGGGGGTATAAGACGAAGGACGATTTCCGCAGGGTGGTAGACGGCTACAGGGAGAACGGTGTGCCGCTGGATATGGTCTATATGGATATCGACTATATGCAGGGCTTTAAGGACTTTACGTTAAATGAGGAGAATTTCCAGGATTTTCCGGCGTTTGTGCAGGAGATGAAGGACAGGAATATCCGGCTGATCCCGATCATTGACGCAGGTGTGAAGGTGGAGGAAGGCTACGACATTTACGAGGAGGGTGTGAAGAACCGTTATTTCTGCCAGCGGGAGGACGGCAGCGATTTCGTGGCTGCGGTGTGGCCCGGGGATACGCATTTTCCGGATGTGCTGAATGAGGAAGCGCGGAAATGGTTTGGCGATAAGTACCGCATTCTGACTGATCAGGGCATTGAGGGCTTCTGGAATGACATGAATGAGCCGGCAATCTTCTATTCCAGGGAAGGGATGGCGGAATTAAAGGATATGATGAAAGATTTCCTGGAGAATGAGATGGAAGGTGGTATCACTGCCGGGGAGATGGCCGCAGATAACAGGAATCAGGGCGAAGATGGTGAGAAAACTGCTGCGGAAGGCGATAAGAAACGTTTTGCCGGCCCGTCTGTATGGCCGTTGATGTGGAAGCTGGGCAGTCTGGCCAACAGCAGGGAAGATTACAGGCGTTTTTATCATAATACGAAGGATGGAAGAGTGCGCCACGACAAGGTACATAATCTGTTCGGCTATTATATGACGAGGGCGGCCGGAGAGGCTTTTGAGCGGATCGATCCGGACAAGAGATTCCTCATGTTCTCCCGTTCTTCTTATATCGGTATGCACCGTTATGGCGGCATCTGGACAGGGGACAACAAGTCCTGGTGGTCTCATATCCTGCTGAACCTGAAAATGCTGCCGTCCTTAAATATGTGCGGTTTCCTGTATACCGGTGCGGATCTGGGCGGATTCGGCGCCGATACGACAAGGGATATGCTGCTGCGCTGGCTGGCGCTGGGTGTATTTACACCGTTGATGCGCAACCATGCGGCACAGGGGACGAGAGAGCAGGAGTGCTATCAGTTTGAGGCGATAGAGGATTTCCGCCATGTGATCGGCGTGCGTTACCGCCTGCTTCCGTATCTGTACAGCGAATATATGAAGGCAGCATTAAATAACGACTTATATTTTAAACCGCTGGCTTTCGTTTATCCGGAAGATGCGATGGCGCTGCAGGTGGAAGATCAGATGATGCTGGGGGATGAAATCATGATCGCTCCGGTCTACACGCAGAATGCGAAGGGGCGTTATGTTTATCTGCCGGAAGAGATGAAGTTCGTCAAATTCCTGCCGGACGGCACGATCAGTGAGGAAGTACTGGGGCAGGGGCATCATTATGTGGAGATCGCTCTGAATGAAGTGCCGCTGTTTATCCGCAGCGGAAAGTGTATTCCGCTGGCAGAGTCGGCTGAATATGTGGAAGCAGTTGACATGGAGCATATGACGGTACTTGGATTTGCGGGGGCAGAGTATATGCTGTATGAGGATGACGGTGTGAGCAGGAACTACCGGAAGCCGGAAGAATATCGAAAGTTCAGTATGTAAAAATAGTAAGCGTTATATAACGGATGATAAGTAACAGGCAATACAATAGGTAATGGGTAATAGGTAACAGGTAATAGGTAACAGGTAATAAGTAACAAGTAATAAGTAATAAGTAACAGGTAATAAATAACAGGTAATAAGTAGCAGATCATGAAAAACAGATCCCGGCAGGCTGAGAATGTCTGCCGGGATCTGTTTTTGTAAAAATAACATTAGTAATGATATTTCCTGCGTTTTCCGAGCAGGAACAGCAGTGCGACGATAACGGCCGCTGCCTCTGCCGCGACTATGGAGATCCAGATGCCGTCAAGGCCCCAGATCAGCGGCAGGAGCAGGACTGCGGAGATCTGGAAGACCAGGGTCCGCAGAAAGGAGATCAGGGCGGAGGTAAGGCCGTCTCCCAGCGCCGTAAAGAAGGCGGAGCCGAAGATGGCGAATCCTGCAAAGAGGAAGGAAAAGGAGAAGACAAAGAAGCCGCGTAACGTCATTGTAAGTAGTTCCTGGTCGTAACCGACGAACATCCGGGAAAGCGGCCCGGCCAGCAGCTGTGCGGCAGCAAACATCAAAACTGCAAAAACAGTTGTTATGATAAAGCTTTTCTTCAACAGGCCCTTTAACTCTTCGTAGCTGCCGGCGCCGCTGTGGTAGCCGATCACCGGGGAGACGCCTACGGAGAAGCCGATGAAAGCGGCCAGAAAGATCATATTGACATACATCAGTACACCGTAGGCGGCAACGCCGTCTTCTCCGGCGTATTTTAACAGCTGGATATTGTAGAGCATGCTGACGATGGAGGCGGATATGTTGTTCATCAGCTCCGAGGAACCGTTGGCGCAGACTTTCAGCAATGCCGTGCCATCGAATTTCGCTTTCGTAAGCCGCAGCAGGCTGGTGTTCGGCCGGGCGAAATAGAGCAGCGGGAGAATGCCGCCCACACACTGGCCGATGGCGGTAGCCGCGGCCGCGCCCTCCAGCCCCCAGCGGAAGACGATGATAAAAAGGGCGTCCAGCAGGGCATTGGTCAGTCCGGCGGCGATGGTTATATAGAGCCCCAGCTTCGGCTTCTCGGCGGTGGCGAACAGGCACTGAAATTCATACTGCAGAATATAGGCGGTCACTGCGGGCAGAATGATCTTCCCGTAGGTGATACAGTCTTCCAGCATCTGGCCGCCGGCGCCTAACATGGACAGAAGAGGACGCAAACATAACAGTCCTGCTGCAGTCAGCACAATACCGCAGGCAGCGGAAACATAGACCAGCATGGAGAAAAGCTCGTTGGCCTTTTCCTTATGGCCGGCACCCATGGTGATGGCGATCAGGGCGCCGCCTCCTGTGCCGAACAGGAAACCGACGCAGCCTAAGATGATCAGTACAGGCATAATGAAGTTGACAGCGGTAAAGGCTGTCTTTCCTACAAAATTTGACACGAAGAAACCGTCAACCACACCGTAGACCGAGGTAAAGATCAGCATGATGATGGAGGGCAGTGTAAATCGTAACAGGCGTTTGTAATTGAAGTGATCGGATAATTGTATCATGGGTTTCCGTACTCCTTTCTCTGGTCTTTGGACAGCATTGCGGCCTGCTTTCGCAGGGCATGAAGATAGGCTTCTGTCAGTGCAATGTATTTCTCGACGTCTTCCGGTGGCCAGGAGGCAAAGACAGCGTTCTCCATTTCATGGAGGCGACCGGCAGTCTGCTGTGTCAGCTGTTTGCCGGCTTCTGTCAGGCAGACATTCTTATTCTTCGGGCTTAAGGGTTCCAGATATACAATGCCTTCCTGCTCCAGCCTGCGCAGGGCGGAATTGATGGTCTGCTTGCTGAGGCCGGTGAGGCGGCATATTTTCTGCAGCGGGCAGTCCGTACCGTTATCGCAGATAGTATAGAGGATCCGCATCATGCTGTCGGACAGGCCGAATTTTGTGGAGAGTTCATGATAGGTAGCGTCGATTTCTCCCACTAGATAATTGTAACGTTTCAATTTTTTGGAAAGATTGTCACACATGTCCCGTCTCCTTTTTTACTTTATAATAGTACGAAATCGTACCATGAGGGCTATTATAGTATGATTTCGTACTATTGTCAATAGGGTCGGGCAAAACAGGAGGGAGTTTGATAACAGTTCAGTCCAGGCCTTTGCATTGACTGCAGAGGCCTTTTTCATGACAGCACACGAACTTGCTTCCTTACGGGAAAGCGTGGTAAGATAGTAAAAGAGTAAATGGTAACATTGGGGAGAGGATTTTATGATGCATTCAACTGATTTTTCTAAGGGGAAGGTCTGGCAGAATATTGTTGCGCAGTCGATACCGTTGATTCTGGCACAGCTGGTGCAGCTTTTGTATAATGTGGTGGACCGTATCTATATCGGGCATCTGCCGGGAGCGGACAGCATGGCGCTGACGGGGATCGGGCTGGTGTTTCCGCTGACGACGCTGATCGCGGCGTTTACGTTTCTGTTCGGCACGGGCGGCACGCCGCTTTTTTCCATTGCGAGGGGAGCGGGTAAGGAGGAGCGGGCAGGAAAAATACTGGGCAATACGTTTTCGCTTCTGCTTGCCGCATCGGTGGTCTTGTTTTTGTTCTGTTATCTGTTTCGCAGGCCGGTGCTTTATCTGTTCGGCGCCAGCGACGCTTCTTATCTGTATGCGGACGCCTACCTGCGGATCTATCTGATCGGGACGCCTTTTACGATGCTGGCTACGGGGCTGAACGGCTTTATCAATGCGCAGGGATTCCCGCGGATCGGTATGCTGACGACGCTGTTTGGCGCCGTGCTCAATCTGGTGCTGGATCCTGTTTTTATCTTCGGACTGCATATGGGCGTGGGCGGTGCGGCGCTGGCGACGGTGTTAAGCCAGGCGGTGTCCTGTATCTGGGTGCTGTGTTTTTTGACAGGAAAAAAGGCGCTGCTTCCCATGCAGAGGCGGAATCTGCGGATCGACGGCAGGCTGGCGGGAGAGATCATGGCGCTGGGCATGTCGGGTTTTATCATGCAGGGGACGAACTGTCTTGTGCAGGTGGTGTGCAATGCGACGCTTAAGATTTACGGCGGCGACCTTTATGTGGGTGTGATGACGGTGATCAACTCCGCCAGGGAGATCCTGTCTCTGCCGGTCAGCGGCATCACAAACGGGGCGCAGCCGGTACTGGGATATAATTACGGGGCGAAGGAATACGAGAAAGTGCGGGAGGGCATCCGTTTTATGACGGTGCTCGGCATCCTTTATACGGTAGTTGCATGGCTGCTGGTGATCTTAAGTCCGCATCTGCTGCTGTCCGTATTCACGGAGGACGGGGCCATGATCGAAGCGGGTGTGGATGCGCTGCGGCTGTACTTTTTCGGCTTTTTCTTTATGGCGTTTCAGTTTTCGGGGCAGGCGGCTTTTACTGCGCTTGGCTACTCCCGCCATGCGATCTTTTTCTCACTGCTGCGCAAGGCGGTGATCGTGGCGCCGCTGACGCTGCTGCTGCCGAAGGTGGGATTCGGGGTAAACGGGGTGTTCCTAGCGGAGCCGGTCTCCAATGCCATAGGCGGGCTGGCCTGCTTCGTGACCATGTATTTTACGCTTTACCGCAGATTAAAGGAATCGTAACAATCTGGTCAAAAGGATCCGGCGCTGGAATATAATTGTTCTTGTTCGGGCGTGTTTTTGATGATATACTGGCGTAAATATATTTTTCTTTGGAAAGGAGTTGTCCTATGCACAGAAAATTACCAATCTGTGTATTTCTCATATTTGCTTTTGTCTTCGCTTTTATCGGATGCTCTTTCCAGTCATCCGGTTCGCCTTCCGGGAAAGAAGCGGGAGAAGAGGCGGCGGATACAAAAGAAGCCTCCTCCGGGATCGGGAATGCCAAAGCGGCAGGGAAGAAGGCGGAAGCAGGAGGGCGGGCTACCGTGCAGACCTGTCTTGTTCCCGAAGCCTCCGGCGACGTTACATATGGCGATGACACGGTTTCCATAGACGCCTCCCATACTGACGAAGGGTATGTGATGATACGTTATCAGGGAGGGGCATCCAAGGTCAAAGTGCAGATCACGGTGCCGGATTCGACTACCTATACTTATACACTTGCCGGCAGCTCCTACGAGACTTTTCCGCTGTCGGAGGGGGACGGCAGTTATAAAGTCGATGTTCTGGAGCATGTACAGGATGATATGTACGCGCTGGCCTTTTCACAGGAGATGCAGGTGGAACTTGCGGATGAGTTCCGGCCCTTTTTGTATCCGAACCAGTATGCCTGGTTTACCCGGGACGATGAGACCGTGGCCTGCGGCATCAGGCTGTCCGGCGAGTCTGTCGATGATCTTGACTACGTGGAGCGGGTCTATCTGTATATCATAGAGAATATTACTTACGATGAGGAACTGGCGGCGACGGTCACGGGAGGATACCTGCCGGATGTGGACAGGACGCTGCAGACGAAGAAGGGCATCTGTTTTGACTATGCGTCGCTTATGGCGGCCATGCTCCGTTCACAGGGCATACCGACGAAGCTGCAGATCGGCTATTCCGGGGAGGCTTACCATGCCTGGATCAGCGTCTATCTGACGGAGATCGGCTGGGTGGACAGCATCATCGAATTTGACGGAAAGCACTGGTCTTTGATGGACCCTACGCTGGCGGCGGGCAACAGCCGTTCCTCCCTCAAAAAATATATCGGAGACGGGAAAAATTACACCGTAAAGTATTCCTACTAATTTGAAAAACAACTCGAACGGAAACGGAGGACTACCAAATATGAAACCTTTTTCCAGTCTGGAATTATCTTCATTCTGCGGGCAGATCGCCCTGATCCTCAAGGCGGGCATCTCGTCGCTGGAAGGGCTTATGATCATGCAGGAGGATGCCGCGTCCTCCGGGGAGAAGGAGGTGCTTCTTGCGCTTCTTTCCAACATGCAGGAGACGGGCAGCCTGTATCAGGCAATGGAATCTGCAGGGATCTATCCCTCTTATATGCTTCATATGGTGCAGATCGGTGAAGAGACGGGGACACTGGATGCGGTGATGGAGTCATTGCAGAACCACTATGCGCGGGAGGACTCGATCCGCAAAAGCATCCGCAGTTCCATCACCTACCCGATGATCATGGTCGCCATGATGACGCTGGTCATCGTTGTTCTGCTGGTAAAGGTGATGCCGGTCTTTAATCAGGTGTTCATTCAGCTGGGCACGGAGATGACAGGATTTTCCCGGACGCTGATGCATGCGGGAACGGCGCTTGGACGCTATTTCGTTGTCGTTATCCTCTTTTTGGCTGTCGTTGCGGGCATGATCTTCTACGGGACGCGTACCGCCGCGGGACGGCGTTTGTTTCAGAAGATCGGGTATAAACTTGGCTTTACGAGGGCGATCTATGAGGAGATCGCGGCTTGCCGGTTTGCCAGCGGCATGGCGCTCACCCTGAGCAGCGGTCTGAATCCCGACCGCAGTATGGAACTTGTCACTTCCTTAAATGACGATCCGGTGTTTCAGAAGAAGATAGAGCTGTGTCTGGAGAAGATACGTGACGGGGAAGATCTCTCCGAGGCGCTTTTCCATGCGGGGATGTTTAGCGGTGTCTATGCGCGGATGGCTTCGATCGGTTCCAAAACAGGGTCCATGGATCAGGTGATGGAGCAGATCGCGGACCTGTATCAGGATGATATTGACACGAGAATGAACAATCTGCTGGCGGTGCTGGAACCTACGCTGGTGGCGGCGCTGTCCCTGATCGTGGGAGTGATCCTTCTGTCGGTGATGCTGCCGCTTATGGGGATCATGTCCAGTATTTAGTGCAGTGAGTCAGTGAGGCGTCTGGAGTGCGGCAGTGGAGGCGGCAGGCGTGCAGCGCCAGAGGGATAAGGAGCCAGGTTATGAAGCGGTTTGTATATCGTAAACAAAGAGGAGCACAGAGCAGAATGCTTCTGTCGGTCGGTGTGTTTCTGGTGATCGTGTTTGTCTTTTTGCAGGGGATATCCTCGATTTCCGAAGGGACGAGAAAACGGCAGAGGGAAAGTCTGGAAAATGCGATTATGCGCAGCGTCACGCACTGCTATGCGGTGGAGGGGGCGTATCCGGCAGATCTGGAATATTTGAAGAGCAGGTACGGGCTTACTTACGACGAAACTCTTTTTTTTGTAGATTACCGTACGATCGGTTCCAATATCCTGCCGGATATCACGATCATCGAAAAGGAGGAGTGAGGGCATGGGATTTCGTCTGAAACGCAGACATATCATTGATTTTCTGTTCCCAATCGCATTGTTCTTTGTCTTTGCCCTGTCGGCGCTTACGCTGATCCTGCTGGCGGCGGGCATATATCAGTCAACTACGGAAAGGTCTTCGCTCCAGTATACGTCCCGTACAGGATTGGCGTACATCGGCGAGAAGATCCACCAGAATGATGAGAACGGGGCCGTGTATCTGGGGAGTTTTGACGGCTGTGACGCCCTGATTCTGGAACAGCGTTATGAAGAAGAAAGCTATTATACTTATATTTATACATACGGGCAGGAACTGAAAGAGCTTTTTATCAAGGATGGGACGGCGGCTGCGGCCGGGAACGGCAAAACGATCCTGGAGGTGCACGACTTTTCCATGGAGCAGATTTCGGACCGGCTTCTTAAGTTCGAGTGTACGGATGAAGAAGGAAGAACGAGTGCGGCCGTGATCGGCATTCGGAGCAGACAGGACATGGGACGATGAAAGGACAGACAGGCAATGGTTCATAAAAGCAGGGCAAGATCATCCAGCTTATTTTTGATGGAGTTAATATTTGCGATTCTCTTTTTCTCAGTGGCGAGCGCTGTCTGTGTGGAGTTTTTTGTAAAAGCGCATCTGCTGAGCCGCGATTCGGATGCGTTGTCCAGAGCGGTCAACGAATGCGCAGGCGCCGCGGAGATCATCTGTACATCAAACGGCCTGCCGGAGGGGGTGGATCTGCTTGCGCAGCAGTACCCGGAAGGTGACTATCCGGAGCTGCCGGCAGAGAGCGGACCGGCGGAGACGGCAGAGGTACGGCTTTATTATGACGATTCCTTTGCGGCCTGCGGACAGGAGACGGCGGCCTATATTCTGGACATCCATATGGAGCAGGCGGAGCGGATGATCGAGGCCACACTGGAAATGAGAGAAGGCAGCGGCGGCCAGGAGGCGGAATCCTCCGTTTACCGGCTGCAGGTCGGGCATCATATTGCGAGGAGGACAGACGACAGTGAAGGATAAACAACAGCCTTTCTTTGTAAATATCGGGTCTTCTTCGCTGCTGGTCATTTTTCTGGTACTCTGTCTGGCTACGTTTGCGATCCTGTCCCTTTCGAGCGCCAAAAGCGATCATACTTTCAGCGAAAGACTGGCGGCGCATAAGCAGGCGTATTATGAAGCCTCGGAGAGGGCGGAGACGATCGTCGGCGAGATAGACCGTATTCTCTATGAGACGGCATCCGGTATTGACCAGACTGGTCTACATGATCCGGACATTTCCGGAGAGGCGGAAAAGGGGCTTGCGGCCTATTTTACAAGTGTCGGAGAAGCGGTTTATGAGATGCAGGTGGATGGGATTGTCCTGCAGGTGCAGCAGACGGAAGGAGAATGCATGATTTCCTTTCAGGTTCCGGCCGGGGAACGGCAGGCGCTGTCGGTGACGCTTGCGGTGACAGACTACCGGGCGCACGACAACTATTACGAAGTCAGGGCATGGAAGATTGTCAATACGGAAAGCACGGCAAAGGAACAGCCCTTGAAACTGCTGCCCGTTATACAGGAATAAGGATCATACGTTACGTTGAAAAGGAGTTAAAGACCATGAATTTACAGGAATGTCTACAGGAAGCGATCGCGCAGGAGGCTTCGGACGTGTTCATCATTGCGGGACTGCCGCTTTCCTATCGGAAGAATGGAGTCATATGCCGGTTCAGTGAAGAGAAGCTGCTGCCGGCCGATACGGAAAGCGTGCTCACCGAGATCTACAGCTGTGCAGGCAACCGGGACATGCAGGGATTGTATGAGAACGGAGACGACGACTTTTCCTTTGCCATCAGAGGGCTTTCACGGTTTCGTGTCAGCGCCTACAAACAGAGAGGGACGCTGTCTGCCGTGATCCGTATCATCACCTTTGATCTGCCCGATGCACAGGCCCTGCATATTCCCGAGCATGTTCTCCGTCTGGGAGAAGCCGGCAAAGGGATGGTACTCGTTACCGGGCCGGCCGGGAGCGGTAAGTCCACCACGCTGGCCTGCATGATCGACCAGATCAATCGCCGCCAGAGCAAACACATCATAACGCTGGAAGATCCGCTGGAATATCTGCACCAGCATGCACAGAGCGTTGTCAGCCAGCGGGAGATCAATGTGGATACCGAGAATTATGTCAGCGCGCTGCGAGCTGCTCTGCGCCAGAGCCCGGACGTAATCCTGCTGGGAGAAATGCGCGATCATGAGACGATAGAGGTTGCCATGACGGCGGCCGAGACCGGACACCTGCTGCTCTCGACGCTTCACACGATCGGTGCGGCCAATACCATCGACCGCATTATTGATGTATTTCCGGCGAACCAGCAGAAACAGATCGGCATCCAGCTGTCTACCGTGCTCAATGCGGTAGTCTCGCAGCAGCTTGTCCCCGCTTTGGACGGGCGGATGGTTCCCGCACTGGAGATCATGACGGTGACGCCCGCGATCCGCAACATGATCCGGGACAACAAGATTCCGCAGATTGACGGGATCATCTACTCCTCCATGAAAGAGGATATGATCTCCATGGACGGCAGTCTCCTGAACCTGTATAAACAGGGGATCATTGCGAAAAATACCGCATTGAAATATGCCACAAATGCGGAGATGCTGGCGAAAAAACTCTGAAAAGCGGATTTTTGAAAACGTGAACGGTATATGCGCGGCAGGTTCTGCAAAGTACACTTCAAAAAACTGTCGGAAATTACGCTTGTATGGGGGAATTTATTTGACACTGTACAAGGGAATTCATATAATGTAACAAAACAGACATGAATCAGAGGATAGATTTGTATGATTTATCCATAACAAAAAAAGTTCGCCAAAGTGTACTTTGGCGGACTGTTGCAAAGCCGCTGAAAACGGCAATAAACGTCTGCAGTACCGGACAGAGAGCGGAACACAGACGAGCGCCCAAAGCGCAATGGGGGAGGGAACTACATATGGCGATGACGGATAAGACCCTGTGGATACAGATGCTGGGAGGCTTTTCCATGTATTACGGCGATGAGGCGCTTGCTTTGAACAAGACGGGCGGCTCGAAATCAATCCGGCTGCTCCAGATGCTTCTGCTGTCTCTGCCGGGCGGGATTCCGAAGGGAGAGCTGCTTGACAGCCTTTATGGGTGGAACGAGAAAACGGATACGGCCAACCGTAATAAGAATCTGAATAATTTGATCTACCGGCTCAAAGGGCAGCTGATGTCTGCGGGATTGCCGGATGATGATTATGTGGAGATCAGAGAAGGAAGGTGCTGCTTTAAGAGCAGACTGCCTCTGGTACTGGATACACAGCAGTTTGAGGCTGCCATGGAAAAGGCCCGGGCGGAGAAAGATTCTGACAGGAGAATGTCTTTGTTTGACACGGCCAACGGCATGTACCGCGGAGAACTGCTCCCGTCGAACCTGTCTGAAATGTGGTTTTTCCAGAAAAGCATCTATTACAAGGAATTTTATCTGGAGACCATCCGGGAACTGGAACAGGAATTCCGCAGAAAAAGGGACTATAAGAATCTGATTCGGATCTACACCCGGGCGGCGTCTATTTATCCTTTTGAGAACTGGCAGACCTGTCTGATCCGCTGTAATCTGGACATCTACCGCTACGACGAGGCGCTGGAGCTCTACAACGATACCATGGAGCTGTACGCCCGGGAGATGGGCACCCCGCCTACAGCGGAGATGCAGGAGTGTTTCGAGGCCGTGGAGCTGATGGATAAGATCCATACAAGAAGCCAGAGTGCGGCCGGATTCCGGGAGATGGACCGGGCTTTTATGGAGAAAAAGGACGACATCAAGAATGCGATATTCAGTGAACGGGATGTGCAGGGCGCTTATTACTGTACGTATCCCAGCTTCGTGGATTACTGCCGCCTGGTGGCGAGAGCCAAGGCGCGAAGCGAGTTCCCGGCGGTGCTGATGTTTCTCACACTCAGCGAAAAAGGGCGTAAAGAAAGCCAGAAGCAGATCAACCTGCAGGAGCAGATGGGGCTTTTGAAAAAAGTCATCGGCGACTCCCTGCGGCTGGGCGATGCCTATACACGGTACGGCAACCGGCATTTTATCCTGATGCTCACCAGAACGGTGGAGGACTCCTGCGTGGAGATCTTCCGGCGGATCGAGACGGCGTATCTGGGTAAGTTCGGAAAAGGGAATCTGTGGTATTATACGGATCTGACGCAGAAGCTGGACGGGGCAGCGCTGTGAGGATAAATAAAAAGGTGTAACATCCGTTATGCGTTGATGGATATTACACCTGTATTTATGGGAGGATATTCGACAGTAGGGGAGAAGGAAATCGTTTACTGCGGCACAAGATCATGCAGCTTTAAAACAACGATCACAGTCTCCATTTCGTCTTGAAGTGCGTGGATATTTTGGTTGATATCCCGTGCAGTTACTTTGAAGTCGAGATGGAAATTCGCCAGTTTTTTCGAGTAACGTTCCAACTTGACATTCATGATGTTGAGCATATTTTCATTTTTGTGAAGTCGGGTATCAACTGTAGTAAGCCTGTCGTCGATTTCCACGAGTTTGCTTTCGGCATTGGTAAGCCTGTTATCTACTTCGTCGAGTTTGCATTCGACATTGGTAAGCCTGCCGTCTACTTCGTCGAGTCTGTGTTCGACATTGATGAGTCTGCCGTCTACTTCGTCGAGTTTGTGTTCGACATTGATGAGTCTGCCGTCGACTTCGTCGAGTTTGTGTTCGACATTGGTAAGCCTGTTATCGACTTCGTCGAGTCGGCAGTCAATCTTATCGAGTCGGATGTAAACCGGATTTAGTTTTTGATCCAGTATGTCAGTTATAGCCTGTAGTAATTGTTCATTATTCATATGTAATACCTCCCTGTTATCTGATCGGCTTTCTGAAACGCTGTGTCTTCTTACTGTCGTGCTCCCATAAACAATGCCATATAAGGGAGCTGCTAAGAAAAGATGACGTGCTGCAGACGTGAGATCAGAACTTCGGAGTCCCAGATATGTTTGAGAGTATGATAGCATGAAAGTCTGTATTTGACAATTGTTTTTAGAAATATTTAATAAACGAAATAACGTATATTAAAAAGAGGTGGAGTTTTTGCTGTTCTCCAGTTTTAATAAAAATTTAAGAAATTATTCTTTTTTAAATAAAAGAGGCAGTTTGCAGGATACCTATCTTGATACAATAGATGATAGTAAAACCATACATTAGGCAAAGAGAGCAGGCATGGCTGCCGGATTTGATAGAAATGGTCTCTTTGGCAGCATAGTATTTCAGGAGGAAAGGAAATGAAGAAAAAGAAAGTCGACAAAATCTTAAAGGGTGTACTTACGGTCGGCACAGTGATTGGTGGAGCTAATGTAATGTCGGATGCGGATATGGTGTATGCGATGGAAGAAGAACCTTCGTTTGAGTATACGACGGTGGGAGAGCAGGAGCTTACGCCGACGGCAGATATCGCTGAGACACCGGAATCTTTTGAGGCATCAACGAGTGTACCGGAGACACTGCCTTTCAATGACACTGGTGTCGAAGAATCGGCCAGCGAGATTCCGACGACACCTGTAGTAGAAGAAACACCCCCGGTGACAAGTGAAACGGATATAACAGAAACACCTCCGGCAGAAATGGATATACCGGAAGCGCCGCAGGAGACAGACGATATTAAATTATCAGAGTCAGCAAGTGAGTCTACAGTAGAATCGACAACGGCGTCAACGGAGCATCAGTCAACATCAGCGTCGGACAGCGAAAAAGATTCTATGGAAGTAGATAGTGCATCTGAGGCAGCAAGCAATTCTACGATAGAGTCTACAGAGGCATCAGCCTCCGAATCTCAAGAGATAGTATCAACAAGTGGGGAAAAATTGACAGAGTCCGAAGCAGCGTCAAAGAGTGCGAGCGATTCGACGAAGGCATCTGAGGCGGCCTCTACGGAAGAATTTAATTCTTTGGAGGCAGGAAGCACGTTGGGGTCAGGGTCAGCTTCGACAGAAAAGGAGAGCGCGAGCACTGCAAAATCAGAATCAGAGTCTACATCCGGATCTGAGGCGGAATCCTTAAAGCAGGAGAGTGAAGCTGCATCAGAGTCGATTTTAAACAAAAGTGAAACTGCGAGCGAATCTACATCATTATCAGAATTAGCATCTGCGGCAGAATCAACATCTTTGCAGAAAGAAAGCGAGGCCTTATCACAATCGGCAGCAAGTCAGTCGACATTAGCAAGCGAGTCCTTATCACAGGAAACTTTAGAGATAGAATCAGCATCAGCGAAAGCGGAATCAGAGTATGAGTCAGCAAGTGAGAGTGCTTCTGACAGTGCGTCTAATGCTGAAAGTTCATGGAAATCAACGAGTGAATCGGCTTCGGAAGTGAATAGTGTTTATGAAAGTACGTCATTAAATTTTGATAAGGTGAAAGATGAATTTCTTGAGGAGTTGTTTGAAGAAATAAAAGGTCAACAGGAAAATGTCGAAATTGCCAAGAACAATTTTGTTGAGAGCGGTTATAAAGAAAAAGATTTGTGGGATGCATATATTGGACAGCAGAGTGAGCTGGCAAGATTGTTGATTAAATATAAGTATTATCAAGAAAATGGAGAAAAAAAGGAGATAGAAGGAACTTGGGAGCAAGGGCATAATCCATATTCCGGTACCCGTAATGATAGTGTTTATAATTATGTGGCAATTGTTGATAAAGAAAAGCCAGAAGAAGTCCTGGGATATTATGATTATGTATTTGTAGATCAAAATGGCAAGCGTGTTGATGTTGAATGGAAAAGTGGTTCTTTGGCAGAAACAAGTAAAAAAATGAAAGAGATACTTGATAGGATAAGGACAATTACGGTTACACAGAAAACACCTGCAAGAGATAAAGACGGTAATGTTAAGAAAGTTTGGGGGAGAGTACTATTCGAGAATGCGTACTCAATTGACGAAGATGCAATAAAAGGTGAAAATTATTTCGCAGAAGCAGACTTTGATTCGGCAGCAGATGAATACAGTAAGGAGCGTGAGCCGCTGACAAAGGCAGAATCAGATTCAACAAAGGCCAGTGAATCTCTTAAGGAAGCTGAAAAAGCCAGCGAGACGGCGTCACAAAACAGCGAAGCGGCATCAGAGGCTGTCTCACAGAGTGAAAAGGCCAGCGAGACAGAGTCAGCAGGAAGGAGCGATAGCCTGCAGACAAGCGAAAAAGAAAGTACATCAAACTCTGCGGCAGCGAGCGAGTCAGCATCGACAGTGAGTGAAAGGCTCTCAACAGCGAGTGGAGCAGCAAGTGAATCGACAAGTGAATCAACCAGCGCGTCGAACTCAAAATCTGCGGCAGCGAGTGAGTCAGCATCGACAGTGAGTGAAAGGCTCTCAACAGCGAGTGAGCAAGCAAGTGAATCGACAAGTGAATCGACCAGCGCGTCGAAATCAAACTCTGTGGCAGCCAGCGAGTCGGCGTTGAAGGTAAGCGACAGCATAGAGAGCGCATCCAAATTGGCATCAGAGAGCACAAGTGTATCGACAAGCTTATCAAATGCAGAGAGTACATCCAGAGAACTGGCAAGTGTCGTAGCAAGTGCAAGCGATAGATCGTTATCATTGAGTGCGTCGACCAGTACAAGTATCAGTGCAAGTGAATCCCTGCGTAAGAGTACGTCACTAAGTGACAGTGTATCTACGAAGAGCAGTGAGGAAGCAAGCGCCAGTGTATCGGCAAGTATCAGCGCGTCGATCAGCAGCAGTCAATCCACAGCAGCAAGTACGTCGGCAAGTGCCAGCGCATCCGCAAGTGCAAGTACATCTGCAAATCAGAGTACAGCACCGGGGACACCTTCAGAAGGCAGTACAAGTGAGACACCGGATACCGGAACGCCCGGTGGTGCCGGCGGCGATGAAGGTACTGGTCCGGCAGCAGACACGGCGCCGGATGCAGGAACTGTAACGACGGTAGCGCCGGCAGTACCGACCGTTCTTACACCGGAACTGACAGAAGTCGATGATACAGTGATTCCTCTTGCAGCAGCCGGGTTAGGAGCGGCACCGGTGGCAGGCGGCGGAGTAATGCCGGTGGCAGCGGAAGATGCAGATGAGGAAGAGGAACTGACAAGTATAGAGGAAGAGGAAGTTCCTCTTGCTGTAGTCGATTTGGAAGATGAGGGAGTAGATGAGGATGGTCTCGTCCGTGTCGGGGAAGAGGAGGTTCCGCTTGCAGCGGGAGATCTGTCAGCAGAGAATCCGGGTCATGGATTATGGTGGTCGATCATTCCTTTGGTTATTGCAGGTGTTACTGGCAAGACAGCCTATGACAAGAAGAACAGGAAAGGAATCTTCTCAGAGAAAAAGACGGTAGAAAATCCGAATGACACCAAATAAGTATTATCAGTGTTTTAAATGATAAACTCCGGCCAGTGACCATCTTTGTAAAGAGGTGGTCATTGGTCATTCAGTGGAAGATTATGAGACATACAGCAAAGAAAATAAGTATTTTGAAAGATAAATTTTTATATACGGCAATCATTATTCTGGTGTATCTGTTCGGCAGGTGTATTCCTCTTTATGGTATTAAGAAGCTGCAATATACGGAGCGGTCAATGGATGTAGGAAATATGCTGATACAGACTGTCAGCGGAGATGCAGACAGATGCTCTCTTTTTGCACTGGGAATTTCACCTTATATGATTGCCATGATACTGGTACAGTTTGCCGTGGCGTTCAGGAAAGCCTGTGATTCCGGAGGGAGGATTTCGCCAAAGAAAATAAACAGGATTTCTTTGGTGCTGACGGTTTTCTTTGCTTCTGTGCAGGCGCTGCTGCGTATGCAGGAGTTGCCTTTTTGTGTGACGGAAGAGTTGTTGCCTTCTGCGAAAGCGGTCAGCTTTCTGGAGATGGTGACTGGTGCGGTGCTTATTCTATGGTTGGCGGACAGGAACAGAAAGTATGGATTCGGCGGGCAGACGATATTGATCTATATCAATATATTGGACGGAATCACGGCGAAATTGGGCAGTTATAGTATTAAAGTCCTGACGGTACCGTTGTTGACCGCTGTTGCGGTCATATGGATTATATTGTTGATGGAGAATACTGAGAAAAGAATTCCCGTACAGCGGATTTCTATTCATAATATATATGCAGATAAAAATTATCTTGCTGTTAAGTTTAACACTGTGGGAGCCATGCCGGTCATGTTTTCCACGGCCTTTTTTATGCTGCCGCAGATGTTAGTTACGTTACTCGCATGGCTCTTTCCGAAAAACAACAGGATTGCCTGGTGGCAGGACAATCTGATCCTGACCAGGCCGTTGGGGATCGGTGTGTATATTCTGATCTTGTATTTGCTTACCATAGGTTTTGCAGTGGTAATGATCAGCCCGGGAGAAATCACACAGCAGTTTTTAAAAAGTGGAGACAGCATTCCCAATATCCATGCAGGAAGAGATACAAGACGTTATCTTACAAGAGAAATCTGCAGGATAAGTTTTTTCAGTGCGACCGTGATGAGTATATGCCTGGGAGTGCCGATGTATCTGCAGCTGAGAGGGGAAGCAGATACTATGCTGTCAATGTTCCCGGCTTCGGCCATGATTTTGACAAGTATCTGGTGCAGTCTTTATCAGGAATTTCTGGCAGTAAAGAGTTTTGATGCTTATGATCCGTTTGTTTAGGAGGGTAGATGTTACATTTTATACCGGCATGGTATCAACAGAATACGTGGTGTGAAAATGAACAGAGTTGGTATGTAAGGCGTATGCATACAGAATTTGATGATACAGTTAAGCAGATACAGCTGTTCCATCGGAGTAAGATTTATCCCTGTCAGCTTCTTCTTCTGGGGTATTCTCCGAATCTGAGGCATTTCCTTCACAGACAGGGTGTATACCATGCTCCCTACTGGTCATGTTTCGACGCGATACAGGGAATCAAAAGGAAGAAGATGCAGATATTGTCTTATCATAATCTGAAATGGCCCCCGCATACGGAGTTCCTGTATACGCCGTTTGCGGTAGTTGCGCAGATAGAGGGGGTAAAGTATGCGCAGGTTGAATTTGGAGAGGATGGGAATCCGATCCGGGTCGATCTTTTTGAACAGGACAGAGTATGTCGCCGTAACCACTATGACGACAGGGGATTTTTGTCAAGTACTGTCGTGTATGAAGATGGGCGACCTGTGTATCAGGATTATCTGATGGAGAATGGTATATGGAAATTAAGATCTTATCTGACGGACGGTCATGTAGAAGTCAATCCGGAATATCGGGAGTATACGATCGTATACACTGACTGTGAAAGAACAGTCAGATTTTTAAAGCAGCAATATGACAGTCTGGATCAGGTGATATGTGAAGTACTGGCGACATATCTGGAATTGACAGACAGATGGGATATATTCTGTGTGGCCATGCATGAGCAGCATGCAGAGCTGCTAAGGGAACTGCTTCCGGGGAAACTGCACGGGCAGCAGACGATCCTCTCTTTTTTTGAAAGCAGATATCGAGTGGATCGTCACCCGGAGGTCAGGGAGATTTTGAAAAGGGTCGGATACGTGGTCACGGATTCACTGGAGAATACAGTGAGGATCGAGGGCATGGCAGGCAGCCAGGATCTGCCTGTTATGAACATTCCGCCCTATGATACACGGACTGATTTCGGAATCAGCCAGCAGCTGAATATACAGAAGATACTGATACCGGTAGATGGAATAGAAGAGACTGCTTTCCGCGAAATGATAGCAGCTCTGGGCAGATATCTGCCATCGAATGAAAAGGCCAGGGTATATTTGTTTACAAGGCAGGCAGATTATGACAGAGAGAATAGATTATTAGAATGGACAAGAAAATGTCTGAGAGAATTGAAGTTTCCGGAAGAATGGGCGGCGGGAGAGGAAAACGGCTTTATCGCCGAGAATGAGCTTGAGGAACAGACAGGACAGCCGGTTTTATTCCATGTGGTACAGTGTGTAGACGAACTGGCGGTCAGCAGATGTGTAAGGGAACAGCGGATCATGGTAGATATGAGAAAACAGCCGGAATTATATATGCAGATTACCGCTCTCAGTGCAGGAATTCCCCAGATCGTATCCAGAAAGACACAATTCGTAAGGCAGGGAAAAAATGGCTGTATTTTGAAGGATATAAAGAAACTGCCTGCCGTATTGCATTATTATCTGGGAAGTCTGACGAACTGGAATGATGCGATGGTATGTTCTTACAGGCTTGTTAAGCAATATACGGTGGAGGTATTGCTGGAAAAGTGGAAGGAGGTAATAGACAGCGTTGAGTGAGATTAAGGTGCTGCAGTTGGGGGAGAAAGACTGGAGCAGGATGTATTCATTGCCGGAGATAATAGATTTTCAGTATGCTACTGTCTTTGACGAGAAACCGTCTAAGCCCTATGATATTGTTTTTTTAGACAGAACGCCTTTGGAAGAGGAAATAGGACCGCTGCATAAAGCCTGTAAAGCATATACGCTGTTTATAACGGAGCGGGTGGAATTAAAGGGAAATGTCATGTGGCTATATAAGAGCAGAAAGGGGAGACGCATCGCCTCACATGCTGTTGAACAATTTTTGAATCAGGAAGCGAGAAATTATTTTCCAAGGCCATATGGGGAGAAGTTTCAGTTTAAGAATCTTTCGATATCGCAGAATTTTACAGGATGTGTAAGGTGGTATGGGAATCATAGCGTCTGTCTGCAGGGTGAATATGGAACGAAACTCAGTCAGATTGCGTTTTGGAGAAATAATATTCCTGTATTTCAGGGACAGGCCATCGATCTGTGGCTGGAGTATAAGAAGGACGACGCGGTATCGATCGCGCTTACAGTCACGCAGTTCGTGCAGGGGAGTATATCTGATGTACAACAGAAATGGGAGTTTTCGGAAGAAGAGTTGGAGCGGGTGGTCCGAATCGATAACGGGTTGCCGGATGGATTGATTTTTGTTTCCCTTCAGGCCAGTGGAGAAGGGGAGCTGCAGATCATAGCACTGCATGACAGATATTCCCGGCGGGGGCATGGGCATTTTCTGCCCGGGGGAGAAAGATATGTAACATCTGACAGGGAGGAGATTTTCTGCTATTTTGATCCCGGGGATATGAAACCACCGCTGAATGTCTATTTTTCAGGATATAAGACAATGGAGGGGTTTGAAGGGTATAATCTGATGCGGAGCATGGGAAGTCCCTTTTTGCTTATAGCAGAAGCAAGACTGGAAGGAGGATGTTTCTATCTTGGCTCTGCGGAATATGAAAGGATTCTCAAAAAGGCGGTTTACAGATATATGGCAGAGCTCGGATTTCGTTCGGAGCAGGTTATCTTTTCAGGGTTATCCATGGGAACCTTCGGGGCCTTGTATTATGGCTGCGATATTCGGCCCCATGCGCTGATCCTTGGGAAGCCGCTTGCAAGTATTGGAGATATTGCTGCCAATGAAAGGCTGTTACGGCCGGGAGGATTTCCGACGTCATTGGATGTTGTCCGATATCTGGGAGGAAATATGGAACGGAAGACATTGGAGGAGATGAACGACCGCCTGTGGAATAAGTTTGACAGGACAGATTGGAACAGGACTAAGTTTATTGTTTCTTATATGATAGAAGATGATTATGATCCGACTGCATACAAGATGCTGATCTCCAGGCTTCAGTCGGAAGATGCACAACTGTATGGGAAAGGAATTCATGGCAGGCACAATGATAATACCGGCGCGATCGTACAATGGTTTTCAGGCCAGTTTGAAAAGATATTATGGGAGGACTTTCGGAGAAAGGCAGAAGGATAATGGCAGGAGCAAAATGGACTGTATATTGGAATGAACATTCTTCAGATACGTACCTGTATGGATCAGAGATTGTTTTTCACAGCAGGAATGACGTAGAGTTTAAAAATCTGCTGATGCCGCCGGGTACAGTCATAAAACAATGGTATTCCAGAACAAACTTTCAATTAAAGAAAGTTGAACCGGCTTTGCCGATGATAGACGGGGAGAGTGCATATCAGATTACCATCAATATAGATACGCTGCCGGAAGAACATTGTCTTGTACGGTTGGTTTTTTATGATCGGTATGAGACGGAAGCAGGGAGTATTACTTTAAGAGATGAGGTGACAGATTTCAGATGTCCGCTGAAGACGTACAGCTATTGTGTACAGCTGATCAATGGAGGCGTTACGGCGTTTCATTTTCATTCTATTGTAATTCAGGAAATAAACGATGAGACAGAAGAAGCATTTAAAAAAACTGAATAAGATTTTATGCCGTGTGAAAGAATGTCGGAATCGGACGGCACGGCTGTCAGATGAGGCATTGGCTCATTTAACCATAGAATTCAGAAGAAGACTGAAACGTGGAGAGAGCCTGGAGGATATTCTGCCGGAGGCTTATGCGGCCATATGTGAGGCTGACAGCCGGGTTTTGGGAATGTATCCTTTTGATGTACAGATATTGGGGGCAATCGCGCTTCATCAAGGAAAACTGGCAGAGATGAATACCGGGGAGGGTAAGACACTGGTAGCTACGATGCCCTTATACTTGAATGCTCTTTCGGGGAAAAGTACGATTCTTGTTACAACGAACGAATATCTTGCACATAGAGATGCCCGGGAGATGGGGCAGGTCTATCGCTTTATGGGACTTTCTGTCGCAGCAGGAGTGCCGGAAGATCCAAAAGGGCGTTTTACAAACGCTGAGAAGAAACGGATCTATGCAGCAGATATCGTGTATACGACACATGGAGCGCTGGGGTTTGATTATCTGTTGGATAATCTGGTATCCGCTGCATCAGAGCGTTTCCTGAGAGAATTTGATTACGTGATCATTGATGAGGCGGACGCTGTATTGCTTGACAGTGCGCAGACACCGCTCGTCATATCAGGAGCGCCGCGTGTGCAGTCCAATCTGTATGATATGGCAGATTTTTTTGTGACTACATTGATAGAAGGCAGGGATTATGAACTGGAGGAAAAACAGGTCTGGCTGACCGAAGCAGGAGTAGGATACGCAGAGAGTTTCTTCGGAATTGATAATTTTTATGGAGATAAATTCTTTGAGATAAACAGGCACGTGATTCTGGCTCTTAGAGCGCATAAACTGTTTGAGGCGGAAAAGGAGTATATGATTTCAGCCAGCGGTGAATTGTGTCTTCTGGATGGCGGATCAGGACGGATGATGCCAGGAGTGAAGTTAAGGGGTGGTCAACATCAGGCGCTTGAGGCAAAAGAAAAACTTACTGTTTCGCAGGAGAACCGTTCGGTGGCATCCATTACTTTTCAGAATTTTTTCCAATTATTCCCGAAAATTTCCGGGATGAGCGGTACAATCTCGGACGCGGCAGAAGAGCTTATGGATCTGTACCACACAGAGGTGGTGGTCATTCCGCCGAATCGGCCTTTACAGCGGAAGGATCTGGAGGATTTTTATTTTAAAGATGCCGGGAAAAAGTTTTCTGCGGTGATAGGGCTGATCATTATGCTGCATGGGAAGGGGCAGCCTGTTCTGGCAGTTGCGTCGTCTATAGAAGAAACAGAGTTAATATCCAGGCGGTTAATGAAGGCCAGAATCGCACATAATGTTTTGAATGCCAATCATGCTTCCTGGGAGGCTGAGATCATAAAAGAGGCCGGTCAGAAAAATGCAGTAACGGTTGCTACGTCTATGGCCGGGCGGGGGACAGATATCAAGCTGGGGCGGGGAGTCAGAGAATTGGGCGGACTTGCCGTGATCGGTGTCGGGCGCATGGCAAATGTACGGTTGGAGCGGCAGGCGAGGGGAAGGGCTGGAAGACAGGGAGATCCGGGAATGAGTCGGTTCTTTGTATCACTTCAGGATGAGATTGTTCTGAATGGTAACGGGAAGAAAGTGGATAAATATGCAGAGGGTAAAAGATATGTCAGTAAGCGGAAGCTGAGGAGGATGATCAACGGCGCGCAGAGGCTGGAAGAAGAACTGGCTGTTTTAGCGCGAAGGAGGGCAATGGATTATGATCAGGTTCTGCGCTGCCAGCGAAAGCTGATTTATGATACAAGGAACCAGCTTCTGGAAGGTGGTGGGATGGACAGAATAAAGCTGCGGCAGATAGCGGAGAAAAATGTAAGACACAGTATTGCTTCTGGAGAGATTCGGGATATTCAGTCAATGCGTAGATATATTCTGGATAATGTTTCCTATCATTTGGATGATGGACTGGCAGATCTGGTCTATGATGATATTGAATCAGTGACAGCATATCTTTTAAAGCGTATAGAACAGGGAATAGAAGAACAGCAGCGCAGACTGGGAAGCAGGAAGCGCCTGTATGATTTTATGCGGGTGGCGGCCTTAAATGCCATTGACGATGGATGGGTAGAACAGGTGGATTATCTGCAGCAAATACAGGCAGCAGTTTCGGGCAGATCTTCTGCCCAGAGGAATCCGATCTATGAATTTCAAAAGGATGCTCTGGAATCTTTCCGTAAAATGGAAGTTACTGTATTAAGAAATATAATGAGGAATATTCTTCTCAGCAATGCCTATGTAGATGCGAAGAATACACTGCATATTATTTTGCCGTGAGAAAGAAGCGCTGAGAGAAAGGCAGGAATTTGGTATATGATATATAATTTTAATTTGGGTATCGGCTGGGCCAGCAGTGGGGTGGAATATGCACAGGCATACAGAGCGAAGGTTCTCAGAAAGCTTGGAAAGGAGGCCAGATTTGTCTTTACGGATATGTTTCAGAAGGACAATATTCAGCATATGACTGCGAATATAGGATTTCTGGATTCAGAAGTTATCTGGCTCTATACTTTTTTTACTGATTGCAGGATAGCGCCGGTCTCTTATACATTGACGCAGCTGGAGAAAACGTTTGGGGAGAGAAATTTTACTTTTTCCAGGGAAGGAGACAAGGTAAAATATATTCTGACGGGAACAGGTATTTATTATATGGCTTATCTGGTAGATGCTGAAGGGGATTTGGTTCACAGAGTGGAAATGGTTTCCAATGGCTGTCTGATCAGGAAAGACTATTATACATATTGCAGGATTTATACGGAATATTATGCACCACTTGATCAACAGGCGCATTTATATCAACGCAGATTCTTTCATGAAGACGGTTCGGTGGCCTATGAAGAGATTACGGATAACGAGGTAGTGATGTATCAGTTTCCAGATAAATTATTCTGTTCCAAGGAAGAACTGGTCGGCTATATGGTATCATGTCTGCAGTTGACAGAGGAGGATACTGTTATAATAGACAGGACTACCGGAATAGGACAGGCGATCATGCAAAATGCCGGGCCGGCAAAAATATATATGCCGATTCATGCCGATCATTTCAGTGAGGGAAGTACCGACGAAGATAATATTTTGTGGAATAATTATTACGAATATGCTTTTGCACAGCATCGGCGTATCAGCGGTTATATAGCGTCTACGGATGCACAGAGCCGTCTTGTAAAGAAGCAGTTTAAGAAGTATATGGGAACAGATGTGAATGTAATGACAATTCCGGTAGGAAGCCTGGATGAGCTGAAGTATCCGGAAGGGCCGAGGCGCAGACATTCTCTGATCACAGCTTCCAGGCTTGCTAACGAGAAGCACATAGACTGGCTGATAGAAGCCGTGGTGGCAGCCAGAGATAAGGTTCCGGATATCAGTCTGGATATTTATGGGAAGGGTGGAGAAGAGAAAAACCTGAAAGAATTGATAGACAGACTGCATTGCAATGAGTATGTTCATTTGCAGGGGCAGCAGAATCTGGACGAGGTTTATCAGAACTATGAGGCGTATCTGGCGGCTTCCACGAGTGAGGGATTTGGACTCACCCTGATGGAGGCGGTAGGGGCAGGGCTGCCGATCATTGGTTTTAATGTTCGTTACGGGAATCCGACCTTTATTGATAATGGGAAAAACGGATACCTTATTCCGGTACATGACAGGATGGAGAGAAAGGAAAGGGTAAAGAAGTTGACGGAGCGCATTATCAGGCTCTTTACGAAGGCTGATCTGGAAGCATTCCATCAACATTCTTATAACAAGGCACAGAAATATCTTACGACAGAGGTGGAGAAAAAATGGATAGATCTGTTAGATTGAATGAAGTAGCATTATTATTTGACAATTATTCTCAGGACAGCAGAAATCTACGGATATCATTTCAGCGGTCTGGATATGACTGTCCGGCGCTGGTGATTGAAGACGATGGATTTCTTCCGGAGGATGTCATCTCAGTATACGGTTTTTTTCTTGGAGATTTCAGACAAAAGCCGGGAATTCCAGGAAAACCAAGATATTTTAATCAGGTCAAAGTTCCGGATTATTGGGAAATAAGCGGAAGCAATTCCCTGGGCAAGGTGCATGATCTGTACCGTGAGAGAGGGCGCATTTTTTATGCGGAACCTAAACATAAACGTCTTGTCAAGGTAGTAGACTGGTATGACGAGAATAAAGTGGTACGGTCCAGCGATCATTACAACCGTTATGGTGCCTTGTATGCCAGAACAACTTTTAATTCCAAAGGACAGAAAGTTAATAAATCATGGTTTTCAGCAGCCGGACAGGAGATCATCGTAGAGAATTATGTAACGGGGGACATTATCCTGAATGATGGGGATGAGATAAAATTTTTCCGAACAAAAACGGATTTTGTCCTGTATGCATTGACAGCGGCTGGATTTGGGAAGAGCAGGCTTTTCTTTAATTCGTTATCCACCCCTTTTTTTGTTTCGCAGAAACGATCAATAGAAATGAAAGAAGATATACTGTTCTGGCAGGAACCTACCGGTAAGGAAATTCCCGGCAATATGCAGATCATCCTGAAAGGTGACAACAGCCGGACGCGGCAGATCATGGTACAGCAGAAAGAGTCTTATGAAAAACTGCTGAAACTGGGTGCATCTGCAGATATTGTGCATAAACTGGGTTATGTTTATCCGTTTAACAAAAAAAACGGGCATCATAACGAAGCCCTTATCTGTACCAATTCCGACCGGATCGAGCAATGTGATAAGATTGTCAGGTCACTTCCACAGATGCATTTTCATATTGCGGCGATTACGGAAATGTCGTCAAAGCTGCTGAGTGTGGGGGCTAATGACAATGTAAGCCTTTATCCGGGGATAAAAATGGAAATTCTGGATGAGCTTTTTGAGAAATGTGACTATTATCTCGATATAAATCATGAATCAGAGATCGTCTCGGCGGTATATAAAGCCTTCTTGAATGATCAGCTGATCTTTGCGTTTGAGGAAACAGTACATAACAGGACGTATGTTGCACAAGAGCATATATTTCAGGCAAAACAGGCTGAAAGGCTGATCACAGATATACAGAATACCATGGTGGATGATTCTGTGATGGACAGATATCTGCAGAAGCAGCATGAGGCAGCTTTTGTGGAAACAGAAGAGAGTTATCGCAAATTTTTTGTGTAGATTTCAGGATATGGGGCGGACAATGGTTATTGTTGCGGAAAAATATACCGACAATGTGCGGGAAATACAGAATTTTTTGCAGAAAACAGGATTGGAATCGAAGATCATAATATTTGATGATGAGGGATTTCTTCCAGCAGATGTTGTCACACCGTATGAATACTTTGTTCTTCAACAAAACCCGGAAACGGTGGCAGAGAAACCGCTGTTCTATAATTTTATCAAAGTGCCGGCGTTTTGGGAGATTCGTGCAGATGGAGTGAGGGGCGGAATCTATGATATGGGCTGTCGGAAGGCAGTGATCTGTTTTGCACAGCCTGTGGAAAGAAGAAATGTACAGCGTGTAGAGTGGTGTGCGGAAAACGGTTGGGTATACAGGACGGATTATTATAATAAGTATGGTTTGAAGTTTGCTGCTGATTTTTTCAACGTCAATGGAGAAGTGGAATCAAGGGTGTTTTATTCGTGTCAAAATCAGGAGATTATCGTGATACAGCCGCAGAATGATACGGTAACCGTATTGGAGGAAGGCAGGCTGCAGAGTTACTTTACTTCATATGATCAGTTCACAGAGTATTTTCTTGAGAAAGCAGTTACAGCAGAGACGTATATTCTATTGATACAGAATGAACGACAACTTGAACAGTTATTGAAGGAACCGGAGCGGAAGGAAAGATGGAAGTGTGTTATGTTTCCGGAGGGAAAACTGCTGCAGGAGTACCTTGCTGCCGGTGGGAATAACGGCTGTCGGTTTTATGAAGATCCGGGAAGGTATCCTGTGAATCATGCAGAGGGTAAAGTATTGATACTGACAGCTTCCGATCAGATTGCAGGCATTGAATATTTGATCAGTGGATTGCCGGAGGTGACCTTTTGTATAGCGGCAAATACGCAGGTTTCGGATAAGCTGCATCGTTTGGGCGACCGGGAAAACGTCTTGGTATATCCGCAGATAAGTCAAAAGAAGCTGGAAGAACTATGGAGTGAATGTGACTTCTATCTGGATATTAACTATTATAGAGAAATCTATGATGCGGTCAATATTGCGCACCGGCGGAATTTGCTGATCATGGGATTTGAGGATACATTACATGATAAAGATCTGGTGGCAGAAGAGTGTGTGTTTCACAAATCGGATTATGAAGGGATGGTGCGAAAGATAAAAGCACTGCTGGAGAATGCAGATAAAGTGCAGCCGGTTTTGCAGAAACAGCAGGGAAGAAGAGCGGCATGTTGGAGGAGGCTTGCAATACTGTTAGGGCTGGAATCCGAAAGGATGGGGTAAAGCTATGGCCATATATATATTTAGTCTTTTGGTAGGATATGTCCCAAACGGAGTGGATAATGCGCAGGGATATCGAGCCAGAATGCTGAAAAAGTATACGAATTCTGTCAAGTACATATTTACGGAACTGCCGACAAGAAGATATGTAAATCGGTATAGAAAAGCAGGAATTGATGTAGAACAGATGTTGAGTATACATCAGTATTTTACGGACAATCATTCTCTTTCACTGTCTGTCAGGGTAGAAGATAAACTTGCTGAATTGAAGGAGAGTCTGCAGTATACAGATACATCCAGAGAGGGGACAGAGATTAGATTATTCAGGAAAGGTTCTGTTATAGCGTCGCTTCTGACGGATGAAATGGAACCGGGCTGCTGTCATAGTATTCAGTACTATAATGGTGGCAGGTTGATCCGTGCGGAGCATTACACCACAGGAATTGCTTATGTGGATTATTATGTGACGGCAGAGTCTGACACAGGACCCTATGCAAAACTGGTCAGGAGATCTTTTTATGATAGTGATGGAGAGGTATCTTTTGATCAGGTATTTGCGATGGAAAAGGAATTATATTTGTTTCCGGATGGTAGAGCATGTACAAAGTCTGAATTTATTGCAGAATTTATAAAAAGATTAAATTTAGGAGAAGGTGATACCGTTCTGTTGGATCGCTCGGCTCAGTTTGACTTTGTTCAGCCGCTTTTTGCTTATGGGAACAGAGCCAGATTTATTGCCGTTTTTCATTCCGGCCATTTCTTTGAAAAGGGAGAAGATATACATACATTGTATTTAAACTATGAATACTATTATTGGTTCAAGTATTCAGGTATGATAGAAACGATGGTGGTATCGACAGAGGGACAAAAAAGGGAACTGTTGGAAAAACTGCAGGAGTACGGATGCAGCATTCCAAAGATCGTGGTGATTCCAGCAGGAGGAATAGACAGGCTGAGATATCCGGATACAGGAAGAAAACCTTATTCTTTGATATCGGTTTCACGCATGGACCCCCGCAAAAAGATAGAGTGGATCATAAAAAGTGTGATAAAGGCTTATAAGAGAAATGCTAATATCTCACTTGATCTCTACGGACGAGGTGAGTATGAATATACAAAATATCTGCAGGATCTTGTAGAAAAAAACAATGCACAGACTTATATTCGCTTTAAGGGGCGCGCCGATGTGACAGAAATTTATAAGAATTATGAGGTATATGTGTCTGCTTCGTTATGGGAGACATTAGGACTTTCCATTATGGAGGCGATCGGATCGGGGATGTCACTTATCGGATTAAATGTAAAATACGGCAATCAGGTATTTATTCAGCCGGAGGAAAATGGTTATCTGGTTGACTATGATCCAAAACATTCGCAGGAGAAGGAAGATGAACTGATAGAATGTATGGCAGACAGCATTGTTGAGATTTTTAAGGATTCTGAACGTCTGGAGAGGTTTCATCAGTTTTCTTATGAAACTGGCAGGGAGTTTTTTTGGAGCGTCATAGAAGAAAAATGGAAAAAGCTGCTGCTGTAAATATATTTTCGGCAAAGCGTGGTATGACATGAGCGGGTGCAGAGGTATCCGCTCTTTATTGTTTAAGATATCCTTAAGATTATTGAGCTTTGCATAAAAAAGTGATAATTTTATATTATAGACTGTAACGATCACTGGATCATGAGAGAAAAAGGACGGGTGTACGGATGAAGAGTAAGCTGTATTATGTACTGTATTTTTTGTATGCTGTTGTTGTGGCGTTTGTTCTGTATTTGAACGGCGTATTTACGGGGGAATGGAGTTCCTACACGAATCTGATCATCAATATCGTATTTTTGATCATTATCGGGATTCTTTTTATCATATCTTCCGTCAGCTTTGGCAGGCTGAACAGAGTCACCTATGAGCTGGAAGAGGTGGCATTCCGGATGCAGAAGGAATATAAGGAGGCAAACGGAAAGAACCTCTGGGGAAATTACAAAGATAATAACAGGGTTTTTGAGGAAGAGGAACTGCAGGCAGCGTTTGATAAGTACCGTATGCGCAT
>ERZ808037.139-NODE-139-length-76424-cov-14.035155_pt1 | contig 76424 bp, 72 predicted proteins | sample MGYA00380190_ERZ808037 | MGnify/ENA primary metagenome ERZ808037 (study PRJEB31490, sample SAMN06133399) | mouse gut metagenome | isolation source: J9 | host: mice | place: China: Chengdu | collected 2015-05 ... | reverse complement strand
TTCCTAATCCCTAATTCCTAATCCCTAATTCCTAATCCCTAATTCCTAATCCCTAATTCCTAATCCCTAATTCCTAATCCCTAATTCCTAACCCCTAATTCCTAACCCCTAATCCCTAATCCCTAATTCCTAATTCCTAATTCCTAATTCCTAATCCCTAATCCCTAATTCCTAATTCCTAATCCCTAATCCCTAATTCCTAATCCCTAATTCCTCATTCCTAATTCCCTCAGCCCGCCAGGGTCAGGTCCCCGTCCTTCACCCAGCCCAGCCGCCGGCAGGCCTGATTGATGAGGGGCGCCAGCACGGCGGGGAGAACGAAGGAAATCAGAATCAGACCCAGCCAGTCAAAGGCCGTGGGGGCTATGGCGGCGGCGCCGTTGGCAATGGCCGTCTCGCTGGGGGACACCCAGCCGGTCCAGACCCCCAGCTGGCCGCAGAAGCCGCAGGTGCCCATGCCGGAATTGATGGCCGCGCCGTTCATCTCCAGCCTGAACAAACAGGTGGCGATGGGTCCGGTGATGGCGGAGGTCAGTGTGGGTGCAATCCAGACCCGGGGGTTTTTCACGATGTTGGGCATTTGCAGCATGGATGTGCCGATGCCCTGGCTCACAAGGCCCCCCCAGCCGTTTTCCCGGAAGCTCATGACAGCGAAGCCCACCATCTGTGCGCAGCAGCCCGCCACGGCGGCCCCTCCGGCCAGTCCCGTCAGGCCCAGCACGGAGCAGATGGCGGCGGAGGAAATGGGCAGGGTCAGAGCCACCCCCACCAGCACGGACACGAGAATGCCCATCAGGAGGGGCTGGAGCTCCGTGGCCCACATGATGATCTGCCCCAGGGCGCTGGCGGCTCTGCCGATGGGGGGAGCAATGACCCAGGCCGCGCCGATGCCAGCCAGGGTGGTGACAATGGGGGTCACCAGAATGTCCACCTTTGTCTCCTTACTGACGGCCTTGCCGCACTCGGCGGCAATGATAGCCACAAACAGCACCGCCAGGGGCCCGCCGGCTCCGCCCAGGGCGTTGCAGGCGTAGCCCACCGTCGCCAGGGAGAAGAGGACCATAGGCGGGGCCTGGAGGGCGTAGCCAATGGCCACGGCCATGGCCGAGCCGCTCATGAAGGAGGCCATGCCGCCGATGGTATAGCCCACCTCATTGATGGTGATGAGCTTGGCCGTCAGAAAGCCGATGTGGAACTGAGCGCCCAGGGTGTTCAGAATGGTGCCGATGAGCAGGGAGCAGAACAGGCCCTGCGCCATGGCGCCCAGGGCGTCGATGCCGTAGCGCCGGGCAGATATGATAATGTTCTTGCGCTTCAGGAAGGATTGAAAGCTGTGTTCCATGACGATGTTCCGTCTCTTTCTTCATATAGTTGACTTGTGTCTTGACACATGTCCTGCTTATCATAACCGACGCGGCTTTCTTTGTCAATGTTTTTTTGCCGGTTGCCGGCTGCCGGCGGGGCGCGCCCGTTCGCGGATTTTATCAGAGGGCAGCGGCGCAGGGAGCGCCGCCCCGTTTTTCGGAAGCGCCGAATTTCCGGAAGACGGGCCGGGACAGGCTTTTGCATAAAATCTGCGCATGGGACACGCCTCTGCCGGCATAGAATCTTGACAAACCGCATACGCTACGCTATAATAAAATAACTCTTTGCACTGCATTACATTCTGTATGGAATGCGAGATCAACAGTACAAACTGAGCAGGCGATGACCTCGGGGTCATGGGGCCGGGCCGCCGAAGGGCGGCAGCAGATTGCGAACAGCGCGTCTGTGGGACAGTTGTATGTTCCACAGATGCGTTTTTTTACACATTTGGGAACAATTCATCTCAAGCCGGTGCCATTAAGAGTAATCATCACTGCCGCCTCCGCGGCAGGACAGGAGGATTATCCTTATGACAGCCAACAAAGAAAATCCAATCAAAAGCGTCCCATCCAAAGCGGAAATCAGGGAAAACGCCATGATCCGGCGCATCTCGACGGTGGGAATCGTGGGGAATGTGGCCCTGTCCGCCTTCAAGCTCTTTGCCGGAATCGCGGGCCATTCCGGGGCCATGGTGTCCGACGCGGTTCACTCCCTTTCCGACGTCTTCGCCACCTTGATTGCCTGCCTCGGCGTCCGCATGTCCAAAAAGGCGGCAGACCCCAGGCACCCCTACGGTCACGAGCGGTTCGAGTGCGTTGCCTCGCTGCTGCTGGGCGCCATTCTGCTGGTTACCGGACTGGGCATCGGCAAGGCGGGCCTGGAAAAGATTCTGGCGGGCAGCTATGAAACACTGGCCGTTCCCAGCATGATCGCCCTGGTGGCCGCCGTGATTTCCATTGTCTCCAAGGAAGCCATGTACTGGTACACCCGGCACTATGCCAAAATACTGAACTCCCCGGCCTTTATGGCCGACGCGTGGCACCACCGGTCGGACGCCTTTTCCTCCGTGGGCTCCCTGGCCGGCATCGCGGGGGCCATGCTGGGGTTCCCCATTATGGACTGCATCGCCAGCGTCGTCATCTGCCTGTTTATTCTGAAGGTCTCCTATGACATTCTGAAGGACGCCCTTGTGAAAATGCTGGACACCTCCCGGGGCGAGGCCTACGAAAAGGCTCTGGCCGCCTATATCGCCGCCCAGGAGGATGTGGTACAGGTGGATGTGCTTCACTCCCGGATGTTCGGAAACAGGACCTATATCGACATGGAGCTTCAGGTCGACGGCGATCTGCCCCTCCGGGAGGCCCATGCCATCGCGGAACGCATTCACGACGATGTGGAGGCGCAGTTCTCAGACGTCAAGCACATCACCATCCATCTGAATCCCGCCGGCGCTCCCTGAGCTCATCAAAAAACCGGCGGCGCGCTTCTCTTTTATAAACCGGCTTCGGCGGAGGGGGATTTCCCCCTCCGCCGTATAAATTTCCCACCTGTGCGGAAAACTGGAAGCATCATACACAGGAGGTTCATGCAGATGGTGAAAGGCATTTCCAGAAGGGTCGTGGTGGTGGATTCTCCCGACCAGCGTTTTTTTGAGCAGGCAATCTTTATTCTCCGCAGCGACGCCGCCGGGGAGGGCGTCAGCGCCCGGCAGCTGGTGGACGAGGCCAGGCAGGTGGCCCGGAACTACGGCGGCGGAGGGCGGGGCCGGTTCAGCCGCCTTTGGGGGGACCTGAATCCGGCGGTCTATACCCTGATGGGAGCGGGGGCCACGGGCCTGCTCTGGATGATTGCGGCACTGGGATAAGAAAAAGGCAGACGCTGTTTGCGTCTGCTTTTTTTGTGATTTTTTGTGATTTTTTGTGCCAGGTATGATCTCTGAGGCGCTTTTCCGCCGTCGCCGCTTTACGGAAGCGGCTCGAAATACCGCCGGGTGGTCTCGGCGTCGGCGGCAATCCGGGCCCGGAGGGCCTCCAGGGAGTCAAAACGGATCTCGTCCCGGAGATGCTGGTGGAACTCCAGCCGGAGGGTCTGACCGTAGAGGTCCCCCTCGAAATCCAGGATGCAGGCTTCCACGGTGACGTCCGTGCCGCTGTTCACAGTGGGCCGGGTGCCCACGTTGGTGACGGCGGGACGGCTCTCCCCATCGGGGAAGAAAACCCGGGTGACATAGACGCCGTGGGCCGGGGTCAGCACACGGGGAGGGATGACCAGATTGGCCGTGGGAAACAGGCGGGAGGTCCCCAGGCCCCGGCCATGGCGCACCGCGCCGGTGAGGGTGTGGGGATGGCCCAGGAAACGGGCCGCCCGGTCCACCTGCCCCATCTCCACCAGGCGGCGGATGTAGGTGGAGCTGACGGTAACGCCGCCGATGGACACCTGGGGGATGATGTCGCAGCCCAGGCCCAGCGCCCGGCACTTCTCCGCCAGCAGCTCCGGCGTGCCCTGGTTCCTGTGGCCGAAGCGGTGGTCATGGCCCGCCACCAGATGGACGGCGTGCCAGCGGCCCACCAGCAGCTTTTCCACAAAGTCCTCCCAGCCGGTTGTCATCATCTCCCGGTCAAAGGGGGCCATGATAACGTCCCGGATGCCGTACAGCCGCCGCACCAGCTCCCGCCGGTCCTCGGGGGAGTTAATCAGAGGGCAGGGCACCCCGGTAACCACCTCCTTGGGCGGACGGTCAAAGGTGAAGACGGCGGGGGTGCAGCCCCGTTTCTCCGCTTCCTCCGCCGTCCGGCGAAGGAGGGCGGCGTGACCCAGATGCACCCCGTCGAAAAAGCCCAGGGCAATGACCCGTTTTGTTTGACTGCTCATGGTGTAAAATCCTTCCATTCCCCATCTTCGAAAATTTCATACTGTCCCCACTGGGGCGCGCCCCGGTCCCGGCCCTTGACCCGGATTGGCAGGGGACAGTCATGCTGGCATCCCGGCAGAGGGTCCCCCAGCTCCGTCCAGCCCTCCACTTCTCCGTCCCAGTCCCCCAGCGCGTCTTCCAGGGTGGAATAGTGGCAGTCAAAGGAACAGAACAGGGCCTCCGGGCTGGTGTAAAGATAGGCCAACACGCCCTCCCGCCGGGTTTCGTGGAGCATAACCTTATACACCAGTTCCTGCCGGTTCGCCGCAGAGGGGTTTTTGAGAAATCCGTACATCCGCATTGGGAATTTTCCTTAAATAAGTTTTTGACCGGGGTCAGCGTCCCTGCTGCTGCGCCGCCGGTGACAAGGGTATGAAATCCAGCCGGACCAGACTCTTTCCGCCGGGCAGGGGACATTCCTCTCTCCGGACCAACCGCCAGCCTCCGGCGGCCAGGGCGGCCTCCAGACCCCGTGGCTCCACCGTGTGATGGACGGCCTCCAGGCCGTCGAAGACGTGGAGGTAGGGGGAATCCGACACCCAGGCCTCCGTAGGGTTCCGCTGGAGCACGCAGGATACATACCGGGGCCGCACCTGCCGGAGCACGTCCAGCAGGCACGGGTATCCGATGTACTCCACAATCAGATTGGCGAGCACCAGGTCCGCCTCCGGCAGGCGGTTCCAGTCCTTTGTCAGGTCTGCACGCAGGCACTCCAGCGTGCCTGACAGCACCGGATACCTGCGGCCGGTCTCCGCCAGATAGGCGGCGTTCACGTCCACGCCGTACACCCTCCGGAACCGGCCCGGCTCAATCAGGTCCAGCCCGTTGCCGCCGGCCACCCCCAGAATCATCACCGTACCGGCAGGGGCGGCCTCCAGCTGCTCCCCCATCATCTGCCGCAGGGTCTGAAGCTGCCGGACGGAGTCCAGGGCCATATGGGCCTCGTAATCCGCCAGAGAAATTTTCTCCCAGGGATGACCCATATCCGGCCCTCCTCTCCCGATTAAAAGAAGTTCTTGACCGAGGTCAGCGTCCCGTCCCTGGCCTGGGACAGGCACAGGAATTCCCCGGCCTGCCCGTATATCCGATAGGTACCGTCGGCGGTCCCGGGGAGGGTAATGGGATTGCCGCAGCGGACCCGCTTTTCCTGCCCCGGGGACCGGACCGCCAAGGCCGGATACTGCTGAAAAAGGCTGTCCAGAGGCCGCAGAAGGGCCTCGCCCTGTTCCTGGACCTGCTCCAGAGTCACGGCCTCCGCCAGGGTATAGCCCGCCGCCAGCGTCCGCCGGAGGGAGCTCATGCAGCCTCCACAGCCCAGGGCCTGACCGATGTCGTGGCAGAGGGTCCGGACATAGGTGCCCTTGGAGCACCGGACCCGGAGGAAAAAGAGGTTGGGGTGCTCCGGCTTTGCCGTCCCGTCGTTCCAGTAAAAGCCGCCCCGGGTGGCCTCCAGACGGTGGATGGTGACGGGACGGGGCTTCCGCTCTACCTCTTTGCCTTTCCGGGCCAGCTCATAGAGCTTTCTGCCGTTGATTTTGATGGCGGAATACATGGGGGGTATCTGCTCAATGGGGCCCCGGAAGCGGTCCAGAACCGCCTCCAGCTCCTCCTGAGACACATGGACAGGCCGTTCCTCCAGCACCTCGCCGCTGGTATCCTGGGTATTGGTTATTATCCCCAGTTGTAAACCGGCCAGATATTCCTTGTCAGATTTTTCCGCGAACTCCGCGGCCCGGGTGGCCCGGCCCACAAACACCGGCAGAACTCCGGTGGCCATGGGATCCAGAGTGCCGCCGTGGCCCACCCGCTTCTCGTGGAGGATGCCCCGGATTTTGGCGCAGACGTCCATGCTGGTCCAGCCCTCCGGCTTGTCTATAATCAAAATGCCGTTTGACATATGTTCTCCTTTAATGAGGAGTTAGGAATGAGGAATCAGGAATTTTTTGCACCGGAGGCAATTCCTAATTCCTCACTCCTCATTCCTAATTGCTCGAAAAATCCGGTACAATCTGGGCAATTCCACTTAAAATCCGTTCCTTGACCTGAGACAGGGTCCCCTCAATGGTGCATCCCGCCGCCGCCGCGTGGCCGCCGCCGCCGAAGAGGGCGCAGACCTTCGTGGCGTTGACCCGGGGGCCGGTGCGCAGAGAGAGCTTCCAGACGTCGGGCCGCAGCTCCCGGAGGGTCACGGCGCAGTCCACCCCCTCAATCTGGGGGCCGAAGGCGGAGAGGTCCTCGGCGTCATAGGCGCTGGCCCCGACCCGCTCCATCAGGGACAGGGGCACGGAGAGGAGGGCCGTCCGGCCCTTGTCGTGAAACTCGCAGCCGTCCATCATGGCGGCCTCCAGCTGGAGGCGCTTCCGGGTCTTGGTGCGGAAGAACGCCTTGTTCACCCCACGGACGTCGATGCCGGTCCCCATCAGCGCGGCGGCTGCGGCGTGGGTAGAGGCGGTGGTGTTGTTATAGGCAAAGCAGCCCGTGTCGGTGGAAATCGCCACATAGAGGGGCAGGGCGGCCTCCCCCGGAATTGCGGTGCAGCCCAGGGACTCCAGAATATCAAAAACAATCTCCCCGCAGGCGGCGGCCTCGGGCCGGACGCAGTTCTCTTTGCCAAAGCCCTCGAAGGAGGGGTGATGGTCAATGGCCAGGTCAATCCGCCCGGCGTAAGCCCTGGCGTTCTCCGGCAGCAGGGACAGGGATGCGATGTCCACAGAGACCACCCGCTCCGGCGTGAAGCCGTCGGGGGCGTGATAGGGCAGGGCATAGGGGGCGGTGGACTCCGTCAGCTCCGGATTGGGCAGCAGATAGGCCGTCTTTCCCAGAAGGGACCGGAGGCCGGCGCAGAGTCCGGCGGCGGAGCCGATGGTATCCCCGTCGGGCCGGACGTGGGTGAGAATCAGCACATTGTCAAAGGACCGCAGTAATTCGGCGGCCTGGTTCACGGTGAGCATGTTCATTCCTCCTCCGTTTTGGGGGCGTTCCTCCGCTCGTCCTCCCGCAGCAGCTCCAGAATATGAGCGCCATGGGAAATGGAGTCGTCGCCCAGGAACTGAAGCTCCGGCGTATAGCGGAGCTGAAGGGCATGGCCCAGCTCCCGGCGGAGAAAGCCGGCGGCGGATTTCAGCCCCTTGAGCACGTCCTTCTCCTGGTCCTTGTTCAGGGCGCTGACATAGACCCGGGCATAGCGCAGGTCGTTGGTGGTGTCCACCCGGGTGATGGAGACCATGCCCACCTGGGAGACCCGGGGGTCCTTCAGCTGGCGGAACAGGTCCGACAGCTCCCGCTGAATCTCCTCGTTGATGCGGTTGATTCGATTTGAAGCCATAGTTGTGTCCTTTCTGCAAAGAGGGGTCCGGCTCTGACAGCCGGAGTCACTGCGCGCCCTGACGGACGGGGAAGTCAACAGCTGACAGGTCAGCTGGTCCATTCCACCCCCCATTCTCTCTCTTTCCTGGCGAAGAAAGAGAGAGAACGGGCCGTGGACGGTCCAAGAGAGAGAAAGCCGCTTCGCGCAAGAGCTTCCGACGGTTCCTGACGCAAGTCTCTATCCCGCGGCGTGGTGCGAGCGGGAGTTGGGCAGTCAACGAAAGGCCCGCTCTTCTCTTTCCGCCCAGCCGCTCATATGTGCGGAAGGAAATCCCTGTACGTCTACCAGTTTCTATCGAACAAAAACGAAAATTGCCAACATTACGCCGGATCATCGACAGTTAAATCTGTCTGTAAAGGAAACCTTCCAATGCTTGCGTCCTCATTGAAATAAATGAGGCGGCGGCACCGCCGCCGCCCCTGTCCTGCGATTAACGGGGAATTTCCTCCATGGTGTAGCCCTCCACGATATCGCCTTCCTTGATATCGTTGAACTTCTCGATGGTCAGGCCGCACTCGTAGCCGCTGGCCACCTCCTTGGCGGCGTCCTTGAACCGCTGGAGGGAACCCAGTACGCCCTCGTGAATCACGATGCCGTCCCGGACCAGGCGGATGGAGCAGTTCCGGACAATTTTGCCGTCCTGGACGTAGCAGCCCGCCACGGTGCCCACGCCGGAAACCTTATAGGTCTGCCGGACCTCCGCGTGGCCCAGCAGGGCTTCCCGGAATTTGGGGGCCAGCATGCCCTTCATGGCGGCGGTGATTTCGTCGATGCAGTCATAGATGACGCGGTACATCCGCATGTCGACGTTCTGCCGCGCCGCGCCGTCCCGGGCCGCCGCGTCGGGCCGGACGTTGAAGCCCACGATGATGGCGTTGGAGGAAGAGGCCAACATGACGTCGGACTCGTTTACCGCGCCCACGCCGCCGTGGATGACCCGGACGTTGACCTCCTCGTTGCTGAGCTTTTCCAGGGAGGCCTTTACCGCCTCCACGCTGCCCTGAACGTCGGCCTTGACAATCAGGGCCAGCTCCTTCCGCTCACCGGCCTGAATCTGGTCGAAGAGGTTTTCAAGGGAGACCTTCTGCACCGGCGCGGCGGCCCTGGCCCGCTCCTCGGCCTTGCGCTGCTCCACCAGAGTCCGGGCCATGCGCTCGTCGGTGACGGCGAAGAAGGGAGACCCGGCGGTGGGAGCCTCGCTGAGGCCCGCCACCTCCACGGGCACGGAGGGTCCCGCCTCGGAGAGGCGCTCGCCCTTGTAGTTCAGCATGGTGCGGATGCGGCCCACGGCGGTACCGGCGATGATGATGTCGCCCTGCTTCAGGGTGCCGTTCTGGACCAGCAGCGTGGCCACCGGGCCCCGGCCCTTGTCCAGACGGGCCTCGATGACGGTTCCCTGGCCCGCCCGGTTGGGGTTGGCCTTCAGCTCCGCCATTTCGGCGGTGAGGGTCACCATCTCCAGAAGGTTGTCAATACCGATGTTTTTCTTGGCGGAAATTTTGCAGCAGATGGTCTCGCCGCCCCAGTCCTCGGGGACCAGGCCGTGCTCCGTGAGCTGCTGCATCACCTTGTCCGGGTTGGCGTTTTCCTTGTCGATTTTGTTCACCGCCACCACGATGGGGATATTGGCTGCTTTCGCGTGGCTGATGGATTCGATGGTCTGGGGCATGATGCCGTCGTCCGCCGCCACCATCAGGATGGCGATGTCCGTCACCATGGCGCCCCGGGCCCGCATGGAGGTAAAGGCCTCGTGGCCCGGAGTATCCAGGAAGGTGATGGGCTTGCCCTTGACCTGGACCTGATAGGCGCCGATGTGCTGGGTGATGCCGCCGGCCTCTCCGGAGGCCACGGAGGTATTCCGGATGGTGTCCAGCAGGGAGGTCTTGCCGTGGTCCACGTGGCCCATGACCACCACCACGGGGGCCCGGGAAACCAGGTCCTCCGCCTTGTCCTCGGATACGTCGATGAGTTTTTCCTCAATGGTGACGACGACCTCTTTTTCCACCTTGCAGCCCATTTCCTCGGCCACGAAGGCAGCGGTGTCAAAGTCAATCATCTGGGGCAGGGAGGCCATGATGCCGTTCTTCATCAGGCACTTGACCACCTCCGCGCCGGTTTTCTTCATCCGGCTGGCCAGCTCGCCCACGGAAATCTCGTCGGGAATCTGGACCTTCACCGGGGCCTTCTTGGCAATTTCCAGCTGAAGCCGGCGCATTTTCTCCGCCTCGTCCTGCCGCCGCTTGTTGGAGAAGCCCGGTCCGCCCCGGCGCTGCTGGTTGGTGCGCACCTTCTCCCGGCCGCTGCGCTGCTGGCGCTGCATCCGCTCGCCCTGCTGGCCGCCCAGGGTCTCCAGCCGCTCGTCGTACTTGGCCAGGTTCACGTCGCCGCCCTTCCGGGTGTCCACGATTTTCTTCTGGGGAACCCGGCTGGCAGGTTTTTGTCCGCCTTGTCCGCCCTGCGCGTTTGGACCGCCCTGCTGGGGCGTCTGGCTCCCCTGCTGCTTCGGGGGCTGCTGGGGCTGCCTGACAGGCTGCTGGGTCTGTTTGGCGGGCTGCCCGCCCTGGCGCCTGGGCTGCTGCTGGCCGGCCGGCTGGGCAGGCTTCTGCTGGACAGGCTCCTGGACGGGAGCCTCCGGGGCCTTGGGGGCCTCCTGGTAGGTATCCTTGAAAATCACCTGAATGTCGGACACGGGATGGCGCTGGGTCAGACAGTCGAAGATGATGGAGAGCTCCCGGTCCGTCAGCACCTGCATATGGTTCTTCGGCTGGGACGCGTACTTTGTCAAAATCTCCATAATCGTTTTGGTGGGAACGCCGAAATCCTTTGCCACCTCATGGACTCTGTATTTTTCAATAGCCAATCAAAACACCTCGTTCGTTTCCTCTCCGGAAGCCCGTTTGAAAAACGGCGAATCCGTTTCGCCGCCTTTCAGACGGACTCAGGAGTGGTTTTTGTTGCCGTTCCGCCGGCGCGTCCCCGGCACGGGGAACGCCGCCCGGAACTCTTGTTTCGCCCCGCCGCGCCTCCGCCGCGGGGCCCTTCTATGAAAACGCAGACAAAGCCGGTGCGCTTTTCTGCGGGCCAAACACAAACCTGCGGAACCACTTCAGCTTCCTCCGCCGCGCGGTTTCGCTCCGCCGGACGGCCCTTTGCCGCCCAGGGGCTTCGCGCCTCCGCTGCCCGGATGGCGGAACCGGCGTTCCGTCCCGCCGGGCCGGCCTTTTTGCGCCTCCCGGCTTTTTTGCGCTCCCTGCCTTTTTTGCGCTCCCTGCCTTTTTTGCGCTCCCTGGCTTCTTTGCGCCTTCCGGCCTCTCTCGCCGCCTCCCGGCGGTCCCGCCTGCCGGCCCGGCTTTTTAGTGTTGTCTAACGAGCTTCTTCCGCCGCTTGAAGGTTTTTTTGTGCTGTCTAACGAGCTTCTTCCGCCGTTTGAAGGTTTTTTTGTGCTGTCTAACGAGCTTCTTCCGCCGCTTGAAGGTTTTTTTGCGCCGTCCGCCGAACGCTTCCCGCCGTCCGAAAATCTTTTTCCGCCGTCTGCCGGGCGCTTCCCGCCGTCCGAAAATCTTTTTCCGCCGTCTGCTGGGCGCTTCCCGCCGTCCGAAAATCTTTTTCCGCCGTCTGCCGGGCGTTTCCCGCCTCCGGGGCGGGGTTCCCGCCGCTCCGGAGCCGGAGGCTGACGGCGGGGGGCGGTTTTCCGCTCCTGGGCCCGGCGCAGCTTCAGTTCCATCCGCCGGGCAGTCTCACCGTAGCGCTCCTGGTCCAGGGCCGCCAGCTTCTGCGCCAGGGCGCTGGCCAGGCCCAGATCCGTCAGCGCCAGAATGGCGGCGCTGCTCCGGCCCAAAGCGCCTCCCAGCTCCGTCTTGGAGAAGGGAAGGGTCAGGATGAGGCAATTGCCCTCCTCCGCCAGATGCGCCCCCCGGCGGAGGGTCTTTTCCCCTGCGTCGGAGGCCAGCAGAATCAGCCGGGCCTTTCCGCCCTGGGCCGCCAGGGCCGTGGGCTCGTCTCCCGCCGCCAGCCGCCCGCCCCGGAGGGCCAGCCCCAGCAGGGAGAGAATATTCCCGCCGCTCATGTCGCGCCTCCCAGTTCCGCCTCCATGGCGTTGTATACCTCGTCGGGAATAGCGGTCTCAAAGGCCCGTTCCAGTGCCCTGGATTTCCGGGCCTTTTTCAGGCAGGCCGCGTCCGGGCAGACATAGGCCCCCCGGCCGGGCTTCTTGCCGGTAAAATCCAGACCGACCGCCCCCTCGGGGGACCGGACCACCCGCAGCAGGCTTTTCTTGTCCTTCATCTCCCGGCAGCCCACGCACTGACGCTGGGGCGTTTTCTTCACCTTGGGCACCTTTCAGACCACCTTTCTCCATCCCCTGGGTATTGTACATCAGGAATTTTCAGCATGCCGGAGCCGAAAACGGGCCGGAAGCCGTCTCCCGTTCCTCATTCCCGATTACTCCTCGCTCCCGCCGGGGGCCGTCTCCGTTCCGGCGGCTTCCTCCGGGATTTCCCCGCTGGCCTCCTCCGGAGCGTCCTCTTCCTCCTCCGGCTCATCATAGTGCTCCGGCTTGATGTCGATTTTATAGCCGGTAAGCCGGGCGGCCAGACGGGCGTTCTGGCCCTCCTTGCCGATGGCAAGGGACAGCTGATCGTCGGGCACCACACAGCGGCAGGCCTTGCCGCCCTCCTCCATCCGGACCTCCACCACGTCGGCGGGCGCCAGGGCGGCGGCGATGAAGGCGGCGGGGTCCTCGCTGTATTTGATGATGTCGATTTTCTCCCCCCGGAGCTCTTCCACGATGCCGGCCACCCGCTGGCCCCTGGGGCCCACGCAGGCGCCGATGGGGTCCACGTTCTCGTCGTTGGACCAGACCGCCATTTTCGTCCGGCTGCCGGCCTCCCGGGCAATGGCCTTTACCTCTACGGTGCCGTCGAAAATCTCGGGGACCTCCAGCTCGAACAGCCGCTTCACAAGACCCGGATGGGTCCGGGAAATCAGCACCTGCGCCCCCCGGTTGGAAAGGCGCACGTCCACCACGTAGACCTTGATGTGCATGCCCTCCTCCAGGGTCTCGCCAGGGACCTGCTCGCCGGGAAGCAGCAGCGCTTCGGTGGACTCCGTGCCGGTGCCAATCCGCAGGGACACCGCTCCGTTCCGGGGATCAATGCGGGTGACGACTCCGGTGAGAATCTCATGCTGCTTGGAGTTGAACTCGTCGTACACCATGCCCCGCTCGGCCTCCCGCAGGCCCTGAATGATAACCTGCTTGCCGTTGCCCGCCGCGATGCGGCCGAACTCCATTCTGTCCACGGGAATGCGCACGGTGTCCCCTATCTGATAGCGGCCGGAAAGGGTCCTGGCCTCCTCAAGGGGCATCTCGTTGGCGGGGTCCACATAGTCCTCCTCGTCCACAATGACCTTTTGGACGAACATCCGCAGATCCTTCCGCTCCTCGTCCACCTCCACGATGATGTTTTCCTCCTCCACGTCCTTGTGGTCCCGCTGATAGGCCGTGGTGATGGCGTGGACGATCTTCTGCATCATAAAGGACTTGGAAATGCCCCGTTCCTGTTCCAGCATCTCCAGCGCGGCGAAGATCTCCGCGGGATTCATCCCGGCGGGCTCCTTCTGCTTTTTACCTCTCATTTCTGCCGATTCTCCTTATTACAGATATTACATGATCTATTTGAACCGTTTATACATCATAGTCTCTCAGTCTCTTCCCCCGGGGCCCCAGATGCCGGAAAGCGCCGGAAAACACAGCCAGGGATATGGGGGCCGCCGGTTCCGCCGGGCGGCCTGTTCCGGTCCGCGCCCCCGGTCAAAGCCCCTCAGAACTCCACCCGCAGGCGGACCAGGGCCGTGTCCTTCTTCTCAAAGGTCCGGGAGACGCCCCCGGCCTCCACGGTGACGGCCCCGCTTTCCCCGTCATAGCCCGTCAGCACGCCGGGAATCTCCTTCTGCCCGTCCAGACTGCGGTAGAGCTTCACCAGCACGGGGCTGCCCATGAACTGCGCAAAGTCCCCGGGCCGCTTCAGCGCCCGTTCCGCTCCGGCGGAGCCCACCTCCAGGGTATAGCTGCCCTCGATGGGGTCCGCCTCGTCCAGCAGGTCCGAGAGAGTCCGGGACACGGCCTCACAGTCCAGGATGTCCACGCCGCCCTCCTTGTCCAGCAGGACCCGGAGATACCAGACGCCGCCCTCCTTCACATATTCCACATCCCAGAGGGTGCAGCCGGCCTGGGCAATGGCGGGGGCCGCCAGCTCAGCGGTGAGTTCGGTGATTTTCTTCATGCTCATATTTTCTCCAATAGAAACCTTATAGAATTTTGAAAAACCCGGAAAGGAAGCAGGGGGCTTTCGTTTTTAATCCCTTCGCTGTTCGACAATCCGACGCGTCAAAAAACGACGCTCTTTTTGCCGGCCCCGTTCTATGGGAATGGAACCAACAAAAAGAGCGGACCCGCGGCCCACTCCCTCACCTTACACTACCAGCATACTCTAATATAAGCAATATATCACAGCGAACGGAAAAACGCAAGGGGTTTCCGCGAAAAAACCCTCTGTTTTCAGGGATTTCGGGACCGGGGGAGCCTTCGCACCCCCAGTCCCGGCCTGAAATCAATAGGCGACGCCCCAATAGATGTCCGTGGCGCACTTCTTTCCGCACACAGGGCATACGCCCTCCTGGCCGCTCTGTTGGAGGGGCATGCAGCGGGAGGAGACCCCGGCCTGCTCCTTCATGGCCAGCTCGCATTCCAGAGAGCCGCACCACTTGGACCGCAGGAAGCCGCCCTTCCCTCCGGCGATGGCCCTGGCCTCCTCGGGGGTCCGGATGTCAAAGGTGTTGTCCTCCCGGTTCTTCAGCGCCTGGGCATACATGTTGCCGTGAACCGCGTCCAGCAGCTCCTTCACCGTCTCCTCCAGACGGGCCAGAGGCACGAAGACCTTTTCGCCGGTGTCCCGCCGGGCGATGACGCACTGCTCTTTTTCCATATCCTTGGGGCCGATCTCCACCCGCAGGGGCACGCCCTTCATCTCGTACTCGGCAAACTTCCAGCCGGGGGTATTGTCGGAGTCGTCCATCCTGGCCCGGATGCCGGCGGTTTTCAGCCGGTCCCGGAGGGCCGCGGCGGCGTCCAGAACGCCGGGCTTGTGCTGGGCGATGGGCAGGACGACGGCCTGAATGGGGGCGACGCGGGGAGGCAGGACCAGTCCGTTATCGTCGCCGTGGGTCATGATGATGCCGCCGATCATCCGGGTGGACACGCCCCAGCTGGTCTGATGGGGGTGGTGGAGCTGGTTGTCCTTTCCGGTATAGGTAATCTCAAAGGCCCGGGCGAAGCCGTCTCCGAAATAGTGGCTGGTGCCGGCCTGGAGGGCCTTGCGGTCGTGCATCATGCACTCCACCGTATAGGTCTCCTCGGCGCCCTTGAATTTCTCCTTGTCCGTCTTCCGGCCCCGGATGACGGGCATGGCCAGGAAGTTCTCCATGAAATCGGCATAGATGTTCAGCATCCGCATGGTCTCCTCCCGGGCCTCTTCCTCGGTGGCGTGCATGGTGTGGCCCTCCTGCCACAAAAATTCCCGGTGGCGGAGGAAGGGGCGGCTGGTCTTCTCCCAGCGGAGCACGCTGCACCACTGGTTATAGAGCTTGGGCAGATCCCGCCAGGAGTGAATAATGTTGGCGTAGTGCTCGCAGAAGAGGGTTTCGCTGGTGGGGCGGACACAGAGCCGGTCTTCCAGCTTCTCGTTGCCGCCCATGGTAATCCAGGCGCATTCCGGGGCGAAGCCCTCCACGTGGTCCTTCTCCTTCTGGAGCAGGGATTCGGGAATCAGAACGGGGAGGTACACGTTTTCGTGTCCCGCCTCCTTGAAGCGGCGGTCCAGCTCCGCCTGAATGTTTTCCCAGATGGCGTAGCCATAGGGCCGGTAGATAAACATGCCCTTGACGGAGGTATAGTCAATGAGCTCCGCCTTTTTGCAGACGTCGGTATACCACTGGGCAAAGTCCGCGTCCCGTGCGGTGATGGCGTCTACCTGTCTTTTATCCTGTGCCATAAAGCCTCAATCCTTTTCGTATGTTGTTCGCGCCCCGGCGCGGAAATCGTGTCCTGATATTGTATCCCATTTCCGGCGGAGTTGTCAACTGTTGGGCCGCAGGGAAGTCTCCTTTCCCGTATTTTTCAGGCGGGCGGGGCTTTTTTGAAGCAGGGCCCCTGTCCGGCCGGTTCGTTCCATGAAAGCGGCAAATTTCTCTTGCGGCTCAATGAAAAAAGAGCGCCGGAAGAAACATCTTGTAAAATACCGGAATTGTGATATAATGTATCATCCATGAAACCAAAACTAAGAAGCAGGTGATTTCCACATGAGTTACACAAAAATTGCGGCCATCTTTGCCGACAAGGAGGCCCTGTCGGGCCAGACCGTCACCGTGGGCGGCTGGGCCCGGACCATCCGGGACATGAAAAATTTCGGCTTTATCGAGCTCAACGACGGCTCCTGCCTGAAAAACCTCCAGGTGGTTATGGAGACCGGCAGGCTGGAAAACTATAAGGACGTCGCCGCCCAGAACGTGGGCGCGGCCCTGATTGTCACCGGCACGGTGGTCCTCACCCCCGAGGCCAAGCAGCCCCTGGAGCTGAAAGCCGAAACGATCGAGGTGGAGGGAACCTCCACCCCGGACTATCCCCTCCAGAAAAAGCGGCACAGCGTGGAATTCCTCCGGACCATCCAGCATCTGCGGCCCCGGACCAACCTGTTTTCCGCCGTCTTCCGGGTGCGGAGCGCCGCCGCCTTCGCCATTCACGAGTTCTTCCAGAACCGGGGCTTCGTCTACGTCCACACCCCCATTATCACCGCCAGCGACTGCGAGGGCGCGGGGGAGATGTTCCGGGTCACCACCCTGGACCCCAAGGTCCCGCCCCTGACGGAGGACGGTCAGGTGGACTATACGCAGGATTTCTTCGGCAAGCCCGCCAACCTGACGGTTTCCGGCCAGCTGAACGCCGAGAACTTCGCCATGGCCTTCGGTGACGTGTACACCTTCGGCCCCACCTTCCGGGCGGAGAACTCCAACACCCAGCGCCACGCCGCCGAGTTCTGGATGATTGAACCGGAGATGGCATTCTGTGACCTGGCGGGGGACATGGACGTGGCGGAGGCCATGATTAAGTACGTCATCAAAACGGTGATGGAACGCTGCCCTGACGAGATTGATTTCTTCAACTCCTTTGTGGACAAGGGTCTGAAGGAGCGGCTGGAGCATGTGGCGTCCTCCGCCTTCGGCCGGGTGAGCTACACGGAGGCCGTGGAGATTCTGGCGAAGAACAACGAACGGTTCGACTACAAGGTTTACTGGGGCTGCGACCTCCAGACGGAGCACGAGCGCTATCTGACCGAACAGGTCTTCAAGCGCCCGGTGTTCGTCACCGACTATCCCAAGGAGATCAAGGCCTTCTACATGCGCCTCAACGACGACGGGAAAACCGTGGCCGCGGCGGACTGCCTGGTGCCCGGCATCGGGGAAATCATCGGCGGCAGCCAGCGCGAGGAGCGCCTGGACATCCTGGAGAGCCGGATCAAGGAGCTGAACATGGACCCGGAGAACTACTGGTGGTACTGCGACCTGCGGCGCTACGGCTCCTGCCGCCACGCCGGCTTCGGCCTAGGCTTCGAGCGGATGGTGATGTACCTCACCGGCATCGCCAACATCCGGGACACCCTGCCCCATCCCCGCACCGTGGGCAGCGCCGATTTTTAGGTTCCGCCGGCATCGACACAAAAGCAGCGTCCCGGAAAGCTCCGGGGCGCGGTACAGCGGCATACAAAGAAGCTCCCCCGAATGGGGGAGCTTTTGCACGCTCTCGCGGGCGGGGGCTCTGTCCCCTCCCGCCTCTCCGGGCCCGTCCTCCTGCCAGCAGATCACCTTGTGGGGCCCGGTGCCCGGACCGGGCCATTGCCTCTGCCCCTCTGTCGGCAGACAGACCTATTTGCAATTCCGCCCCACAATGGCCCGGACAGCCTCCGTCTGCGCCTCCGTCAAGGACGCCTGTCCCGCCTCGCAGCGGACATAGCTCTCTGTCAGGTTCACCCCGTAGCCGTCCCCAAACTCCGTATTCACCGTGAATTCCGGGAGGCACCGGCAGACCGCCTCCGGGTCATAAGCCAGGTTGATGACAATGTCCGTCAGGGCCACGGAGTCGCTGCCCCAAAAGGACCAGGCCTCGCCGTCCAGAACCACCTCCGTCACCGTGTTGCCGCAGTAACCCGTCACCGGGTCCTCCACCGTCTGGGGCTCCGCCGCCGGGGCGTGGGCCTCCCGGCCAAAATCCCAGCCCAGCCCCTCCAGCATTTCCAGCGTCTCCGACCGCACATCCTCCAGGGTCCCCTCCTCCAGCCGTTCCCAGTCATAGGCCCCGGTCTGGGCGGGATAGGTCTCTTTCACACCGTCATGGGTCACCCGGACCCGGTCGCCGCTGTGATACCCCGCCCAGGGGCCGTCTCCCTCCGCCTGGACGGAGAGGGCTATGGGCGTCCCGTCCTCCGTCACCAGCATAGCCGTGCCGTTCTCCGCCAGCAGCAGGCGGCCCTCGGTCTCCGTCAGCTCCTGTTCCGCAGGGGCGGCGCAGGCGGCCAGCACAGCCAGCAGGCAGACCCACAAAATACATGGTTTCATCTTCATCCGGGCAGCTCCTTTCTTTAAATTCCTAATTCCGAACTCCTCATTCCTCATTTTAAGATTTTCAGGAAATCATCTCACTGCCAATCTGGTAGCCGCTCCAGGTCCCTCTCTCCGGCCAGACGGCGGAACAGTCATAGAAGCAGTAGGCCCCCAGAGAGGAGCGCCATTTCTCCGCGTCGAAAAACAGGACCGGCAGACCGGCGTACACCTCTCCCTCATGGCCCTCATTGGGCTTGATGGAGAACAGGCATCCGTCCTCCCAGCGAACGAAGACCGCCCCCTCCGGCGCACCCTCGCCCAGGGGCCCGGCGGTAAAATACCCCTGTTCCTCCAGCTCCTCAAAGGTCCCGGTGAGGACCTCCACGCCGTGCAGCTCCCCGAAGCGCCAGGCCAAGGCGGCCTTCTCGCTGTCCGTCAGACCGCCGGGGGCCGTGGAGAGGTCCAGACCGGCCAGAGCAATGTTCTCGTTCAGCCCCGGGTCCTTCTGCCACAGATCGTCCAAAACCTGGAGATAGAGGCCGCAGAGGTCGTAGCAGGAGCCGCCGGGGTTCTTCTCTGTACCGATGGAATGGCCCTCCACCTGGTAGACCTCCCCCGGCCGGGCAGGAAAGATTTCCTCCACAGCGCCGTTAAAGAAGATGTCCACCGTCATGCCGTCCTCCAGATCGGAGAGGGCCGCCGGTTTTCCATCCAGATGGACGGGGATTGGCGTAGGCCGGGGCTTTTCGGGAACCGCCGCCTCCAGCTCGGTATCCGCCAGAAGATCCAACCGGTAGACCCCCATCCCGCCGTCCAGCTCCGCCAGCAGCAGGCCCCCGGTCTCCGCCCCGTCCACGATGCGGCAGGTGAGGACGGCGGGCTCCTCGTCCTCCGCCAGGGAGGGCGCCGCCGCGCCGGGGTCCGCCGCGGCGGCAAAAGGCTCCGACGGCTGTTCCGCCGGAGAAGCCGCCGAAAACGCGCCGCCGCAGGCGGACAGCAGGCACAGGCAGAAGTACAGACTCAAAAACAGGGTCCATTTTTTCATCGACATTCAGAACCGCCTCCTTTTCCTGTTTAGTCGGAAAAAGAGGCGGTTTGGTTCCCGGGTTTTCAGTTTTTTTCAGAATCGCCGGTCTGTTCCGATTTTTTTGCGTCCTCCAGCTTTTCTCCGCGTTTAGGCTTCCGCCCCTTCAGCCTCCGCAGAACCGTCCCCAGAAGGCCCCCCGCCAGGGCGGCGACGCCCGCCGTCCACGCCTGAAACAGGGCCGTGTAGTTGTACAGCAGGAACACACAGGGCAGGGTCAGCACCCCGCAGAACAGGGGATAGGCCAACCACCAGCGCCGAAGCCGGGCAGCCAGGGAACAGGCGCTGAAAAAGCAGAACAGAGGCAGGACGAGGAAGGGATAGAACACGCCTGTCAGCACCGGGAAATCCCGGGCGTCCATCAGCATCAGGGCCGGGGGCAGCAGCAGCTCCACCGCCGCCGCCAGAAGCAGGTAAGGAGCCAGGATTTTCCAGGTGGGCTCCGCCGTGTTCAGCCCGGAGGATTTCCGAATCGCCCAAATGTCGGACTGCCATTCCAAAAAGCGGACAGACCATTTCAGCACATACAGCAACAGCAGCAGTCCCAGCAGACACAGCCAGCTTTCCCAGATGGGAAACCAGCGGCACCGCCAGCCCGCCAGGGAGAAAACCGCCGCCGTCACCAGAAAGTGGGCTCCGGACCCGAGAAGGGTCCCCCGCTCCATGAGGAAGGGAACCTCCGCCGTCCACAGGGCCGCCCCCAGAAGCCCGGACCAGAGGAACTGCACCAGGGCCGCCGTCACCGGGCTTCCGTACGCCTCCGCCATGGCCCGGGACACCACCAGCAGCCTTCCGCCCTCCGGTCTGGGAATGGTGAAGGCGTTTCCCAGCACGAACACCAGATACACCAGAACGATGCCCCAGGGAAAGCCCTGCTTCGCCCGCCGGAAAAACTCCCGCCGGATTTCGTTTCCGCTCATATCCCCAGCACCTCCTTGATCTTCTTCACATACCGCCGGGAGACATAGGTCACCGCGCCCCCCTCCAGCGTCACCCGGATGGTGCCCGTCAGACTCAGGTCCAGGGCCGTCACCCGCTTCCAATTGACAATTTCGGAATGGGACACCCGAAGAAAGGTCCGCCGGTCCAGGCGCTCCTCCAGCTCGTAGAGGCGCAGACGGACGGTGTAGATTTCCCCCTTCAGGGTCTGGGCCCGGACCTCCTTGTCCTCGCCGTAAAAGCGGAGGACCTCCGCCGGGTCCAGGGGCACGGCTCCGCCCTCCCGGAAGCCCGTCAGCCGCAGAGGCTCCTCCAGCCGGGCCAGCAGCGCCGCCAGCTCCTCCGTCTCCCCCGGGGCCAGGATTTTCACCAGCAGTTCCCTCAGCGCCGGGTCCAGCGCCACGTCGATCTTCACGGTCCCGCCTCCCTTCTGCCTGTCAGTATACCCCGGAGCGGAGCCCGCCGTCCAGCGCTTTTCGACCATCGGCGGCAGAGGGGAGACAGACGGTTTCCGCAGAGGCGCATTGATATGACAGGAGCCTTGTGTTATAATCGGGTCAGCAGCCCGGCATTTACGAAAGGAGTTCATTGATGAATACAGGTTCTATCGTGTGCGGCGGAGCATGTCTGCTTTTTTTGCTGTTAGCCATCATTTTTACTGTTTTCAAAGAGAAGTCTGTCATGCTGATAAGCGGCTTCAACACCATGCCAAAAGAAAAAAGAGACTTATATGATAAAGAAAAATTAAGCAAAGACTATAGAAATATCGTATTGATTTGGGCGGTCATCCAGGGAACAGGCGCTGTTTCAGCGTATTGTATCTCACAGTATACAGCGATGATTGCATTTATCATATGGTTCATTGTATTTTTGAAAGATGTACATTTAGACGAAGAAAAGGCATTTGGCAAGTATAAAAAATAGAACTGTCAATCAAGATTTATCGGGCCGTCATTTCTCAAATCTCGAAAAAACTCCCCCGCCTTCCGGCAGGGGAGCCGCTTATTTACGCGGGGGCTTCAGCCAATCCGGATATCCGCCGGGAATCTGGGGCATGGCATAGAACTCTCCCATCCGCTCAAAAAAGGCGGCGCTGGAGTCCGCTCCGTCGAAAAGGTGCACGCCCTCCCGATCCCGCAGGACGGCAAAGCCCTGCCACCCGTCGGAGCGGAGGGCATAGCGGCCCTCGCCCAGGTCCTCGCAGGTCCCGTCGTCCAGGACCCCCTCCGTCTGGGTATAGCGGCAGAAGCGGCCCTGGCCGTCAAAAATCAGGTAAGTGCCCAGGCCCGCCGAGGCGTCGGTGCAGTAGGTTCCCCGCAGACGGGGCAGGGGGACGGACTGGCAGAGATACACATTCACCGCCAGGGAAATCATCAGACCTGTCCCCAGAACGATGATAACCCACTGGGCGGCGGTTATCTTCTGCTTCTTCTCCGAACAGGCAGGCGCCCGGGAACCCGGCAGAATTTTTTTCATATGCCCCTCCTCTTCTAAGCCCTTGTCGTGTTTTGTCTGTTCCATTTTCATTATATTTTTTCTTGCTTGTATAGAATATCATATTTTTCTGATTCTGTCAAAAATTTTTATTGATATTGCCCATCCAAAAGCCCCTTGACAACCGTCTGTAAACCTATATAATAAACATAAGTCAGAGAAATAAATTTTTGCTTACGGAGGCAGGCCATGACCAAGCGGGAACGGCAGCTTTTAAACTGGATTGAAGAGAACCCCCTGATCTCACAGAGGGAGCTGGCGGAAAAGGCGGGCATCACCCGTTCCTCCGTCGCCGTGCACATCTCTAATCTGATGAAAAAGGGGTACATCACCGGCAAGGGGTACATTGTCCAGACCAGCCCCTATGTCACAGTGGTGGGAGGCGTCAACGTGGACATCGGCGGGCGGCCCTTCGGGCCCCTGGTGTCTCAGGACTCCAACCCCGGCGCGGTGCACTCCTCCCTGGGGGGCGTGGGCCGGAACATCGCCCACAACATGGCCCTGCTGGGTCTGGACGTGCGGCTGGTGACGGCCTTCGGAGACGATCTCAACGCCCAGAAGCTGGCGGCCAGCTGCGGGGAGCTGGGCATCGACATCTCCCAGTCCCCCGTCATTCCCGGAGGCCGGACCTCCACCTATCTGTTCATCAACAACCAGGGGGGCGACATGGCCCTGGCGGTCAGCGACATGGAAATCTACCGGCATCTGACGCCCCGAGTGCTGGCCCAGCGGCAGAAGCTGTTCAGCGCCAGTCAGGTGCTGGTGATAGACACCAACATCCCGGAGGAGAGCATCGTCTGGCTGGCGGAAAACGCCGGCGTCCCCATTTTTGCCGACTCGGTTTCCACCGCCAAGGCGGCGAAGCTGAAACCGGTGCTGGGCCGGATCCACACCCTGAAGCCCAACCGGCTGGAGGCGGAACTGCTCTCCGGCGTGCCCATCACCGGCGAGGCCAGCCTGAACCGGGCGGCGGACGCCCTGCTGTCCACCGGACTGCGCCGGGTATTCATCTCCCTGGGCGGCGACGGCGTCTTTGCCGCCGACCACAACAGCCGCCGCCATCTGTCCTGCCTGCCGGCGAATCTTGTCAATACCACCGGCTGCGGAGACGCATTCATGTCCGCCATTGTCTGGGCCTATCTCCAGGGTACGGACCTGGCGGACACCGCCAGGGCGGGCCTGGCCGCTTCCGCCATTGCCATGGAGGGGGAGGGGACCATCAACCCGGCTATGAGTGAAGACGTGCTGAAAAAACGACTCGGCTGAATCATTAGGAATGAGGAATGAGAAATTGTTCCATCATTTTAATTCTTTCTATTTCCTATTTCCTAATTCCTAACTCCTAATTTCTAATTACTAATTTAAAATGGAGGTTTTACAATGAATCTGAACAAATACCTGGACGTTGCCCCGGAAGTAAAGGAAGCCCTGGCCGCCGGAAAGCCCGTGGTTGCCCTGGAGTCCACCATCATCTCCCACGGCATGCCCTATCCCCAGAATGTGGAGACCGCCCTTCAGGTGGAGTCCATCATCCGGGAGAACGGGGCCGTCCCTGCCACCATCGCTGTTCTGGGCGGGCAGCTGAAAGCCGGTCTTTCCAGGGATGAAATCGACTATCTGGGCAAAACCGGCACCGCCGTCGCCAAAGCCAGCCGCCGTGATCTCCCCGTCCTGGTCGCTCAGGGCAGGGACGGCGCCACCACCGTTACCACCACCATGATTATCGCCCATATGGCGGGCATCTCCGTCTTCGCCACCGGCGGCATCGGAGGCGTCCACCGGGGCGCCGAGACCACCATGGACATCTCTGCCGACCTGGAGGAGCTGGCCCGGACCCCCGTCATGGTCATCTGCGCCGGGGCCAAGTCCATTCTGGATTTGGGATTGACTCTGGAGTACCTGGAGACCCACGGCGTCCCCGTGATTGGCTACGGCACCGAAGAGCTCCCCGCCTTCTACACCCGGAAGAGCGGCTTCAACGTGGATTACCGCATCGACACCCCCGAGGAGCTGGCCAAGACCTTCCATGTCAAACAGGACATGGGTCTGGGCGGCGGCATGCTGGTGACCAACCCCATTCCCGAGGAGTTTTCCATGGATGCGGATACGATTAACAAAGCCATCAGCGAGGCCGTGGAGGAAGCCAAAAAGCTGGGCATCCACGGCAAGGAGACCACGCCCTTCCTTCTGGCTAAAATCAAGGACCTCACCGGCGGCGATTCCCTGGCCAGCAACATCCAGCTGGTATTCAACAACGCCCGTCTGGCCGCAAAGACGGCGGCGGCCCTGTCGAACCTTGCCAAGAACTGATTTCTGTGATAAAATGGACCGGCTGGGCACTCCAGCCGGTTTTTTTGTGCCGCGCCGAGGGTCTGATTTTTACAAACCCTGTCCCACGCGAACGAAAGCTGGTTCTTCATGCGCTCCTCTCCCTTTTTTGTGCCGCGCCGAGAGTCTGATTTTTACAAGCCCTGTCCCACGCGGACGAAAGCCGGTCCTTCACGAAAACCCCTTCCCCTTTTTGTGCCGCACCGGGGGAAGAATCCCCCGGACCCCCTCTTTTTCGTGCTGCGACGGGAACCCCAATCTTCACGAGCCCTGTCCCACGCGGACGTAAGCCGGCTTTTCACGAAAACCCTTTCCCTTTTTTGTACCGCGCCGAGGGTCTGATTTTTACGAGCTCTGTCCCACGCGAACGAAAGCTGGTTCTTCATGCTCCCTTCCCCTTTTTACGCCGAGCCCTGATTTTTTGGGGGCTCCAGTCCCCCGCGGCCGATGATTTTTGAAAAGGAGACCAGGCCTTATGACGGACATTTCACCGCCGGAGCGGGAACTGCTGAGTGGAATACGGAAACGGCCCTGCATGTATACAGGGGAATATTCTCTGCCCCGCCTGCAAAGCTTCCTTGACGGGTATCACGGCGCTCTGGCCCTCCATGGCCTGGACGGCAGCTTTTGCATTCTTCCCGGGGAGTTTCACGGCTTCGTGACGAAGCGGTACGGCCTGCCCGGCCCCATGGGCTGGTGTCTGGCGATTCTGGAAAACGTACCCGACGGAAAGGAGGCTGTCGAAACCTTCTTCTCCCTGCTGGATGAATTTCTGGAGGCAAACGGCCTGGAGCCTATAGGGCTTTAGCCCTGGAATCTGCATGTTTTGGAGGTATTTCTATGTACATAACTGCTCTTTCCGCAGAAAAATTTTCCTACGCGCCGGAGGCCCAAACCAGTTTTCTCTGGGCCGTCGTCGGCTCCCCCTGGGGGCTGCTGGCCTGCTGGCTGGTCCTCATCAATCTCATCACCTTTTTCGTCTTCGGCCTGGACAAGTGGAAGGCCAAGCGGAAGGAGAAAGAGGAAACCGTCCGCCGGGTCCCGGAGAAAAACCTGCTGCTTCTGGCGGCGGCGGGGGGCAGCATAGGGGCCCTGCTGGGGATGAAGGTCTTTCATCACAAGACCCTCCACCGCGCCTTCAAAATCGGCGTGCCCCTGATTCTTGCCTTGCAGCTTCTGATTCCCTTCGGGCTGTGGCTCTATTTCGGCGTCATCCGCTGACCCGCCTGCCCCCAATGGACAACGTTTGCGTTCCGGGGCCGGACGCGCTGGGGATTTTTTCCTCGGCAAAGCGTTGAGAAGTCACCCGTGTATTTGTTCAAACAGCCAAAAAGCGCCGATTGTCTCGAAAAAACATTGACATTTATCCTGTAAGATGATAAAAATTATATAATACTCAGCCGCCTGGGAGAAGGCAGGGGAGCGCAAACGTTTTCCCCTGCGCCGGCAGCTGTGTTTCCGTCCGCTTTCAAGCGGGCGGTTTTCGGTATCCGAAGGGGACCCGGCCGGGGTTCCTTTCCTATTATGTAACGCGTTTTTGTTTAGCGGGAAGGAGCGGGGAACTGTGATCCAGGGATTGGACTATCTGCGGGAGCTCAACACGGTCTCGGTGCTGCTGCGGCTGACGCTGGCCATGTTCTGCGGCGGCATGATCGGGCTGGAGCGGGCGCGGAAGCACCGTCCGGCGGGCTTCCGGACCTACATGCTGGTGTGCATGGGGGCGGCGCTGACCATGCTGCTGAGCCAGTATGAAAACTTTATGCTGCATCACCCCTGGGCAGAGCTGGCGGCGGATGTGGGCATCCGCACCGACGTCAGCCGCTTTGGCGCCCAGGTCATCAACGGCATCGGCTTTCTGGGCGCAGGCACCATTCTGGTCACCGGACAGCAGAAGGTGAAGGGCCTGACCACGGCGGCGGGCCTGTGGGCCTCGGCCTGCATGGGTCTGGCGGTGGGCGCGGGGTTCTACGAGTGCGTGGCCCTGGCCTTCGTGCTGATTTTCGTGGTGGTGCACCTGCTGCCGGCGGTGGAGCTGTATGTCATTGTCAACGCCCGGAATATGAATATCTATGTGGAATTTCAGAATCTGGACAACGTGGCGGAAATTATCAACCGCATCAAGACCTATGATGTGACCATCTATGAGGTGGAGGTGGATCACGGAAAGCTGTCCCTGTCCCAGCATCCCAATGCAATTTTTTCCCTGCGGATGAACCGGAAGGGGTGCCGCGCCAAGATCCTGGCCTCCATCTCGGAGCTGAAAACCGTCCACCTTGTGCAGGACATCTGATTGGGAGGGAACACGTATGTTATCTGTATTTGACGGCCTGCGGGACGTAACGGCGGCGTCTGTGGCGCTGCGCATGGTCATGGCCTCCGTCTGCGGCGGCATCATCGGCATCGAACGGGAATTCAAGCGCCGCCCGGCGGGCTTCCGGACCCATATCCTGATCTGCCTGGGCGCTGCCATGACCACGCTGACCAGCCAATATCTCTATCTGGTCATGGGCCAGTATACCGACATGGCCCGGCTGGGGGCCCAGGTGGTGGCGGGCATCGGCTTCATCGGCGCGGGCACCATCATCGTCACCCGGCGGCAGCGGGTGAAGGGCCTGACCACGGCGGCGGGCCTCTGGGCGGCGGCCATCATCGGTCTGGCCCTGGGCGGGGGCTTCTATGAGGGCGGCCTCTTCGCCACGGCCCTGATTATGATTGCGGAGCTGTTTTTCTCCCGGCTGGAATACCGGATGCTGAAAAACGCCCCGGAGGTCAATCTCTATGTGGAATACAGCTCCAACCACACCATGGACATTCTGCTCCACGACTTCCGGGAGCAGGGCCTGAAAATCCTCAACATGGGCATCATCCACTCCGATTCCAACGAGCGCCACAACGCCTGCGCCATCTTCACCCTCCGGCTCCACAAGGGCCTGGACGTGGAGCACGTTCAGGCGGACATCAAATCCACCGCCGGCGTGGTCTCCGTGCGGGAGCTGTGACGGACAGCCGCTGTCTCAAACCCGGGACGGCGGCTTTTTCGTTTCCGCTTTTTCGTTTCCGCTTTTTCGTTTCCGCTTTTTCGTCCCCGCTTTTCGTCCTCTGCCGGAGAATGTCCGTCGTTCCATGGCGGACATTTTGTGAAATACGACCATTGACAAGCCGGGCTTCAGCATGATAAAGTATTACCTAATTTCATAACGGCAGCTGAACTTCCTGGCATCTCCCTTTCCGCTTCCGCGGAAAGCCGGACGCGATCCTTCATCTCCGGCGGCGCGTACCGCGCGGCGCGGAAAGCCAGGGATAGGCGCGGCTCTGGAGAAGCCCGGAAACGGGGACCGAAGGTGTAAGGCGGACGGCAGGAAGCAGGGAACGCCCCTCCGCCGAATCTCTCAGGTAAAAGGACAGAGGGGAATGCTTTCCGGCGGGGTGTGTCCGCCGGGGACTGTTGCTTTTTGCGGGAGCCGGGGCCGGCTTCCGCCTTCTTTTCTGCGCGGGGGCCCAGAGGCCGTTGATCTGCAACGGAGGGATATTTATGGAAATCATCAACAGCATCCTGGGCTTTTTGTCGGGCCCGCTGAACGACTTCGCGTGGATGTACACCTTCCTGCCCTGCGCCATCCTGGGCGGACTGTTCCTGACCATCCGCAACGGCGGCGTCCAGTTCCGCCACTTCGGCCACGCCATGAAAAACACCGTGGGCAAAATGTTCCAGAAGCAGGAGGCCGGTCACGGCGCGGTAACCCCCATGCAGGCCGTCACCACCGCCCTGTCCGCCACCGTAGGCACCGGCAACATCGTGGGTACCTCCCAGGCCATCGCCATGGGCGGATACGGCGCGGTGTTCTGGCTGTGGCTGGCGGCCCTGGTGGGCATGGTCACAAAATACTCCGAGATTGTCCTGGCCATTAAGTACCGGGAGCGGGACGCAAAGGGCGACTGGGTAGGCGGCCCCATGTACTACATTTCCAAGGGCCTGGGCAAAAACTGGCGGTGGCTGGCGGTGTTCTTCGCTGTCTTTGCCACCCTGGCCTCCTTCGGCATTGGCAACATGTCCCAGGTAAACAGCATCACCGGTTCCGTCATCGGCGCGTTTTCCGCCTTCACCACCGTCAGCGCCGGTGTGGAATCCGCGCTGAAATGGCTGATGGGCATTGTCCTGGCCCTGCTGGTGGCCGTCATCCTCCTGGGCGGCATCAAGCGCATCGGCGCGGTGACGGAGAAGCTGATCCCCTTCATGAGCGTTTTCTACATCCTGTTTACCCTCATCGTCATCGGGGCCCACGCCGGCAATATCCCCGGCGCTCTGGGCAAAATCTTCTCCACCGCCTTCACCCCCCAGGCCATCGGCGGCGCGGCTGTGGGCATCACCCTGAAAAACACCATCATCTGGGGTCTGCGGCGCAGCGCCTTTTCCAACGAGGCGGGCCTGGGCTCCGCGGCCATTGCCCACGCGGCGGCAGACACCAAGGGCCCCGTGAATCAGGGCCTGTACGGCATTTTCGAGGTGTTCGTGGACACCATCGTCATCTGCTCCCTCACCGCCCTGACCATCATTTGCAGCGGCGTGGACATCGGCTTTGGCACGAAACCCGGCAGCGAGCTCATCACCGCCGCCCTGGCCACCGTGTTCGGCGGCAAATTCGCGGCGCTCTTCATCGCCATTGCCCTGGCGCTGTTCGCCTTCTCCACGGTGCTGGGCTGGTCCCTGTACGGCACCCGCTGCGTTCAGTACCTCTTCGGCCACAAGGCCGTTCCGGTCTTCCAGGTTATTTTCATCGCCGTGGTGGTGGTGGGCTGCGTGTCTCCCCTCAGCTTTGTCTGGGACGTGGCGGACACCTTCAACGGCCTCATGGCCATTCCCAACTTCATCGGGCTCTTCGCCCTCTCCGGCGCAGTGGCCGCGGAGACGAAGAACTATTTCGGGAACAGGGACCGTCTGCATTAACAGCTCATCCGCCGCGGGCTTTTCCGCGGACTTTTCCGCGGCCCCCCCAGGGACGGGCCGGTCCCGCCTCTCACTGTGAAGCGCGGCCCACAAACCGGCGCAAAAGACCCGGAAGCACTGCTTCCGGGTCTTTTTGATTGCTCCGCCGGTCCCGCGGCTCCGCCTTTTCCTCCGCTGTCGGCCTCATCGCTGTCAAAACCGCGGCATGGGGGAGGGAATCCGGCGCCTGCCCTGTCCGGGGGCCCGGGTCATCCCCGGAGCCGCCGAGCCCCTTCCTCGCCATAGGGGAGCACAAAGGTGGGGATTCCCTCCGACGGAGGCGCAATGGCGTACATGGGGAAGAAGAAGGCCAGGCCCTCCTCCGTCAGGCAGTAATTCTGGGAATTGAAGCTCTTCCGCAGCGCCCGCCGCCAGCCCTCCCGCCAGCGGGCGGCCCCAGCCCGCTCCCGGCGCTGGATTTCCTCCGCCGCCAGGGCCAGCAGCCTCTTTTTCCAGCGGCTCCCGGCGGGAAAAAAGTCTCCCAGGGGCACGGGGTAGCCCGCCGCCAGATCCCAGGTGTCCCCCCGGCGGGTCAGCAGGGCCGGTCCGCTTCCCGTCTGCTCCCGGGACTGGGTGCACAGGCTCCAGAGCCCGCCCCCGTTCCAGGTCACCCGGTATCCCAGTTCCGCCCGGAACTCCGGCAGCGGCCCGCTGGCCTCCAGCGCCGCCCGGTAGGCCGCTTCCGCCTGGGGCAGCAGCCAGCTCCCGCAGTATCGGAGAAAGGCCCGGCATTGCAGCTGATAGTAACGGTGGATGCGTCGGGACACCTTGCCTGTCAGCGGGTCCGGCTGGGGGAGGGACACCGCCGCCGTCAGCACCGGGACCCCCTCCACCGTCCATTCCCGCTCCGCCGTGAAGGGCGCCGTATTCAGCTCCGACAGAGCCCCCTTGCCGTTGTCTCTCATATTGCCCCGCGCTCCTTTCCCCTGCTCTGCTCTCAGCTTATGCCGGAGCGGGGGCAGAGGTTCCCCTTCTGTTTTCCTCCGCCGGGTCATACGGGGCATAAAAATTTTTGCGCGCCCTCTTTACTTTCATACTCTGAAATGTTAAAATACCGGGTAATGATGCCCCGCCTCCGGGCAGGGTTTTCCTTATGGAATTAAAACGGGACACTTTGGGGAGGTTATCGTGAAAATCGGAAAGAAGGAGAAAAGCGGACAGCTTTACAGGGCGATTCTGCAATTGCGGAGCGAAGAAGAGTGCTATGATTTTTTTCAGGACCTGTGCACCGTGTCGGAGCTGCGGTCCATGGAACAGCGCTTTGAGGTGGCGTCCCTGCTGGACGACGGCATGATTTACAACGACATTCTGGAGCGCACCGGCGCATCCAGCGCCACCATCAGCCGGGTAAACCGCTCTCTGAATTACGGCACCGGGGCCTATGCCCGGCTCTTCGCCCGGATGAAGGAGGATACATGACCCGGGATTACGAGGCCCTGGCCTCCAGCTATGACGGGCTCATGACCGGCGGGCAGTACCGCCGCCGGGCGGCGTTTCTGGTCCGGCGGCTGAGGCGGAGCCCCATTCCGGTGGAAACCGTTCTGGACCTGGGCTGCGGCACCGGAACCATCGCCTGCCTGCTGGCGGAACGGGGCTTTCGGGTGCTGGCGGCGGACGAGTCCGAAGACATGCTGGCCCAGGCCTCCGTCAAGGCGGAGGGCCTGGAGCGCCCGCCTCTGTTCCTCCGGCAGTCCATGACCCGTCTCCGTCTGGCGGAGCCGGTGGACGGGGTGGTCTCCACCATTGATTCCCTGAACTACCTCACCAGGGAGCGGGACCTGCGGGAGACCTTCCGCCGGGTCCGGCGGTGGCTGAAGCCCGGCGGGCTGTTTCTCTTCGATGTGAACACGCCCGCTAAATTCCGCCGGATGGACCGCCAGGTCTATCTGGACGAGACAGAAGACAGCTTCTGTGTCTGGCGGACCTTTTTCTCGGAGCGGACCCAGATCTGCACCTATCAGGTGGACCTGTTCCGCCGGCTGCCCGGCGGGACCTGGGACCGGAGCTTTGAGGAGCACCGGGAACGGGCCTGGAGCGAGGAGACCCTCCGGACCTGTCTGGCGGACGCGGGCTTTTCCGCCGTCAGTCGGACCGGCGATTTGTCGGACCGGCCGCCGGAGGCGGGGGAGGACCGCTGGCAGTTTCAATGCAGTTAGGAATTAGAAATTAGGAATGAGGAATGACTCGCCTGTCTCGCCGGTTCCGTTTGACCGGAGCCCCCGTTCGGCTCTGTGCTCCCGCAAGGCGTTGACCGCCGGGCGGGCCCGGAGGCCCGCCTTTACAGACACTGTGGGAACGCGGGCGCGCATGGGGAGCTGTTTCATTCCTCATTTTCTCAGGAGGGTAATCCTATGAGCGACCAACTGATACGCGCCATCTCCAAAGATGGCTTTATGAAGGTCTCCGCCGTCTCCACCCGGGGACTGACGGAGCGGGCCCGGCAAATCCACCGAACCCTGCCGGTGGCCACGGCAGCCCTGGGCCGCCTGCTGGCGGCGGCGTCCATGATGGGCAGCGCCCTGAAGGAGGACGGCGCCAGCGTGACCCTTCAGGTCAAGGGCGGCGGTCCCCTGGGGACGCTGCTGGCGGTGTCGGACAATCTGGGGAACGTCCGGGGCACGGTGGACAACCCGGCGCTGGACCTGCCCCTGCGGGAGGACGGCAAGCTGGACGTAGGCGCCGCCGTGGGCAACCAGGGCGCTCTGACGGTAATCCGGGACCTGCGCATGAAGGAACCCTATATCGGCAGCGTGGGGCTGCTGTGGGGGGAGATTGCCGAGGACATCGCCCTTTATTTCGTGGAGTCCGAGCAGGTGCCCTCCGCCTGCGGCCTGGGGGTCCTGGTGGACCGGGATCAGAGCGTGCTGGCGGCAGGGGGCTATCTGGTGCAGATGCTCCCTGGCGCGCCGGAGGAGCTGGCGGAGCAGGTGGAGGCCGCTCTGCGCGCCTCCGGGGCCGTGACGGAGCTGCTGCGGACGGACCCGGACCCGGAATCCCTGATGCGCCGGGCCCTGAAGGGCTTTGATATGGAGATTCTGGAGAAAAGCCCCATTGAATACCGCTGCGACTGCAGCCGGGAGCGGATGGAACGGGCGCTGATCAGCCTGGGCCCCCAGGAGCTCCGGGCCATGATTGACGAGCAGGGCGGCGCGGAGCTGACCTGCCGGTTCTGCGACAATGTCCAGCGCTTTACCGGGGAGGAGCTGGAAGCCCTGCTGGCGGACATGGGCGCTTCCTCCTGACGCACCTCGGAAGGGGAGGAGGGCGGTCCGCCCTCCTCCCGCCGGGTCCTTTCGGACGCTTTGGCAGAAAAACGGATTTTTTCAAAATAGTGCTTGACAAAGCGGGAGTGTTTTTGTATAATAACCCTTGCCGTTTGACGTGAGCGGCGACCCGGGAGCATAGCTCAGCTGGTTAGAGCATCTGCCTTACAAGCAGGGGGTCACTGGTTCGAGTCCAGTTGTTCCCACCAGCTTTTTCAGATCTTTCAGGCAGTCACGTCTTTTATCTGGCCCGGTAGTTCAGTTGGTTAGAACGCTAGCCTGTCACGCTAGAGGTCGACGGTTCGAGCCCGTTCCGGGTCGCCATTTCCGCGAGATGGGACACTGTCTCGCCGCCCTCCGGGGCATCCGCCCAGATAGCTCAGTTGGTAGAGCAGTGGACTGAAAATCCACGTGTCGCTGGTTCGATTCCGGCTCTGGGCACCATATGCGGGCATAGCTCATCTGGTAGAGCGCCACCTTGCCAAGGTGGAGGTAGCGAGTTCGAGCCTCGTTGCCCGCTCCAGCTTTGAAATTTCCAACGCTGCTCCGTTTCCCGCCTGCGGACGGAAAACCGCGCTGTGTTGGAAATTTCTTCGTTTCCCCTCCGCAGGTCCTCCGCCGGTTTGCAGGCGGAGGGAGGCAAACACCGGTCTCCCGGACCGGGGGAAGCGGGGAATCGCAGTCCGGAAACGGAAACAAAAAAATTTGAGAAAATTTAAAAAAAGGGTGGACTTTTTCGGAAGGTTCGCATATAATAGGGTGTAGACGGTGACATAGCCAAGTGGTAAGGCAAGGGTCTGCAAAACCCTGATCCCCGGTTCAAATCCGGGTGTCACCTCCAACATCGGAGCAAGCGATTTACAGCTTGCTCCGATTTTTTGTGTTTTCAGGTCAAAGCGCGTTTTTTCTGCCGCTGAGGGCTTTCCTGCCTATGGGCGGAAAGCTGTGCCATGCCGGAAATTTTTTGCATTCCGCCGGATTCCCGGCGGACAGGGGCCCGGCTCTGTCCTGTCTTTCGGAAGTCCGGCGCTTTCAAAAAGCGGGAGGGGGCAGAGTCCGCCCCCTCCCGCGTCTCACCCGCCTATAGCTTCATCATTGCCGCCAGGGGGCCGCCGGGGGCGGCGGTGCTTACACACCTCTGTCAGGGCCGGCCCCCTGTCCGGCCCGTTTGTCGGGAATTTTGACGCTTGCTGCAGGGTCCGTTCACATAAACCACATGAGCGGACACACCCATGTCCGCCAGGATTCGCCTCCCCAGGCCCGCGGCGGAAGGGAGGAGACGCAGAGCGCCCCTGTCACTCCCACGGCTCCAGCCGTTTGCCGAAAAATTCGCAGCGCAAAAGCTCCCTCTGCCAAACGGCGGCAGGGGGAGCTTTCTCTTTGAGAGCGGCCGTCTCCGGCCTCTTATCACTGGTACCGGTACTGCATGCCGGTATACTGCTCGATGCAGCTGAAAAACAGGTCCCGGTTCCGGAACTCCAGCAGCTTACAGTTTTCCTCCTCATGGAAGGACACGATCCGGCGGCTGGTGTCGACCCAGACCCGCCACAGGTTTTCGCTTGTTCTTGTTTGCTCCATAGGGAGGCTCCTTTCACGGAAATTATTGTTTCTTGTGGATGGTACCGTCTATTATATAAGACGATTCAGAGGGCGGTTTTGTTTCACCGTTTTCAAAAAAATTTTTAAAAATTTTCGAGAAAGTTTTCAGAAACTTCAGGACTCCTTCACTCCCGCGCCTCCAGGGCCTCCAGCTCCGCCGCGACGCCGGCCCGGAGGGCGTCCCAGGCCTCCGGGTGCTCCACATAGTACAGGGGGCACCGCTTTCCCGTCACGTCATAGTGGCGGATGACGTCCTCCTCCGGGTCCAGACGGAACTCCCGGCACAGCCAGGCTGTCAGCTCCACCACCCGGTCATAGGTCTCGGGGCCGTACCGGCCCGCCCGGTCAGGGTGGCAGACCTCGATAGAAACCGTGTCCCCGTTCCGGCTGTTGGAGGCGTAGGCAATCTCATCCAGCGGCACGCACTGAATCACCTCCCCCTCCAGACCCACAATGAAATGGCTGGAGGCGTAGGTCTGAAGCTGCCCGTCGGCCAGGGACTCAAAATAATTCCGGTTGGCCTGGGCGGTGGTGCCGGGGTTGCCCACGTAATGAAGCACCACGCCGTTCACCCGCTCCAGCGGCTCCCCGGGCCGGGACCACGGGTTGACGGATAGAAAATCCTCCCGCACATAGTCCGGCGTGTTCTTCAACACCTCCGCCGGGTCCGGATGGCTCCGGATTTTCCCCAGGGCTGCAAGGGCCACCGCCAGTGTCAGAACCGCCAGCACGGCGCAGAGCGCAAGGACCCGCGCATCCGGGTCCCTGCGCTGTCTGCGGCGGGGTTTTTCCTGGGCTTCCGCCCTCCGCCGGTTTTCAGACCGGAGGAGGGCGTCCTGTTCATAAGGTCCGTACTCCATGGCTCAGAAATCGCTGTCCGGGCCATCGGCGGGCTCCGCATATCCGCCGCCGAGCCCGGCGGTATCGCGGGAATAGGCGGTATACTCATAAAGATATTCGTCATACTCATCGGGATACCCGCCGTCCTGAACATCGCCGGCCTGTCTCATGGTCCGGTATTCCATCTGCGTCATCAAACGGCGGGTCCCGTCCAGAAGACCCATTTTCTCCAGAGCCTGAAGGGTCTCGGTGCAGTAGATGGAGAGCACTACGGATTCGCTGTCGCCATAGGTCTCTCCGCTGTACACCTCGGTGGCCTTCTGAGTGATGCTGTAATAGAAGGACAGCTTGCCCCGGTAGACGGCCCGGTCCTCCTCCTCACCGCTGTCCGCCAGGAAGGTTTTGCCGAAGTGCCCCGCCTGGATGTCCCGGAGGACGGCGGCCTCCAGCTCCCGGGCCTGGTCCGGGGTCAGCTCCAGGTTCTCGAATTCCCGGGTCTGGCTGTTATAAACCTCTTCCACATAGCCGCCGGTGACCCGGGCGGTCACGGAGCTGTCCCGGGACAGGGGGAAGATGTTGGCCTCCTGAACCGCCGGGTCACAGGCCAGCTCCCGCAGCTGCTCAAGGGCCTCAGACTGAAGGCCGTCGGAATAGCTGAGAGAGTATTGACGGGTCACATATTGGCCGCCGTCCCGGAGCCTGTAGCCCAGATATGCGTGTCCATACCGGTTTCCGTCGCTGTCCAGCTGCGGTTTCTCCTCCAGAATCGCGCCGTGGAGGTCCAGAACCCTCTGAATGGCGGCGGGGTCCGCGATATCCGCGCTGATGCTCCGGCCATAGTCGCTGTAAAGGCTGAGACCGACGCTTTCCAGCTCCCCGGCCTCCGGTCTCCAGGATTCCACCCCCGCCGGGTCCAGCGCGATGACGGAGCAGACAGCCCCGGCGGCCGCCACGGAGGCCAGCGCCCCCTTCCAGCTGCCCCGGAAGACATGGAAGGACTTCACCAGCAGCATGGACGCGATGTAGTAGCCCACCAGCCCGGCGATGGCCATGCACACCGCCATGGGGAGGGGCGCCACGGTGCTGCCCTTCTGGAAGCTGTCAAAGAAGATATGATAGAGCATGGCGCCTCCGGTGGCGGCGGTGCAGAGGACCACGCCGTAGCGGAAGACAGGCTTCATCCAGCCCACGGCCACCACGTCCCCGGCGCTCTCGCTGCGGCGGCGGCGGTAGAGCAGCCACGCGCACCCCAGCAGGACCACCCCCACCAGGGCGTAGACGGCAATGACCCAGCCGTTCTCCAGCGTGACGGACTCAATGGTGCGCTCCACCCAGCCGTCGGGGCCTACCGTGTCCTGAAACTCCGCATGGGCGCTCAGAACCTTATAGTCCAGGAAAAAGACGGTGGGGGAGAGGAAATCAAGAACGCCCTGATAGGTTGAGCTGACGCCGTAATAGAACTGGCTCATCAGCTCCATCACCAGCCACTCCGCAGCCGCGGCCAGAAAGTGGAAGATGAAATAGAAGGCGGCAAAGGCAAAGGGATTGCCGGTGACAAAGGCGATGAGAGTGGCGGCGGCAAAGTAGAAGAAGCTGAGCCCCAGCACTCCCAGAACGGTCACCAGCACCCCCGCCGGCTCAAAGATTCCCGCGAGAAGGGAGGTCAGAATCATCAGACCCCCGGTGACGGCGTAGGGAATCAGCATCATGGCCAGGCCCGAGAGAACATTGGTGATAAACAGTCCCTTCCGGCTGATGGGCAGGGCGTGGTACAGGCTGACGCTGCGGTGGTTATAGAGATAGCTCCACACCGCCAGGGCGCAGAGAACCCCGTAGAGCAGGGAAATGATTGGCACGGCGTAGTGCAGCACCTCGTAGTAAATCATGGTCATCTCCAGGGGCCGCATGCCGTGGGAGCGGAAGCCCTCGTGAATCAGCGCAGCCAGCACGCAAAGGGGCGCCAGGGCTCCCAGGGCGGACACGCCGCCCCACAGGGGCCAGAAGCGCATGAGGTTTTTCCGAAACAGGGTCGGATTAAAGTACGATGTCTTTGACTGCATAGTCCGCGCCTCCCAACTCATAAATGAAAATTTCCTCCAGGGTCAGCGGCACCGCGTCCACCAGCAGGGGACTGTATACCGACAGCAGATTCTGCGCCTCTCCGGCGCTCATGCGCATAATCAGGGTATGAACCCGGCCCACCTGGGACGCGTGGAGCACCGGCAGGTCCGCCGGGACGCCGCCGCCGTCCCGGAACACGACCTGGAGCTTCACCATGTTGTCCTGAAGCTGGGCCAGGGACCGCTCCAGCAGAACCCTTCCGTGGTCCAGGATGCCCACGTGGTCGCAGACGTCCTCCAGCTCCCGCAGGTTGTGGGAGCTGACCAGCACCGTGGTTCCCCGCTGGGCCACGTCCCCCAGCACCAGGGACCAGACCTGCCGCCGCATCACCGGGTCCAGGCCGTCCACCGGCTCGTCGAGAATCAGATAGTCCGGCATGCAGCTCAGCGTCAGCCAGAACGCCGCCTGCTTCTGCATGCCCTTGGAGAGGCGGCGCAGGGGCTGTTTCTCGTCAATCTCGAAGACCTCCTTCAGCTTCTCATAACGCTCCATGGAGAAGCACGGATAGAATCCCCGCATAAACCTGCACATATCCCGGATGGTGGCCTGGGGGAAATAATACCAGTCGTCGGGAATGGCGGCGGTCCGGGCCTTCAGGCCTTCGTTCTCCCAGACGTTGCCGCCGTCAATGGAGATTGTGCCCGCGTCCGCCCGGTAGATGCCCGTCAGGCACCGGATCAGGGTGGACTTTCCCGCGCCATTGGGGCCCACCAGCCCGTAAACGCTGCCCTGGGGCACCGTCAGCGTGACTCCGTCCAATGCGGCAAAGCTGCCGAAGCGTTTCACCGCGTCCTTAATCTCAATCATTCCGCATCCTCCTTTCTCAGGCGGGCCGGCCCGCCTGCTGTCGCTTCTTCAAGAAGCGACAGCAATTCCCCCTGTCCGACGCCCAGATAGCGCAGCTCCGCCAGCAGCTCCCTGGCCTTTTCCATCAGGTCCCGCCGCCGGCTGTCGTCGGCGTCCGGGTCTCCGGTGGCGAAGCTCCCCTTGCCGGGGACGGAATAGATGTAACCCTCTCCCTCCAGCTCGTTATAGGCCCGCTGAATGGTGTTTGGGTTGATGGACAGCTGTGTCGCCAGGGCCCGGACCGACGGGAGTTTCTCGTCGGTGGCGATAGCTCCGGTGACGATCAGCTTCCGCAGTCCGTCCTTGATCTGCTCATAGATAGGACGGGAGTCCCGATAATTCAGGCTGATCATCGCGCCTTCCCTTCCGCGGGGCGGCGGCCCCGCAACTGTATTAACTGTACTAATACGGATAGGATATCACGGCGGAACCCGGTTGTCAAGAGCCCCTTGTAAAAAAGAGCGGCCTGTGATAGAGTGAACAGTGTTGAAACCGTTCAAACTGTACGGTTTCAACCGGCAGACCACGGTCCGCCGGCGTGTGAAACGCGCTTTGTTCTCTATAGAAGTCCAAACCACGGCCGCAAATGGGGCCGTCTGCGGCAGCGTCTCGCCCCAGAGCCGAAAAGAATCCCCTGATTCTTTTCAGCTTGTTTGACTATAATCTGTTATATTTGAATGGGAGGCAGGGAATATGGAAAAAATCATCCTGATCAGAGGCAGCAGCACCAGCGAAGTGAACGAACATCTGGCGCAGGGCTGGAAGGTCAAGCTGCTCAAGACCGTGAACGACGCTACCACCAGCCGTTTTTACGCCTACGCCGTTCTGGAGAAGGAGGACGAATGAAATCCTGGCAAATTTTTGTACTTTTCTTTGAAAAAGCCTGAAAACCCTCTTTACAAGCGCAAAGCGCTGTGGTACAGTAGTAAAGACCGTCCAAACGGCGGCAGAGCAACGCCCCCGGCCCTTTGTTCCGCGGAGCTTCACCGGCCCGGAGCACAGTCCCGCGGGGGAAATTTTAGAAAGGTGGAACACACTTATGCTGCGCAAGGAAGAAAAGACAGCCATTATCAACGCCAACCGTACCCATGAAAACGACACCGGCTCCCCCGAGGTTCAGATCGCCATTCTGACGGAGCGCATCAACGTCCTGACGGAGCACATGCGCGCCAACCCCCAGGACAAGCACTCCAACCGCGGCCTTCTGAAAATGGTCGGCAAGCGCCGGAGCCTGCTGGACTATCTCCAGAAGAAGGACGTGGAGCGCTACCGTGCCCTGATCGCCAAGCTGGGGATCCGCAAGTAAGGAGCAATCGGGTGACGGAGGCCTCCTCCGTCACCTTTTCGCGCCCCTTCTTCGCGCCCCTTCCCGGCAGACCCCCATTCCATCCGTCCCCGTTGTTCGGGAGCCGCCGCTTTTTGTGTTTGAAAGTGCGCCCAACCTCCTGAGGTCCTTGGACCCGCTTTCAAATACGAAAAGGACCGCTCCTGTGTAAAAAGAATCAGCAGAAAAGAAAAGGAGCAACATTTATGTCAACCATCATCACCCAGCGGCAATTCCCCCATTACCGCAAGTACGAATTAGAGCTGGCGGGCCGTCCTCTGACCCTGGAAATCGGGAAGCTGGCGGAGCTGGCCAACGCCGCCGTCATGGTGGGCTACGGCGACACCCGCGTGCTGGTCTGCGCCACCGCCTCCGCCCGGCCCCGGGACGGCATCGACTTCTTCCCCCTGTCCGTGGACTTTGAGGAAAAACTCTACTCCGTGGGCCGCATCCCCGGCAGCTTCAACCGCCGGGAGGGCCGCCCCGGCGAAAAGGGCGTCCTGACCAGCCGGGTCATCGACCGGCCCATCCGGCCCCTGTTCCCCCACGACTTCCGCAATGACGTCAGCATCATGGCCACGGTTATGAGCGTGGACCATGACTGCTCTCCTGAAATCTGCGGCCTCATCGGCGCTTCCGCCGCCCTGGCCGTCTCCGACATCCCCTGGAACGGCCCTGTGGGCGCGGTGAAGGTGGGCCTGGTGGACGGCAAGCTGGTGCTGAACCCCACCAGCGAGGAGCGGAAGGTCTCCGACCTGGACGTCACCGTGGTCTCCACCGCCAGCAAGGTGGTCATGATTGAGGCCGGAGCCAACGAGGTGGACAACGACACCATGTTCAAGGCCATCCAGCTGGCCCACGAGGAAAATCAGAAGCAGGTGGCCCTCATCAACCGGATGGTCTCCGAAATCGGCAAGCCCAAGTTTGACTATCCCCACGCCGACTTTGACGAGGAGCTGTTCGGCAAAATCGTGGCCGCAACCATGGAGGACGCCAGGGCCGCCATGGACACCGACGACAAAAACGTCCGGGAAACCCGGTGGAACGGGCTCATTGACAAGTGGCATGAGCTGTTCCTGAACGACTATCCCGAGATGGACAAGTATCTGGACGAAATCACCTACAAGTTCCAGAAGAAAATTGTCAAGGCCTGGCTGCTGGAGGGCCACCGCGTGGACGGCCGCCAGAAGAATGAAATCCGCCCCCTGGGCGCGGAGGTAGGCGTGCTGCCCCGGACCCACGGCTCCGGCCTCTTCACCCGGGGACAGACTCAGGTCCTCTCCGTGGTCACCCTGGACACCCTTTCCGCCAACCAGAAGCTGGACACCATCTGGGAGGAGACGGAAAAGCGCTATATGCACCACTACAATTTCCCCGGCTACTCCGTGGGCGAGGCCAAGCCCGCCCGTTCCCCGGGCCGGCGGGAGATTGGCCACGGCGCTCTGGCCGAGCGGGCCCTGCTGCCCGTTATCCCCGATGTGGACAGCTTCCCCTACGCCATCCGCGTGGTCAGCGAGGTTGTGAGCTCCAACGGCTCCACCTCCCAGGGCTCCGTCTGCGGCTCCACCCTGGCGCTGATGGACGCCGGCGTGCCCATCAAGGCCCCGGTGGCCGGCATCTCCTGCGGTCTGATTCAGGATGACGACGGCGGATTCACCACCTTCATCGACATTCAGGGCGTGGAGGACTTCCACGGAGAAATGGACTTCAAGGTGGCGGGCACCAAAAAAGGCATCACCGCCATTCAGATGGACCTGAAAAACGACGGCCTCACCATGGAAATCATCAAAAACGCCCTGGACATCACCTATGACGGCCGGTGCCAGATTCTGGACCAGATTATGATTCCCGCCATTGCCGAGCCCCGGAAGGAAGTGAGCCGCTACGCCCCCAAGATGATTACCATGCACATCGACCCGGACAAAATCCGGGACGTCATCGGAAAAGGCGGCAGCGTGATTCAGAAAATCGTGGCGGACACAGGCGCAAAAATCGACATCAACGACGACGGTTCCATTTTCATCGCCGGAGTGGACGCCACCTCCTGCGACGCCGCGAAGAAATGTATCGACGACATTGTCTTCGTGCCCGAAATCGGGGCCCTGTACTATGGCCGGGTGGTGCGTCTCATGACCTTCGGCGCCTTCGTGGAGCTGGCCCCCGGCAAGGACGGCCTGGTGCACATCTCCAAGCTGGCGGACCACCGCATTGAGAAGGTGGAGGACGCCTGCAAAATCGGGGACATGATGTGGGTGAAGGTCACCGACATCGACGAAAAGGGCCGGGTAAACCTGAGCCACAAGGACGCCGTCCGGGAAATCAAGGCCAAGGAGGCCAAGGGCGAGCGCATTCGGTAATAAACGCCATCCGCACTCGAAAGGGACCCCTCCGGGGGTCCCTTTTTTATGCTGTCCGCATAATCTGGAACAGTTCACTTTTGTTTTTGGAAGAGGCGTTGAAAAATCCGCCGGGCTGTGATATGCTGTATAGGAAATCAATATCCCCGGCGCATGGGGAAACGGGAGGACGCCGATATGAAAAAACGAATCTGGTCTTTGCTGCTGGCCCTGGCGCTGGTCTGCTCCCTGCTGCCGGGGGCGGCGCTGGCGGCGGGGGAGACCCCCGCTCCGCCTGCGGATGGGACGATCCATACAACCACCGGCGGATTTGAATTTATCTTTAAAAGCGGCGGCTGGACCGTGAAGAGCTATACCGGAAGCTCGTCCACCGTGACGGTTCCCAAGCAGGTGGAGGGCTATGACGTCACCGCCATTGGCGATCATGCCTTCTCTGCAAACAAAAATATCACCACCGTCTCCCTTCCCAAGGGCGTCGTCTCCATTGGGGCGGGCGCATTCAACGAGTGTCCCAAGCTGGCCAAGGTGACCATCCCGGCGGGAGGCCTGACCTCCATTGGGGATACGGCCTTCTTCAGGTGCGGGCTTCTCAGCTCCATTGCCCTGCCCTATGGCCTTACCAGCATCGGCGCCTCCGCCTTCTCCGAGTGCGCCAAGCTGACCGCCGTAACCCTTCCGGATACGCTGACCTCTATTGGAACAGATGCCTTTTTCGGCTGCGGCCTGACCACCATCGCGGTTCCCGGCACCGTTGCCACCATAGGGGACACTGTATTCCAGAACTGCGGGAATCTCACCACTGTGAACCTGGGGGGCGGGCTTAAATCCATTGGAGACAAGATGTTCCTCGGGTGCGCGAAGCTGACAAAGCTCGTCATTCCCGACAGCGTCACCAGTATTGGCGAAGCCGCGTTCAAGAACTGCGGCCTGACCGTGGCCATCGTCCCCGAACAGGTAAAAAGCCTTGGCGCTCAGGCCTTTTTCGGCTGCAAGAATCTGAAAACCCTCTGCATCCCCGGCACAATCGCCACCCTGCCCCAGGACGCCATCACCGGCTGCACCAGCCTGACCACCATCCACTATACCGGCGCAGGCGACCTGGGCGGTCTGCCTCCGGCCGCTGATGGAGCGGCAGGCATCGCCGTTCACTCCTCCACCGCCAGCAGCGAAAGGAAAAAAATTCCCAGCTGCTCCGAGGAGGGTACCATGGAGGCCAGCGTCGTCTGCAAGGCCGTGGGCTGCAAGGAGACCCTGCCCGTTGAGCTGCGCCCTGTGGCCAAGAAGCCCCATACGAGTGTCGAATTTCCCCAAACCCCGCCTGACTGCGTTACAGCGGGAAAGACCGCCTGGACCGGGTGCCAGGTCTGCAAGCTGGAAATCGTCTCCCCGGACACCATCGAGCCTCTGGGCCATAAGCCCAAGACTACTGATACCGTGGAAACCAAGGACCCCACCTGCAGCGAGCCGGGCTACAAAATCACCAGTCAGGAATGCGAGCGCTGCGGCAAGACGCTGCAAAGCTCCAGAGAAGACTTTGAAGCCACCGGCAATCATGTAAAAGCGGCCCAGCCTAAAGAGACCATTGTCAGCCCCGCCACCTGCGGCGAGCCTGGTGAGAAGCTTTTACAGGATGTCTGCGAAACCTGCGGCATAAGCATGGGCGATCCCCAAACCGTGGAAATTTCCGCCACCGGGAATCACACCTGGGGGGATACGCCTGTATCCAAGGTCATCACCGAGCCCACCTGCACCACGAAGGGACAGAAACAGACGGGCACTCAGTGCACCGTCTGCGAAACAATGGACACCTCCACCGTGACGACGGAAGACATCGACATGCTTCCCCACCAGCCCGACGAAACCAAGGAAATCACAATCACCTCCACCGCCACCTGCGAAGCCGCCGGCAAAAAGACCACCGCGGCCACCTGCAAGGAATGCGGAAACCCCTACACCCTGGAGGAGGACGAGGCGGCCCTGGGCCATGACTGGAAGACGCTGACGGACCCCGTGGTCACAAAACCCGCCACCTGCACGGACCCGGGCCAGCAGACCAGCGGCGTGCGGGTCTGCCAGCGGGAAAACTGCCCCTCGAAGGGAACCGACGGCAAGCCCTATCAGGACCCGGCCAGCGGAACGGCGGAGACCATCCCCGCCCTGGGCCACAACCGGGAGGAAACGGTGGAGGATGAGGCGGCCAGCAAGGCCCCCACCTGCACCGAGGCAGGTGTGAAGGTCATCAAGGCCACCGTCTGCACCCGCTGCAGCGCCGCCATTCCCGAGGAGCGGACGGAGCTCCCCGCCGCCGGACACACCAAAGGCGCCGACACCGTGGAAAAGGTCATCAAAGAGGCCACCTGCACCGAGCCGGGTCTGTCGGAAGTCGGATTTACCTGCACGGTCTGCGGGGAGCCTGTGGACAGCGTAACCACCGCGGTTCCCGCCAAGGGCCACACCTACGGCGAGTGGACCGTCATCAAGGAGGCCACCGCCACCGTACCGGGCAGCAGGGAGCGGACCTGCTCCGTCTGCCAGAACAAGGAGACCGAGGAAATCCCCGCCACCGGCTCCTCCAAGCCGGAGGACCCGGACGACGAACGCGAATATGACATCGACCTCATCCGCACCTCCAACGGCTCTGTGACCCTGCCCACCCATGCCGCCGCCGGTGAGACGGTGGTCATCAGGGTCTATCCCTATTCCGGCTATGAGCTGGACTGGATTGAGGTCACCCGGTGGAACGGACGGGAAATCCGGCTGTACAGCAGCAGCGACACCCGCTATACCTTCACCATGCCCAGCGCCGACGTGGAGGTCCGGGCCTACTTCACCCGCATTTCCGACTCCTATCATTCCAGCTCCTCCGGCACCTGGAGGCCCAGCACCTCGACATCCACGTCCACCCCGTCCCCCGGGCCTCAGACGGTCATTCAGCCCGCGCCCCAGGCCAGCGGCTACACCGCCGGCTTCTCCGACGTGCCCGCCGGCCACTGGGCGTCGGGTGAAATCGGCTGGGCCTCTCAGAACGGCTATATGAGCGGCGTCGGAGGCGGACGGTTCAATCCCAGCGGCAGCATCAGTCACCGGCAGCTGTGGATGGTCCTGGCCCGGTTTATGGGGGTCTATCCCTCCGATATGGAGGCCGCCCGCATCTGGGCCGTGGAAAACGGCTTTGCGGTGGGAACGAATCCCGTCTCTCCCGTCACCCGGCAGCAGCTGGTAGTGGCCCTGTACCGCACCGCCCGGCTCTCCGGCTCCCTCAACGGGAACACCGCCAGCCTCGCCAAATACGAGGACAGCCGCCTTGTGTCCGCCTCGGCCCGGAACGCCATGAGCTGGGCCGTGGCCAATGGAATCATCAGCGGCAACGCCAACGCCTGTCTGAATCCCAACGGAACCGTGACCCGGGACCAGTTCGCCGTGATTCTCTTCCGGTTCAGCCAGAGGCGATGAAAGAGTGGAGAGTTGAGATCAAGAGATTGGTGAAACAAACACGGGGCGGGCCTTACGGTCCGTCCCGTGTTTTCGTTTTTCGGAAAGGGGGAGGGGCGTGTTTCTGTTCTGTCTTTCGGAAGTGCCAACGGAAAAGAGCCGGGACAGAGCCCGGCCCCTGCATGAAATCTCCAGGCAGGTTTTCAGAGTCTTCTGGCGCTCTGAAAACCTGCCCGCCTGCTGAAGGCAGGCGGGGCGGGCCTTACGGTCCGTCCCGTTTTTCCGTCTCCAGCTTCCGCAGATAGTTCCGCAGGACGAGATTGACATAGGAGGAAAGCTGCCGGTCGTCCTCCTCGGCAAGAATACGGAGCTTTTTGACCACTTCCTCATCCAGAGAAAGGCTGACGCTGATTTTCAGCGGTTTTACAGAACCCACAGGTATCACCTCATATGTAGGATACCACCATTTGATAATAACTCTTGTATTTTGCTAGAAACTATTATAAACTAATAGAATCTAATAGTAGAAAGGAGAGTTATCATGTCACAGGAAGAAACCATAAAGGGACGGATGTACGCCATTCTCTGCGGAGCCATGGACGACGCTTTGACTCTGCTGGAAAACGGTCTCGCCCAGGAGGCCCGCCGGGTCCTTCTGAGCGGACTGGAGCGGGCGGAAAATCTCTATCTGCTGGAGGCGGAAGAACCCGCCCAAGCCAATACAAGGAGCTGATTGCATGGATGTCATTGCCGCTGTCGCCGCCGGGGGAGGGGGCCCCTCCGCCATCGGCGTGGTACGGGTCTCGGGGCCGGGGTGCTTTTCTGTGTGCGCCCGGGTGTTCCGGGCCGGAAACGGAAAAGCCTTTGAGGAGCTGGAGCCCCGGAAAATGGTGCTGGGTGAGATGCTGGACCGGGAGGGCCGGGTGCTGGACAGGGGTCTTGCGGTGCGCTTCCCCGGTCCCCGGAGCTACACCGGCGAGGACTCCGCCGAGTTCCACTGCCACGGGTCCCCGGTGGTCCTGCGGGAGCTGCTGGCGGCGCTGTTTGCCGCCGGGGCCGTCAGCGGGACCCCCGCAAGGCAGGCGGGGCCGGGGGAGTTTACGAAACGGGCCTTCCTGAACGGACGGCTGGACCTGACCCAGGCAGAGGCGGTGGTAGACCTCATTGACGCCGAAACCGCCGCCGCCGCCCGGAACGCCGCCGCCCAGCTGGACGGGGGCCTCCGCCGCCGGCTGGAGCCGGTGCAGGAAGCGCTGCTGGACATCACATCCCGGTTTTACGCCGTGGTGGATTACCCCGACGAGGACATCGAGGACGTGAGGCCGGAGGAGGCCGCCGCCGCCCTCCGGGAGGCGGACCGGAGCCTCACTGCCCTGCTGGACGGCTGCCGCCGGGGGCAGGTGCTGAAAAAGGGGGTCCGGACGGCCATTGTGGGCCTGCCCAACGCCGGGAAATCCTCTCTGCTCAACGCCCTGGCAGGGTATGACCGGGCCATCGTCACCGACGTGCCCGGCACCACCCGGGACACGGTGGAGGAGTCCGTCCTCTGCGGAGGAGTGCTGCTGCGGCTCATCGACACGGCGGGTCTCCGGGAGACGGAGGACCAGGTGGAACGGCTGGGGGTGGAGCGGTCCCGCCGGGCCATGGAGACGGCGGATTTGATTCTGCTGGTGGAGGACGGCGCGGACGAGGACGCATGGCTGGAGAAGATGGGTTTGCGGGATGCCGTGGTCATGGCGGGAAAGTCCTGGATTTACATTGCTTCCAAGCGGGACCTGTCCGGCATCCTCAAAACGGATGTGCGCAGTCTGGACGGGAAGGCCGCCCCCGCCGCCTCTGTGTCCCTCTCCGCCGTCACCGGGGAGGGCATGGAGGAGCTGGAACAGGCAGTGGCGGCGCTGTTTCCCCCGGGGGCCCCGGAGGAGGCGGGAAGCCTTCTGACGGACCAGCGGCAGGAGGAGGCCGCGGGCCGTGCCCGGGAGGCCGTCCACCGGGCCCGGGCGGCGCTGGAGGAGGGCATGACCCCCGACGCGGTGCTCACCGACGCCGAGGAGGCCCTGGAGGCCATTGGGGAGCTGACGGGCCGCACCGCCAGGGAGGAAATCGTCTCCCGCATTTTCTCCCGCTTCTGCGTGGGAAAATAAATGCGTTCCCTCTTGCATATACTGAGGGGGCTGTGGTATAATGACCACAGCCAAAGAAGCTGATTAAGACCACGGCAGACACGCAAAAGAAGACACGGAGGGCTGCCACCCTCCGTGTCTCCAATTTGTGCTTACCTGCCCTTGCCGTGTCGGTTAAGCCACTTGCTTATATAGCTGCCAACTATACTTGCTCCAACCGATACAAAGAAACTGATTAAAATTTCCACAGCATCCACCTCCTCCCTGCTGCCAGTTTGGAGAAGGGCGGCAGGGCCATTATACCAAAACCTGACAGGATTTGCAAGAAAGCTGTAAACGCCTGCCCTCAGAGCGCGTCTGCCTTCTGAGGGCAGGAATTTTTTCTCGGAAGAGGAGCGCGGGGGAAATATGTTTTTGAATCCGCCAAAATATGATTTACAAAACCGCGTCAGAGTGGTACAATTACCATTGTCAGGCTGTCCGGTTTTCAGGCCGGACCGTCTGGAATCAGGTTCCATCAACATACCGGGGAACGCAGTTCCCCTTTTTCAGCGCTGTGGGAAAGGAGCGATCATGAAGGATCTGACAGAGCTGCAGGACTGTCTCCGGGAACGGAGACCCGTCCCCTGGGAGCAGCTGCCGGATTTTGCCCTGTACATGGACCAGGTGCTCTCCTACATGGAGCGGCAGGTCCTCCGCTTTGACGGAGACGACGGCCTCACCGCCGCCATGGTGAACAACTACACCAAAAGCGGACTGGCCCCCAGGGCCGAGGGAAAGAAGTACAGCCGGGAGCACCTGGCCTATTTTACGGTGATCTGCGTGCTGAAGCGGGTGATGTCCACCCGGGACATGGACCTGCTGATCCGGGAGGAGCTTCAGGGAGACCGGACAGCGGAAGACGGCTATGCCGCCTTCTGCGCCAGTCTGGACAAGGCCCTGAACATCACCGCCGGAGAGCTGGAGGAGCGGACGGGGGGAAGTCTTGCCGACGACGCCATCCACTTCGCTCTGCTGAGCTATGCCGCCGGAGTGGCCAGCAGCCACTGCGTGGCCATGCTTCGGAACCAAAAGGAACCGGAGCCCAAGGGCAAGCCAAAAAAGGATAAGGAGCATGATTGAGCATGGCGGATTACGTACTGATGACAGACAGCTGCTGCGACCTGACCGCGGAAATGGCGGAGGAGCTGGGACTGGTGGTTTTGCCCCTGCGGCTGGAGATAAAGGGCCGGGAATACCGGAATTGGCTGGACGGCCGGGAGATTGGATTCCAGGATTTTTATAATCAGGTCCGCTCCGGCGAGATGCCCGTCACCTCCGCCGTCAACGTGGGCCAGTTTGAGGAGGCCATGCGGCCTGTGCTGGAGGCGGGGAAGGACATCCTCTGTCTCTGCTTTTCCTCCGCCCTGTCCACCACCTTCCAGTCCGCCGGCATCGCGGCGAAGGAGCTGGCGGAAGAATTCCCGGAGCGGAGCATCCACGTTCTGGATACCCGCTGCGCCTCCATGGGACAGGGTCTGCTGGTGTGGCTCTGCGCCCGGGAGAAGCAGCGGGGACTGTCCCTTGACGAACTGCGGGACTATGCCGCTAAAACCAGGGACACCGTATGCCACTGGTTCACCGTGGACGACCTGAACCACCTGAAGCGGGGCGGCCGGGTCAGCGCCGCGTCGGCGCTGTTCGGCACCATGCTCTCTGTCAAGCCCATTCTGCATGTGGACGACGGGGGACGGCTGATTCCCATGGAGAAATGCCGGGGCCGCCGGGCCTCTCTGCTGGCCCTGGTGGACCACATGGAGAAAACCGCCTGCCTCACGGCGGAGCAGACGGTGTTCATCAGCCACGGCGACTGCCTGGAGGACGCGGAATTCGTGGCGGAGGAAATCCGCCGCCGCCTCGGCGTCCGGAATATATACATCAACTATGTGGGCCCTGTCATCGGCAGCCATACCGGCGCGGGGGTGGTGGCCCTGTTCTTCACCGGCGGGCCCCGCTGAGGGCCCGGTACAAAGAGAAAGCGGGGGATCGTATGAACTGGCTGGAGCTGCACATCGACACCAATCACCAGGGCCTGGAGACGGTTCAGGCTCTGCTGTCCGCCCTGGACATCGACGGTGTGGTCATTGAAGACGAGACGGATTTCCAGGACTTCCTGGAGCACAATCACGAATACTGGGACTATGTGGACGAGGACCTCTCCCGGAAGATGGAGGGGCTTTCCCGAATTACATTCTATCTGGAGGCCGGAGAAGCGGGCTTCGCCAAAATGGGCGAGGTGCGCATGGCTCTGGAGCAGCTGAAGCAGGCGCGGCAGGACTGCGGCGCCCTTCTGATGACCCTGGAGAACATCCGGGACGCCGACTGGGAAAACAACTGGAAGCAGTATTACAAGCCCATGGAGATCGGTCAACGGCTCATCGTCATTCCTGAGTGGGAGACGGCGGAGCCGGGGGACCGGGCGCCGCTGTATCTGGACCCCGGCCTGACCTTCGGCACCGGGGCCCACGCCACCACCCGGCTCTGCCTCACCGCCCTGGAGGAGCTGGTGAAGGGCGGGGAGCGTGTTTTGGACCTGGGCTGCGGCAGCGGCATCCTCTCCCTGGCGGCGCTGCGGCTGGGGGCCTCCTCAGCTCTGGCGGTGGATATCGACGACAAATGCCGCACCGCCGCCGAGTCCAACGCCGCCCTGAACCGGATTACGCCGGAGCAGCTCCAGGTCCGCATCGGAAACGTCCTGACGGACGAGACCCTGCGGAACCAGCTGGGAAGCGGCTACAGCCTGGTGCTGGCCAATATTGTGGCGGACATCATCATTGCCCTTGCTCCGGACGTCCGGGGTCTGCTGAGCCCGGGAGGACATTTCCTCTGCTCCGGCATCATCGACAGCCGGGCGGAGGAGACGGCGGCGGCCCTCTCCGCAGCGGGGCTGGAGGTTCTGGAGCGCCGGGAGGACAACGGCTGGTTCGCCTTCATCTGCAGGGAACGGCATTGAGAGACCGGCGGCCTCCGCCGGGCGGCGGGAAGCCGGGCAGAAAACCGTCCGCTCAGCGGTCGTGCGCACTCATGATTAAAAACGGCGTCTGCACCGAATCCGGTGCAGACGCCGTTTGCGGTTCCCGGAAGCCGCCGGTCAGCGCCGCGACTCCGCCAGTTCCCCCGCCCTGACCAGGGCCTCGTCGATATTGGGGGCAAAGCTCCCGGCGCCCACCTGGTCATACAGGCCGGATTTCCGGAACACCGACAGAGGCTGTTCGTTGACGTGGGAGAAGATGACTTGGATTCCCTTGGCGCGGCATTCCTCATAGAGCCGCCGGAGGCCGTTGAGGGCGGTGATGTCCATGGCGGGAACCCCGCGCATCCGCAGAATCAGCACGTTCCGCCCGGCGTCCTGCTGAATGTGAGGGATTTTGTCCGCCGCGCCGAAGAACATGGGGCCGGTAATCTCATAGACCATGACATGGGCGGGCACGGGCTTCAGACGGCCCTGGTCGTCTCCGGTGTCCTCTACATATTCCCATTCCTTGACGTCGGCCACATCCGCCATCCGCTTCATGAACAGCAGGCAGGCCAGAGACAGACCCACGGCAATGGCCACCACCAGGTCAAACACAACCGTGAGCAGAAAGGTCACCGCCAGCACCGCCGCGTCGCTTTTCGGTGAATGCTGAACCACCTTCACCACGGTGCGCCAGCCGCTCATATTATAGGCCACCTGAAACAGAATCGCGGCGATGCAGGGCATGGGAATCAGAGCGGCCCAGGGCATCAGCAGCACCAGCACCAGCAGCAGGACCACGGCGTGGACCATGCCGGCCACAGGGGTGCGGCCTCCGTTTTTGATGTTGGCCGCCGTCCGGGCAATGGCCCCGGTGGCGGGGATGCCGCCGAAGAGGGCGGAGGCGGCATTGCCCACTCCCTGGGCCACCAGCTCCATATTGGAGTTGTGCCGCGCGCCGATCATCTCGTCGGCCACGACGGCAGACAGCAGGGATTCAATGGCCGCCAGAATGGCGATGGTAAACGCGTCGGGCAGCACCGCCGCCACCGTGTCATAGGACAGGACAGGCAGCCTCACCGCCGGCAGGGCGCTTGAAATGGTGTAGAGATCCCCGATGGTGTTCACCGGCAGATTCAGCAGCTTCACCGCGCCCGCCGTCACAATCACGGCCATCAGGGAGGCGGGGATTCTGGGGAGAACCCTGGGCCACAGAATGAGAATGACCAGAGCCAGACAGCCCACCCCCGCCGCGGCCCAGTTCACCGTGTGGAAGGTACGGACAGCTTCCCCCAGCTTTTCCATGGTCTCCACCGGGGCCCCCTCAAAGGTCAGGCCGAAAAAGTCCTTCAGCTGACCTATCAAAATGGTGACAGCGATTCCCGCCGTGAACCCGGTGGTGATGGTATAGGGAATGAATTTAATCATGCTCCCCATCCGCAGCAGCCCCATCAGAATCAGGAGGATGCCCGCCAGAACAGTGGCGGCGGCCAGGCCATCCATGCCGTTCCGGGCCACGATTCCCGCCACGATGGTGGCAAAGGCGGCGGTGGGTCCGGCAATCTGCACCCTGCTGCCTCCCAGAGCGGAGATCAGAAAGCCCGCCGTAATCGCGGTATACAGTCCCTGCTCCGGGGACACGCCGGAGGCCAGGGCCAGGGCGATGGACAGCGGCAGGGCGATGATGGCGACAATGATTCCGGCGGTAAGGTCCTTGACAAAGCCGCTTCGGGAATAGTGCCTCATCGAGTCTATCAGCTGGGGCGTCAGTTCTTTCATGGAAACGGTTCCCTCCTTTTTCCTCTCTGCTTCCGCCGGCATCCGGGGAAATCCGGGCAGCGCCGCTGTGAACATTTCACGGTTTCACGGTTTTTCGGGCCCGGGGAGACCGGCCGAAATTATGTATGCGGAAAACGGCGGACGCCTCTTGGTCCGCCTGACTGCCCGCGCCTGCATTCTCCCGGGCCAAAACGCGGACAGGCCGGCGGCGCCCTTCGGCACTGCCGGCCTGGGAACAGTCTTTCAGACAGGTCCCGGACTCACAGGCCCCGCCAGGCCTCCGGGCGGAGACGGCCAAGGTCCTCCTCAGCCCGTCTGATTTCCGCCAGCATGGCGTCCCGGTCCCGGTTCAGCGTACCCCGGAGGGCCAGGTAATTGCTGGCATGGTTCATACGGAAGACGCTGCCGGGGCTGTCCAGAGCCTCCACCATCAGCCGGGTTTCCTCCAGCACCTGAGGCCGGGTCAGCAGCTGGAATTTCCCCTGGTGCACCCAGTCGTACAGCGGCGTTTCCGGCTCCACCATCAGCGTCAGCATGCCGATATACTCCGGGTTCATGGCGTTGAAGGCGGCGGCGGTGTCCAGGGCGTGGCGCTCCAGCAGCTCCGGCCCGCCCAGGCCGGTGATGGCCGTGACGGAGAGGGCAATGCCGCAGGCCCTGACCTTTTTCCCCATCTCCACAATCTCCGCCGCCGGGTGTCCCTTGTTCATCAGGGTCAGCACCTGGTCGCTGCCGGATTCCAGTCCCATGTAGACCATGGTCAGGCCCTTTTCCCGGAGAGTCCGGAGTTCTTCCTCCGTCCGGATGCGGATGGAGGAGGGAGAGGCGTAACTGGTGACCTGGCGGCACTCCGGGAACAGGTCCCGGACGGCGTCCAGAATCACATAGAGCTCCTCTGCCTTCCGCACCAGGGCGTCCCCGTCGGCCAGGAACACCTTTTCAATATGGTGGTAGACGCTCCGGGCAACGCGGAAGTCCTCCAGAACCTCCTCCAGAGGCCGGATGGAAAAGCGCTTTTCCTTGTACATGCTGCAAAAGGCGCAGGTGTTGTGGCTACACCCGTAAGTCACCTGAACGATCAGGCTCCGGGCCTCGGAGGGGGGCCGGTAGACGCTGCCGTAGTATCTCATCTCTTGACGCTCCTTCCTGTCGTGGACAGCCGGATTTCAGGCCTTACAGGCCCAGCTGTTCCAGCGCCGCCATCCGGAGGCAGACGCAGAAAATCTCCATGGCCTGTTCCAGCTCCTCCACCGGGGGCAGGGAGGGAGCTACCCGGATGTTGCTGTCCCGGGGGTCCTTGCCATAGGGGAAGGTGGCGCCGGCATCCGTCATGGTGACGCCGGCCTCTTTGCACAGGGCCAGAGTCCTTTTGGCCGTGCCGGGCATGGCGTTGACGGACACGAAGTAGCCGCCCCTGGGCCGCTTCCAGGAGGCAATCTCCAGAGGGGCAATCTCCCGGTCCAGGGCGTCCGCCACGCAGCGGAACTTGGGCCCCATCACGGAGGCGTGGCGCTTCATAATCTCCAGGCTGTGGGCCTTGTCCCTGAGATAGAGGACATGGCGCTGCTGGTTCACCTTGTCAAAGCTGATGACCTGAACCGTCAGCTGCTTTTCCATGTGCTCCATGTTGGTTTTGGAGCAGGCGAAGCAGGCCACGCCTGAGCCGGGCAGGGTCACCTTGGAGGTGGAGGCGAACTCAAAGACCATGTCCGGATTCCCCGCCGCCTCGCAGAGGGAGAGGATGTCGGGAAATTCCACATAGTCCCCCTCGAACTCGTGGATGCAGTAGGCGTTATCCCACATGATGGTGAAGTCCGGGGCGGCGGGCTTCAGATTGGCAAAACGCCGGATGGTCTCGCCGGAGTAAATCACGCCGTCGGGGTTGGAATACTTGGGCACGCACCAGATGCCCTTGACGGCAGGGTCCTTCACCGCCTCCTCCACGGCGTCCATATCGGGGCCGTCCTCCGTCATGGGAATGGTGATCAGCTCAAAGCCGAAGGACTCGGTGATGCGGAAATGCCGGTCATAGCCGGGAGAAGGGCAGAGCCACCTGACGGTTTCCTCCCTGCACCAGGGCCGGGGGCTGTGGGCGAGTCCGTGGGTGTATCCCTTGGAAATGGTATCGTACATCAGCTGAAGGCTGGAATTTCCGCCTACAAAAACCTGCTCCGGCCTGCATCCCAGAATACCGGCAAACAGCGCCTTGGCGGCGGGCAGCCCGGCCAGCTCACCGTAGTTCCGCACGTCGATGCCGTCAGAGATAAAGTCCTGAGGGTCCTGCATCAGCTGGAAAATATCGTTGATTAAATCCACCTGCACCTTGCTGGGCTTGCCCCGGGCCATGTTCAGGGAGAGGCCCCGGGCCTTCAGGGCGTCAAACTCTGTCCGCAGACGGGCGTATTCCCCTCTGCGCTCTTCCGGGGACAACTGGGCATAAGGTTTCATCATACATCCATCCTTTCATGATTCGTCCGTTCTCTACGGCAACAGTATACCCCATTCCAAAGGAGAGTTGCAAGAGCGGAATAGACAAATACGGCGGTATAGGTTCAACTTTTTTATTCCGGCGTGTCGAAAAGGCTGCCGGGGAATGCAAAAAAGTAGGGGAACGCAAGAAAGCAGGGGGGCGCGGGAAGACAGGGGCGCGCAAAAAAACAGGGACACGCAAAAGGCATATGCAGCGCCCCCTCCTGCGGAAAACAGAACGGACGCCCCGGGGCGTCCGTTCTGTGTGCGCTGTTTTCGCTCAGGCGTGGCGGTAGGCGCGGCTGTTGTGGTTGAACATGCCGCCGCTGAGAACGGTCCGCTTCTTCTGGGCGGACATGGTTTCCCGCAGGCCCTCGAAGCTCTGCTCTTCCTTGGCTTTATTCATATTGGTGGTGAGCATCAGGCTGCCATAGCAAAGGGCGCCGGCTTCATCAAACAGTTTGTGCATCATCATAATTGTGACCTCCTATTCAGTCATCGGGGGGAGTCTGAACTCCCGTTCCTCGTGGATTGGACTCTTCCAGGTCTGTTCCCCGGAAGCTGAGGTCAGTATAGCGGTTTCCCCTCCGACGCGCAAGAGTAAAACTGGGCAAATTTAACACTGCTTCCAGGGCCTTTCTGTACATCACGCACAAAAAACGGATGATTTTTCGGTTATTATAACCAAAACCCTTCCGTAAACGATGTGCATTTCCACAATGGCCCGGAAAAAAGAATCTATTTAACATTTCGACTGTTTTGAGAAAGCCGAGGGATAACATTCCCCCTTTTTCTTCTCCTCTTATATCAGAGAAAAAACCGGCTTTTCCGCTCCAAAAGAAGACTATTCTATGAATATTGTTACGCAAAATCCGTCACTCTGCATAAAAACCGGCCGTTTCCTTTGACATCTCTCGTGAAGGCGCAACATTTGGACTGTTTTTTATAACATTTTTCCCTTACCCTCCTCTTTCAGATACAGTATAATCGCCTCAGATAAGCGGAGGGCCCGCCGCGACTGAAAATCTGTGTGAAAAAAAAGGAGGAACCCACAATGACAACCCCGGATACCCAGACAAGACGGCTTCCCGCAAGCCAAAAATATGCCTTCGGCATCGGCGCCGTGGGCAAGGACGCCATCTGTAACCTGGTCGGCGCCTTTCTGATGCTCTACATGACGGATACCCTGGGCCTCAGTGCGGCGTTCGCCGGCATCCTGCTGGGCGCGGCCAGAATCTGGGACGCCGTCAATGACCCCATGATGGGTATGATCGTAGACAACACCCACACCAAATACGGCAAATTCCGGATCTGGCTGATTGTCGGCACCCTGATTAACTCGGTGTTCTTCATTCTGCTGTTCACCACCTGCGGCATCACCGACAAGGGCACCCTGATGGTCTATGTGTCCGTCATGTACATTCTCTACGGCATGACCTACACCATCATGGACGTTCCCTACTGGTCCTGGCTGCCCAACCTCTCCAACGACCCCAGAGAGCGGGAATCCATCTCCGTCATTCCCCGCATTTTCGCCTCTATCGGCGGCTTCATTGTCTGCACCTTCGGCCTGAAGTTCATCAACTACTTCAATGAGCTGGCGGGAGACCACACCGTCACCCAGACCCAGGAGAACGGCGAGGTGCTGAACATCTCCGTCACCGGCTTTACATATGTGGCCGTGGCCATTGTGGTTCTGTTCATCGTGTGCATCGGCATCACCTGCGCCGTGGTCAAGGAAAAGCCCACCATCGGTGAGGGCAAGGCCGAAAAGACCAGCCTGAAGGAAGCCTTTGCCATCATCATCAAGAATGACCAGCTGGTGGCCTTCATCGGCCTGCTGTTGACCTTCAACCTCTGCACTCAGATCCTCAAGGCCTTCGCCGTCTACTACTTCAAGGAGGCCTGCGGCAACGCCTACCTGTATTCCATTTTCGGTTACGCAATCATCGCAGAGATGATCGGCCTGTTCCTCTTCCCCAAGATTGCCAAGAACATGGACCGTGAGAAGGTATACCTCCTGGCCTGCGGCCTGCCCGTTGTGGGTCTGGTGCTGCTGTTCGCCCTGGGCTATGTCGCTCCCTCCAGCACCGTGGGCGTCATCGCCTCCTGCGCCTTCATCTTCTTTGGCTCCGGCCTCTCTCTGGGCACGACTACCTGCTGCATCGCTGACGTCATCGACTACGGCGAGCTGAAATTCGGCAAGCGGAACGAGTCCGTCACCTGCTCCGCCCAGACCTTCCTGATGAAAGCCGCCTCTGCCGTGGCCGCCACCCTCACCGGCGTGGGCCTGGACATCATCGGCTACAATCCCGAGGCCTCCGGCGCTCAGAGTGCCGGCACCATCATGGGCATCCGGGTTCTGATGTTCGCGGTGCCCATCGCCCTGGCTATCATCAGCTTCCTGATCTACAAGACTCAGTATAAGCTGAAGGGCCAGCGTCTGGACCAGCTGACCCGGGACGTCAACGCCCTTCACGCCAGGCAGAAATAAAACCGTTTTCCGGCGGCCGGGGTCCGGCCGCCGGCCCCACATCCGTCAAGGAGGCTGTTTATGAGCATTATCTATCATGAGAGCACCCAAACCCTGCACCTGACCAACGGCCTCGTCAGCTACCTGATAAAGGTGCTGCCCAACGGGGCCCTGGGACAGCTGTATTTCGGCCGGGCCATCCGGGACCGGGAGAGCTTTGACCACCTTCTGGAGCAGAAGCACCGTCCCATGAGCTCCTGGGTCTTCGAGGGCAACAAGCTCTTTTCTCTGGAGCACACCAGACAGGAATACCCCTCCTACGGCTCCACGGACTTCCGCCACCCCGCCGTTCAGGTCCTCCAGCCCAACGGCAGCCGGATTACGAATCTGGTCTACTGCTCCCACTCCGTCGCCTCCGGCAAGCCCTCTCTGAAGGGCCTGCCCGCCACCTACTGCGAGTCCCCCAACGAGGCCGAGACCCTGACCGTCCACCTGCGGGACGAGCTGCTGGACCTCTATGTGGACCTGCATTACACCCTCTTCGCCGGCCGGGCCGCCATTGCCCGGTCTGTCAGAATCGTCAACGGCGGCAGCCAGGACCTCCATCTCACCCACGCCATGAGCCTCTGCCTGGATTTGCCGGACAGCAATTATGAGTTTGTCCATTTCTCCGGCGCCTGGTCCCGCGAGCGCTGGGTGAAAACCCGGAAGCTGGAGCAGGGTATCCAGTCCGTGGAATCCGCCCGGGGCCATTCCTCCCACAACCACAACCCCTTTATCATGCTCCGCCGCCCCGGAACGGACGAGGAGCAGGGGGAGGTCATCGGCTTCTCCTTGATTTATTCCGGCAACTTCCTGGCCCAGGCGGAGGTGGACAGCTGGGACACCGCCCGGGTGACTCTGGGCATCAATCCCTTCGGCTTTGACTGGAAGCTGGCCCCCGGCGAGGCCTTCCAGACCCCCGAGGCCGTGATGGTCTACTCCCATGAGGGCATGGGGGACATGAGCCGTACCTTCCACCAGCTCTACCGGAGCCGCCTGGCCCGGGGCCAGTGGCGGGACCAGGCCCGGCCCATTCTGATTAACAACTGGGAAGCCACCTATTTCGACTTCACCGAAGACAAGCTGGTTTCCATTGCCGAGGCCGCCCACAAGGACGGCGTGGAGCTCTTCGTTCTGGACGACGGATGGTTCGGCGCACGGTGCAACGACTTCGCGGGCCTGGGAGACTGGACCCCCAATCCGGAGCGCCTGCCGGACGGTCTGGCCAGTCTGGCCCGGCGAATCAACGATCTGGGCATGAAGTTCGGCCTGTGGTTCGAACCGGAGATGGTCAACAAGGACTCCGATCTCTACCGGGCTCACCCGGACTGGATTATCCATGTGCCGGGCCGCCGGGACTCCCACGGGCGGAATCAGTATGTACTGGACTTCTCCCGGTCCGAGGTGGTGGACTGCATCTATGAGCAGATGGCAAAGCTCCTCAGCGAGGCCCAGATTTCCTACATCAAGTGGGACATGAACCGCAGCATCACCGAGCCCTGTTCCGAGGCCCTGCCGGCGGACCGGCAGGGAGAGCTGTTCCACCGCTACATCCTGGGGGTCTACAGCCTCTATGAGCGTCTGACCACGCAGTTCCCCCATGTGCTCTTTGAGTCCTGCGCCTCCGGCGGCGGCCGCTTCGACCCCGGTATGCTGTACTACGCCCCTCAGTGCTGGGCCTCCGACGATTCCGACGCGGCGGAGCGGCTGAAAATTCAGTATGGCACATCCTTCTGCTATCCCATCAGCTCCATCGGCGCTCACGTCTCCGCCGTGCCCAATCACCAGGTCAACCGCTCCACGCCTCTTGCCACCCGGGCCAATGTGGCTCACTTCGGCACCTTCGGCTATGAGCTGGACCTGAACAAGCTCACGAATGAGGAGCGGGAGCAGGTCCGGGCCCAGATTGCCTTTATGAAGGAGTATCGGGAGGTAATCCAGTTCGGCGACTTCTACCGGCTCCGCTCTCCCTTCGACGGGAATTTTGCCGCCTGGATGGCGGTGAGCCCCGACAAAAAGACGGCGCTGGTGGGCTGGTACCGCTTCCTCAGCGAGGTAAACGGCCCCTGCCGCCGGGTGAGGCTCCGGGGACTGGACCCGGAACTCAGCTACACGGTGGACGGCGGCGAGGCCCACTATGGAGACGAGCTGATGAACCTGGGTCTGATTACCACAGACAGCGGCGCCGGCGAACGGCAGCCCGATGAGCGGCCCATCTGCGACTTTGATTCCCGTATCTTCGTGTTGAAAGCATAGGCTTTCTCTGACAATATGCTTGGAAAGCGGCGGAAAAATTCTGTTTCTTCCTTTCCCTTACTCTCTTCCGTTCTTCCGTCCGCTTGACTTTTCCCCCTCTCTGCAAAGCGGGGCCGTCCCTACAGACGGCCCTGCTTTGCTTTTTTTCAGCCTTTCAGCCTCCCCACATGGGAGACGGACAGGATGTGATGTTTGCAGTCCCTTCGGGAACCGAACTTATGCCGCAAAAAAAGAACCCCCTGACGGGGGTTCTACCTTTCTTCCGATTTGCATTGCTCCTCTTTTCGCAGTCTTTCTCCACCTGTTTTTCGCGGGGGAGGGCTGTTCCTCTGTCCGGTCGTTTTTTGCCCGGGCCGGGAGAAGACCGGAACAGGGAATGCCTCTTATTCCTCCGGCTTGCGGAATACCCGCTCCGCCGTTCCGGCCAGGTGGTATTCCAGATTGCACTGGGCCTGTTCCCGGTCCTGCCGGCGGTATTTCAGCGGCGTGACGCCGAATTGCTGCTTGAAGGCCTTGGAAAAAACCTGGGGGTCCTGATATCCGCAGCTCATGGCGATGTTTGCCACCGAGGCCTCCGTCAGCGTCAGCTGCTCCTTGGCCCGGGTCAGGCGGAACTGGGCCAGATAATCCCGGGGCGAGATGCCCAGCACCCTCTGAAACAGGGTGAAGAGATAGCTCCGGTTCAAAACCACATAGTTTGCCACGTCTCCCACGGTGATGCCGTTGGCGTAGTTGTTGCGGATATATTCCAACGCCTGGTGAACATAGAGATTTTCCCGCTCCGTTTTGCTCAGCTGCTTTTCCACGTCTCTGGAGACGCTTCTGGCGAGACTGCCGAAAAACTGGCACAGAAGGGACTGGAGCATAAAATCCGCCTCGTTGTCCGGCTTGTTATAGGTCAGCATGGCTTCCACCAGCTCCAGCAGCTGGCCGTCGTCCTCACAGTGGAACACCAGCCGGGGTCCCCCCAAGCCGATGGAGCGCAGACAGCGCTCACAGTTGGCCCCGTCTATGCCGACCCACAGATACACCCAGGGGTCCTCCTGGCTGGCCTGGTAAAAGGTCTGCTTGTTGGGTTCAATCAGAAAGCCGTCTCCCTTGCCCAGGGAATACTCTCTGCCCTCCACCTGATAGGTGCCCCGTCCGTCCAGAATATAATGCAGGAGGTAATTGGGGCGAACTGCCGGTCCATAGCTGTGCAGGGGCTCGCACCGGGCGTGGCCGCAGTAGCAGAGATAAAAGTCGCTGAATTTCTGATATTGCTTTTGCAGGTGCAATACATAGCTCTCTTCCATCTTGTCCTCCCTTTTTAAACGGGCCCCGGCTCCGCCGGCAGAGCGGCGCAAGGGGATGCGGACCTTCTCACGGCGGCTGTGGAATATGGAGACTGTGATTTCACAAACCCGGGGCGTCTGTTCCGTTATACGGCGGCATTCCCGGCTCCCGGCGCCGCCGGGGGACCAAAGGTGCTGAAATCAGGCCTTCCACATCACTTCGCGGCTATTATATCACATTTTGGTGGAATTTCTAGTAAAAATCTCTGCTCAGGCATCCATTTTTTCCCGTTCTCCTTTGTCTATTTTGCCGGAATTCTCCCCGACTGAGCGTAAAAAAGACCCGAAGGCGGGAGAATTTCCCGGTCCTTCGGGCATTTTTACTTCATTCTGCTTCCATCAGGTCCCACACCAGCACGCTGCCGGCTCCCTCCAGCTGAATCTGCGTGGAAGCTCCCTCGTAGAGCTCCGCCGCCGTCACGCCCTCCAGCCGCTCCTGAGGCAGGCAGAACAAGGTGGTTCCGGAGGTGGAAAGGAAATAGTGGACCTGAGACAGGCCCCGCTGCTGATCTGCGGCGGAGACCCAGAAGAATTCCCCGCCGTCGATCTCCGCCCGGCCCTGGTCCAGAAACATATACGGCGTTTCACCCATATGCCGGTCCGCCAGACCGCTGTGCTCCAGAATATAGCTGCAATAGGCCGGTCCCGCCTGGGCGTAGAGGGCCAGGGCTTCCTCCGCGTCAAAGCCGTCCGACGACCGGGCATCGTAAAAGGCCAGCTCCTCATGACACAGGAACAGCTGGTATTCCACCGGGGCCGAGGCGGCAGGACCCGACCGCTCCGGCACCTGATACCAGGCCTGTTCCTCCAGTTCCTCCACCAGCTCCCCAAGGGCGGCGATGTCCTCCTCCGCCCCGGTCAGAGGCAGGCCCAGCAGGTAGGAGCCCGGCGCGTCCCCGGGCTTTCCGCTGTAGGCCCTGAGACTCAGGGGCAGCTCCCGTTCCCCGACGAATTCCTCCAGGGCCTTCCTGACCAGAACATGGGGATAGTTGGTCTCGTAGCCGGGGCGGCCCTCCTCCCGCTCCCCGTATGGAGCGGCGTGAAAAAGCCGCTCGGGGTCCGCCGCCGGGGCAAACAACTCCCCGTCCCGAATGAAGGATTCCCCAAAATCCTCCTCCAGCCATTCCAGGGCGTGTTCCTCCCAGGCGGATTCCGGGGCAAGCAGGCTGCCCAGCGACGCTCTGATTCCCCCGGTCAGGTCCCAGAAGGCAATCAGCCCCATCAGACCCAAAAAGACGACGCCGAACACCGTGGCAAAGCGCCGCCGCCAGGGGAAGCTCTGCCACTGCCGCCGCCACAGGCTGGTCCTGCGGCGGATTGCCTGCTTTTCCCGGCGGCTGACATTCAGCAGGCGGTTCAGCCGGTAGTACTCCGGCCTTACCCCCTTCTCAAGCTCATAGGCGGCAAAGACGGCCTGCCGGACCGCCTGGGGCAGGTCCGGATTCTGCTCCAGAAAATCCTCCAGGGCAAAGACGAAATCCAGGTTGGACCGGACATTCCAGAATACGGAGCTCTCCAGAAAGCGCCGCCACTCCGGAAGGGGGGCGTTGGAGGACATCAGCAGCTCCAGGGCGTGGGCGGCGGCCATGACGGCGGCCCAGCTCTCCTCCTCATCCGCCGCCCGACGGCGCTGCTCCTGCTCCCGGGCGGCGACACGGGCCCGGTTTTTCTCCCGGAGCTCCTGGATTCTCCGGCGGCGAATCTCCTGCTCCTCCGCCTCTCCCTCGGCAAAAAGCCGCTCATAGTCCCACTGGGGATGCTCCGTCTCTTCTGGATTCTTTTGTGCATCCGCTTGTTTTTGCGCACTTTCTTGTTTCTGCGCACTTTCTTGTTTCTGCGCACTTTCTTGTTTCTGCGCATCCGCTTTTTCTTGCGCATCCCTTTTTTCCGGTCTCTCCGATTTTTTCGGTTCCTCCTGGTTTTCCAGTCTCTCTGACTGCTCCGGATTTTTCGGTTCTACCGGTTTCTCCGATTCTTCCGGCTCCTCCGCGCCGGGGTCAGGGGCGCTCTGTTCCCTCGGGGGCCATAGGATTTCCCGGATCTCCGGTCGTACCTCTTTTCCGCCGGGCTCAGCCGGACGGCGGTCCCCCTCGGATTCTTCCTGACCCCGCTGCTTTTGACGAACCATGCGGCACGCCTGCTGATAGGCCTCATGGAGCCGCTGGAAGCCCGCCGGGTCATCCTCCGGGCGGGTGGTTTTCAGGCGCTGGGCGTAAGCCTGACGGATAGACCGCAAATCTGCCGGGCCGGGCAGTCCCAGTTCACTCCAGGGCCAGCTCATTCCTCATCCTCCCCGCCGTCCTCCGTGTCCTCCTCATACGCCTCTTCAAAGTCCTCCGGCAGCTGGAGGGCGGCGTCTCCCAGATAAGCCTCTGCCTGGTCGAAAAAGTGCTCCGCCCGCCGGGTGGCCTTGGCGATTTTCAAGGGCTCCTGGCTGTTCAGCTGCTGCTGATACCAGTCCAGCAGCTCCCCCACCTGCTCCCGCAGCTCTCCCACGGTGACGGCATACAGCCGCTTGCCCCGGGCAATCAGGCGGCAGGGAATCTCCTGTTCTCTGGGGTGGAGCTTCAGAGCGGCCAGCTCCTTCAGTCTCCGGGCGGTCTCGGCCTCGGTCATGCCCTGGCCCTGAAGCACAAGCCGTTCCAGCCCGCCGGCGTCGTTCATGGCTTCCACCTCCAGAAGACCGTTGATGTCATAGGTGAAGCGGACGCGGACCCCCTGTGTCCCCCGGGGGGCGGGGGGCACCCGCAGCGTCAGCTGTCCCAGCAGGGTATTGTCGCTGCAATAGCGGTTTTCCCCCTGATAGACCTGAACCTCCACCCGTTCCTGTCCGTCCCGGACGGTGGTATAGACCCCCACCTTGCTGGTGGGCAGGACGCTGTTCCGCTCGATGATAGGAGACATCAGATGCTGCTGGGGGTCGCTCTCGTTATATCGGGCCACTCCCAGGGTGAAGGGACACACATCGGTCAGCACCAGTTCCTGAAGCGCCCGGACCTTCATGGCGGCGCAGATACCCGTCCCCAGGGCCACGGCGGTATCAGGACGGCTGTCCTCCGCCGGTTCCCTGTGGAGAAACCGGGCAATATAGCGCCGCACCGCCGGCATACGGCTGGAACCCCCTACCATCACCAGGTCGTCCAGCTCCCGGGGCGTGATGCCCGCATCCAGAAACACCCGCTGAATGGGGGCGGTCATCCGCCGGAAGAGGAGTCCGCTTTTGCGAATCAGCCACTCGTTGCTGAGGGTCAGGGAGGCGGAAATCTCGCCGTCGTCCACCGCCATGATGACCAGCTCCTGACGGGTCAGGGCCATTTTGCAGGTCTCCGCCTGCCGCAGAATCATTTCCTGCTGCCGGCGGCTCAGGGTCTCATAGTCCAGGCCGCAGTCCTGGCAGAAGCCCCGGGCTATGGCCAGATCGAAGTCCTGACCTCCCAGCTGGTTGTCCCCGCTGACCGCCGTGACGCTGACCACATTTTCAAAGCGCTCCACCAGGGACACGTCCAAGGTGCCGCCGCCGAAGTCGAAGACCAGGCAGAGGGCGTCCTCCTCACCGATGTGGCCCGCCACAGCGGCGGCGGAAGGCTCGTTGACCAGCCGCTCCGCCTTCAGCCCCGCCAGAGCCGCCGCCCGCTTCGTGGCGGAGCGCTGGGCCTCGGCAAAGTAAGCGGGGACGCTGACCACCGCCTCCTCCACCGGCTCCCCCAGCCAGGCTTCCGCGTCCTCCTTCAGACGGCGCAGCACCAGAGCGGACAGCTCTTCCGGTGAAAAGCTCCGGTCTCCCAGCGTATAGCGCTTATCCGTGCCCATGTGCCGTTTGAAGCGGGCGGCGGTCCGGTCCGGGTGGGAGATCAGGCGGTCCTTTGCCGCCTGGCCCACCAGAACGGTTCCGTCCTCATCCACGCTGACCACGCTGGGCGTCAGGTAATCCCCTCCGGCGTTGGGAATCAGCTCGCTTTTGCCGTTCCGCCAGACGGCGGCCAGGCTGTTGGTGGTGCCCAGATCAATTCCAATCGTCGCCATAGCTCACCCCTCGCTTTTCAAAATGGCCGCCGCATCTTATCCCCGGCTGTACACAATCGTGGTGGAATTGTCTATGAATTCCCACATGGGACCCCAGCCGGACCAGTAGACAGTCTGGCCCTCCACCAGCTCACAGGCCTTGTAGCGCTCCTTCTCCCGGTCAACGGCAGTCATCACAAGCACCCGTTCCACGGTGCTGTTTTTGATATAAACCACGTCGCCTGCCGCCAGATTCCGGAAGTCCCGGTGCTGGGTGAGGGGGGTCTCCTCACCGAATACATAGTCGCTGACCGCCATGCCGAAGGCAAGGACGCCTCTTCCCCCGCCCATGGAGGGGGACATATAGTTAAACTTCAGATTGGAGTTCCAGACCGTCCCGTCGGGACAGCCCTCTTTCACCTTTTCCAGCAGCGCCTGCACGTTTTCCTCCGTCCGGGGCGCTCCGTTGGGGAGACAGCCCTCCTGACAGCGGGGGGTTTGGGCGTTGATCCGGTCCATCATCTGCTGCACCGTCTCCCCCTCCCGCAGCCCGAATTCTGGCATTTTTTTCTGCTCTTCCGCCGAGGCGGAAGAGGCATCCTCCTGAGAAGGTTCCGTACCTTCGTTTTCTGCCTCTTCCTGAGTCTCTTTCCGGAGCGCGTCCAGATAGTCCGCCGTCCGGGCCCAGATCACGGCGGCCTGGGCCCGGTTCAGGGTGTTTTCCCCACCGAAGGACCCGCCGCTCTGTCCCTTCAGAATCCCCAGGTCCCAGCAGGCGGAGACGGCGGCGCGATAGGCTCTGGGGATATCTGCCCAGTCGGAAACCTGGTCCGTGTCAAAGGAACCCGCGCTGGGAACCGCGTCCTTTTCCCGGAGAACATTGTACACAATCTGAGCCATATCATACCGGCTGAGGGGCCGGTCCGCAAAATCGCCCCACTGCTGTCCGGCGGCCTCCCAGGCGGCCAGCACCTCCGTGCCCTCCAGAACCGGCAGGCAGGCGTTCAGGGCCCGGACCCGGCGCTCCGCCGCGGTCTCCGGCTGCTCCGGGTAATCAAAGGCCCGTTTTTCCACCTCCACCGGCGCCCAATAGGCGTCGCTCAGGAAGGAGCGGGCCAAAAAGGCGCAGAAATGGGCGGCAGTCACATCCGCCTGGGGCCGATAGGTTCCGTTGGCATACCCGGTAATCACCCCGGCGTCCGCCGCCCGGGCAATCTCCTCCGCGGCCCAGTGGTCCGCCGGCACATCGGAAAATCCGCCGCTCTCCGCCGCCAGGGCCGAAAGGGGCAGGCAGCACAGAGCCAGCAGAATCAGCAGCATTCTCTTCATGGTCTGGGTCCTCCTTTGTCAGAATCATAAACCTGCCCGCACATCACGCCGCGGCGGGCCCGCAAGGCCGAAAAACAGCATCGCAGCCGCTTTTCAGCTGAGCTTACTATATCACTCTTTGAAACCCTCCGCAAGAGCGGAACCAGCGGTTTCTTGTGCGTTTTGCCGGACGTAATCGAATGACATTTGTGGAAAACATAAAATTGCATAAATACCCTTGACAAAACCGAACTTCTATTGTATATTGTAACTACAGAAAGGGGTGAGTCCAATGGGCTAGCAAGCTCAGAGGTTCCCACAACTCTGCGCACCGTTCGCATATCCAAGAGCATTTTGTGATATCAGGACATTCCCAAAGACGAAACTCCGCTCATATCCTGAGCCGGGTGGGGCAGGCGCCCTCCCAAAACTGTTTTATGGATTGGCAGAATTCCAGGATCACAGTTACCCCCTTCTATCCCCCGCGAACGGAATCCTGAAGAGAGGCAAAAGGTATCAGCCAATGGATAGTCCGATCAATGTTTGAAGCCCCCCATTCGCCGCTGGAGCGGGTGGGGGGTTGTGTTTTGCTTTTCTCCATTTTTGCTTTTTTCCTTTCTGCCTTTTTACCCTTAGACAGTGCGCATATTGAAAACGCCGTGCCTCACGAAGCGCCCGGTTCTCCGGAGACGGACCATAAATCATGAAGTTTCCACCATTTTTCCGCTGGAAGGGGAAAACCGATTGTCAACCGGCGATTTCATCATATTGAACAGAGCCGCGAGACGGACGGCCCGCCTGGGCATACTCCGCCTGCGGATTTTTTTTGCACGGACTCTCCGGTCTATCTGCCGGAAGTCCGGCACAATTGAGAAAACGGGAGGGCCGCCGAGGGCGGCGGCCCCTGCATCATGATTCTGTTATAAAATGAATGAGCGGACACGTCTACGTAAAATTCCCTCCCTTTTCAGATTGGTGTTGCCGAAAGCCGCTTCGTCAAACCGCACGTCAAAATATCCAAAGTGAGCAATCCCTGTTGGTGGATGACGGTCCGATAAACTGGAATTTATGAATCCTTCTCTTCATATGGCTTATTCCACGAACCTATCTCAATCAAATTGCCTTCCGGATCAGCAATGTAACAGGTTCGCTGTCCCCATGGTTCCGTTGTGGGTACTAATACCGGTGTGGCGCCGTTTTCTACTGTATGTTTAAATGACGTATCAACCTCTGTAGAAACTGTCTAAGTCATATTCCAGCAACACTTATTTTAAAAGGGACAAAATTCCCCGCGTCTTGAATCTCTTATTGATTTATGATAGAATTTATGCAGGTCCCAAATCAGCCGGTCCTGAATTCATATGTCAGGCCGCCGCAGGGCGGCACTTATGAAACGGAGGCTGAGGTATATGAAAGACTTTGAGGACCTGATCAAAACCTGCTACGGTGAAAATGCCTGCATTCTTGTGGAAGGGGGCGTTCTCTTTTTCAGCCCTGAATCCCTGAAAGAGGTTGCCGGGGCGGAGCATCTGAGCTATGACGAATATCTGGACATACAGATCCGCTCCCTTGGGACCTACCGCTCCAGCTTTGAATCCTGCTATCTCAATACCCCCATTCAGTTCAGAGGGCAGATTGAAAAGATAACGAAAAAACATGTCTGCTTCAAGAGCATCTATGTCAGCGGCATGTACCCCGACGGACTGACCTTCAAGGGGAAAGAGGACCACGTTTGGATGGACCTGTCCGGCTTTGAGTCCTTCCGGACCGGCGACTGCGCTGAATTTTACGCGGAAGTCTACCGGTATCTGAAAACCGGCAGCGGAAAGCAGATTGACTACGCCCTGAGAAATCCGGAGGACATTCGGAAAATAGACGCCTATGCTCTGCCCAGCGACGACGATCTGATTCGCCAGGAGGTGGACCAGATGATCTGCGAGACATGCCTGTTCAGGGACCATTGTAATGGCGTGTTCTGTCTCCGGAACCCGGAGGAACGGGCGGCCCTCCAAAAACAGCTTTTCGACGCCATCAAAGGGAATCACAGCTGAGGGTTCCTCCAAAAAAAGCCATAGAAAATACCCGCCTCTTGAAACGAGGCGGGTATTTTTTCAGCAATTTCCGTATTTACTTCCGTTCGCCCCGGTCCACGGCCACGACCACGTGCCGGTTGGGGTCCACGCCGGTGGAGTAGGTGGTGACGCCCTCATAGTCCTGAAGGGCGGTGTGAATCACATGGCGCTCATAGGCGTTCATGGGCTCCAGGGAGATGCTGCGGCGATAGCGCAGAACCTTCCCCGCCACCTTCCGCGCCAGGTGCTGAAGACTCTGCTCCCGCTTGGCCCGGTAGCCCTCGGCGTCCAGCTGTACGCGAACCCGGTTCCCCGTGCGGTTCACAGCGTAGCTGGTGAGCTGCTGAATGGCGTCCAGCGTCTCGCCCCGGCGTCCGATCAGAGACCCCAGTCCCTGACCCTCCAGAATCACCTTGTAGCGGCCCTTCTCAGGGAGGTAGACCTTGATCTCAGCCTGGCTCTCCATCTGGTTCAGAAGACCGCTGAGGAAGGTCTTGATGGCCTGAGCCTTCTCATCGTCCACTTCCTCACCCAGGTTCTGGACGGGAAGAGGCTCTTCCGGCTCTTGACGCTGGGGTTTCTGCGTCTGGGGCTGCGTGCGCTCCTGACGCTGGGGCTTTTTTTCGACCTTTTCGACCCTTTCGACCCTTTCGGCCTTCTCGGATCTTTCCGCTTTTTCCGGTCTCTCCGTGCGTTCCGTCTTTTTCATGGGCCGCTCCGTTCTCTCTCTGCGCTCCGCTTTCCGGACCGTTTCAGGACGCTCCGCCGGAACAGGGAGTTCCTCCTTCACGACAGGCTCCTCCTCGGGACCGTAGAAAACCCGGATTTTGGCCGGGCAGGCGCCCAGACCCAGAAAACCGGATTTTGCCCGCTCCAGAACCTCCACGGATACGTCGTCCCGGTCCAGGCCCAGCTGGCTCAGGGCCTTGGAAATGGCCTCGTCCTCATTTTTTCCGGTGACATCAATATACTCTCGCATAACAGCTCTTCACCTCTTACTTCACATCGTCATACCGGTCCGGACGGTATGCCCGTCCCCGGGCATAGGGACGGTCGCCTACCCGGCCGGCTTCCGTCGTGGCTGTGCCGGCTTTGGCCGCCTTGGCGGCCTTGGCCTCTCTGGCGGCCTTCTGCTTTTCCTTCAGGGTCTGTTTCTGGGCCGATTGCTGGCGCTGCTGCTCCTGAAGCACCTTGGCCTCTTCCATTTTCCTCTTCCGCTCGGCCTGCCGGGCCTCATAGCGGGCGTTTTCCTCTTCCTCCAGCTTCTTGTTGAAAAACTTGCCCATAAAGAACTCCTGAACGGCGGAGAAGGCACTCTGAGCAATCCAGTAAATACCCAGGGCGGCGGGCATCATGAAGGCGATATAGACGGAGAAGAGAGGCATGAACATCAGCATGCGGTTGGTGGCCGCCGCCGCGTCGTTCTGAGGCTGCTGCTTGGCGGTGATTTTGGTGAACAGAATCTGAGAGCCGCCGGCCAGAATGGGAATCAGAATCATGCCGATGCACACCCAGGAGAAGGAAAAGCCCTTCACGAACTCCCAGGGATTGGCGGCCATGTCCAGACCGATGAAATCATAGTTGACGTTGATCCAGCCCTCCACGGCATTGCCCGTCTCGGGCATTTGGGAGCCGATGATCTTGACCAGGTTGATCTGACCATAGGGCATCAGCTGGGTGATGCCGTCCTTGACCACGGCGGCCCCGTCCTTCATCTGGACAATGGCGCTCATGTCCGCGCCGGTGGCCGTAACCGCGTCCACCATTTTCTGCACCACGTCCTGACTCAGCATCATGAAGTGGGTGATGGGCTGGCGGATGATGGAATACAGAGCCAGCAGAACCGGGAAGGGCAGGAAGCTCCAGAGGCAGCCGGACATGGGGTTGACGCCCTCCTCGGCATAGAGCTTCTGCATTTCCTCGTTCATTTTCATCTGGTTGTTGGCGTATTTTTTCTGAATTTCCTGGATTTTTCCGTTCATACGGGTCATGCGCATCATGCTCTTCTTGGACTTCATCTGGAAGGGGAGCATGATGAGCTTGACCACCAGCGTAAACAGGATAATCGCCATGCCATAGGACCCGGTCAGGTTGTAGAACAGCCGGACCAGCCAGGCAAAGGGGATACAGATGATGTATCCAATGGTTGAAAACATAGCTTCGTCCTCTCGTTTTTTTACTGAGGGAGAGCGTCTCTCCCGGCATCTTTGATGAGAGCGGGGAATTGTTTCTTGCCGCCGCATCACATCGGGCATACAGCCGCCGTCAGTCAGGATATCCGATACTTCCGATACCCCTTCCGTTACGGCACCGGGTCATAGCCCCCCTTGTGAAAGGGGTGGCATCTTAAAATCCGGCGCAGCGCCAGCCAGCCGCCTTTCAGGGCTCCGTACTTCTCAATGGCCTCCAGGGCGTACTGGGAACAGGTGGGGGTATAGCGGCAGCAGGGAGGAAAGCAGGGGGAAACGGCCTTCCGGTAAAACCGGATGATCAAAAGCAGCACGGATTTCAAGGCTTATCCTCCACAGCTCCGGACATTTTTTCCGGAGCATGGGGCCTGTCCCGCTTCACAGAAATTTTTCCCTTATTTTGCTCATTTTGCTTTTTTTGCTTTTTTTGCTCACCTGTCTGCTCTTTTTTCGTTCCCAGCTTTTCCTGTCTTTCCTGCCGCTCGTTCTTCGCCTGGGTATTTTGCGGACCCTGCCGGTCCTGCAAAAGCTCCAGCTTCCGGCACAGGCGGAGGAAGGTGTCGTTCAGCTCCTTCCAGGGCGCCGTCAGCGTCCGGCCCCGGGCCACCAGGACCATGTCCCAGCCCTGACGAAGGCAGGGACTGTTCAGACGAAAGACCTCCCGCAGACGGCGGCGGGCCCGGTTCCGCTTCACGGCGTTGCCGATCTTGACAGACACCGTAATGCCCAGGCGGTTCCGTCCCAGGCGGTTCCGGCGGCAGTAAATCACCATGCAGCCGCCCACCGCCGAAGCCCCCTTTTGATACAGCCGGCGGAATTCATAGTTTTCTTTTAACGTCACCGACGGCTTCATACGCTCTTTCCTCCAAACCGGTACAGGCGTTTTTCTTCTCCGGAAAGCGCCGGATTCCGGAACCGTCCCCCGCAGAACGGCGGGGCCTTCAAACAGATTCAAGGGACGGAGGAATTTGACATAGAAATTCCAGCCGCCCCTGTCAGGACCTGTTTTCAAGTGTCTCCTCAATAGGAGAGACGCGCGCGGCCTTTGGCGCGGCGGCGGGCCAGGACCTTACGGCCGTTGGCGGTCGCCATTCTCTTGCGGAAGCCGTGGACCTTTTGACCATGCAGCTTCTTGGGCTGATAGGTACGCTTTGTAGCCATCTCTGAGACACCTCCTGTCAAATGTTCCGCCGCCTGCTCCTCTGGAGTCCCGGCGGCGCCTTCCCAACACCGCCCTGAAACGGGCGGCGCGGCTGACGATTCAACACGCCTTTCGACGTATGGATTAGTATAGCATATTCAAACAAAAGGTGTCAATAAGAACTTGAAAGAATGAAAAAAATCCGGCGGATTTGGAGATTTTCCGGCCCGTTTCCGGCTGTTTATGGGACCAGCTCAAAATGTAGTATTCAGACCGGCGGACTTTTTCTATATGTGGTGGTTTTTTTCCATTTGGAGTCCGTCAAAAAAGCGGCGCTTATTATTAGAATATGTATAATTTCCTATTGCCTGCTGTTGTTTTTTTTGCTATAATATGTGAGGTACTTTTGTTATTTTCAACGAGAGAGGTGGTTCCTTTTGAATTCAGTTACCGACATTTGGGAAAACGTTTTGCGGCAGCTGCGGGGCACGCTTTCTGAAACCACCATCGCAACATGGTTTGACGAGCTGACCATTGTGGACATTCGGGGCAGCACCTGTTTTCTGCACTGCGCCAACGACTTCAAAAAAGGCTACATCGAGTCTCTATTCCTGGGCAACATCAAAAACTCCCTGCGGGACATCTTCTCCATGGACTTCGAGGTGAAACTGCTGGATGACGCCGCTCTCCGGGAATTTCAGGGGAACGCGCCGGCCAAAAAGGCGGACCGCTTCACCTCCGCGGAATTCACCTTTGAGACCTTCGTGGTGGGCCCCTCCAACAAGCTGGCCCACGCCGCGTCCATGGCAGTGGCGGAGCACCCGGCCCAGAACTACAATCCTCTGCTGATTTACGGGGATTCCGGCCTGGGCAAAACCCATCTGCTCAACGCCATCGCCAACGTCATCCGGAGAAACGACCCCGACGCGAAAATCGTCTACGTCAAGGGCGACGACTTCATCAATGAATTCATCGGCCTGATCCGGGCCGGACGGGGCAGCGAGTTCCGGGCCAAGTACCGGGAGGCGGACCTGCTTCTCGTGGACGATGTGCAGTTTGTGGCCGGAAAGGACCAGGTCCAGGACGAGTTCTTCCACACCTTCAACACCCTCTATGAGTCTGGCCGGCAGATTGTTCTGACCTCGGACCGTCCTCCCTCTGAAATGACCCTGCTGGACGACCGGCTGCGGACCCGCTTCGAGTGGGGACTGCTGGCAGACGTGAAGCCCCCGGACTTTGAGACCCGCCTGGCCATTGTGAAGAACAAGGCGGCTCTGCTGGGCATGGATCTGCCGGACAAAATCGCCGTCATGATTGCCCAGAAGGTCACCGCCAACGTCCGGCAGCTGGAGGGCACCGTCAACAAGGTTCTGGCCTACAAGGACCTGCTGGGCAGCGAAACCGACGAGGAGACCGTCACCCGGGCCATGAAGGACATTCTGAAAACCAGCAACGAATACATCCCCACGCCGGAGGCCATTCTCGCCTCGGTCTGCCGGTACTACAACCTGGAGGAGTCCGTCATCAGGGGGCAGCAGCGCATCCGGGACGCGGTGACCGCCCGGCAGATTGCCATGTATCTGATTCGGAGCATGACGAACCTCTCTCAGGACAACATCGGACGGCTCTTCAACAACCGGGACCACACCACGGTGATGTACTCCATCAACCAGGTGGAGAAAAAAATGAAAAAGGACCCCGCCTTTGCCGAAACCGTGAAGGAGCTGAAAACAAACATCACTTCCCGGCACTGATAGGGACATCCCATTTTCCACGGTGATTCCGCGGCCTTTTCGCCGCTTTTTTCGCCGTCTTTTTTCCACCTTCTTCTGTGGAAAAGGAAAACCTTCCTGTGGAAAAAACACCCTTCGACAAAAGGCGTGGATAACGGTTCTTTTTCCCACATCAGGGCTGTGGAAACCCAAAGTCTTGCCGTTCAAGCGGTTTCGCTTTTTTTCCACAATTTTTCGCCCTACTGCTACTATTACTAAAAAAGATTCTTTCTTTCTTTTTCAGCAGCAGGCTTCCCGCTCCCATCTCAACAAGGCCTGACTGCAAACGGCGGCCCTGCCGCCGGAAAATCGGCCCGCCGCCGGCCTTTTCTGCGGCATCCGCGCCAGCGTGTTCCACCTTCCCGGTTGAAAACCGGATCTGAACCCGCCGGCCGCGGCATGGAGGCTCTACATTATGTCTGTCATTCAATTCAGCTGTGAAAAAACGCTTCTTAAAAACGCCATCAGCGTCGCCAGCCCGGCAGTGGCGGCCAAAAGCTCCATCCCCGCCCTGGCGGGACTCCTGATTCAGGCTAATTCCCAGGAATTAACAATTTCCGGTTTTGACATGCAGACCGGCATCCGCACCCATGTCTCCGCCTCCGTGGCCCAGGAGGGCGAGGTGGTTCTGGACACCCGTCTGTTCAGCGACATCGTCCGGAGCCTGCCGGACGATATGGTGACCTTCACCGCAGACGACCGGCTGATGGTGCACCTCAGCTGCGGCGAGTCGGATTTTGACATTCTGGGCATCTCCGCCGCGGATTATCCGGATCTTCCGGAGGTAGAGGACGTTTATTCCGTTTCCATTCAGCAGAAGGTACTCCGCTCCATGATTGAGGAAACAGCCTTTGCCGTGTCAACCAACGAAAGCCGCCCCATCCACACCGGAGCCCTCTTCGAGGTGGGCAGCGACGGACTGACCATGGCGGCGGTGGACGGCTTCCGCCTGGCGGTGCGCCGGGAGCCCCTGGAAAAGGTGGAGGGGGGCGCGTTCTCCTTCGTGGCCCCCGGCAGCGCCCTGAACGAGGTGAAAAAAATCTGCTCCGACGCGGAGGAAGGGGCGGAAATTACCCTGGGCAAGCGCCATATTCTCTTTACTGTGGGGGACACCGAGCTGATCTGCCGCCGTCTGGAGGGGGATTTCCTGGATTACCGGAACGCGATACCCAGAAAGAACCCCATTTCCGTGGTGGTGGAAGCAAAATCCCTGACGGAGAGCATCGACCGGGTCAGCGTCATGATTTCCGACAAGCTGAAAAGCCCGGTGCGCTGCCGCTTCGATCACGACAAGGTCTATCTCTCCGCCAAAACCGGAAACGGAGAGGCAAAGGACGTCTGCCGGGTGACCGGGGACGGCGGCGGTCTGGAAATCGGCTTTAATAACCGCTATCTGATGGAGGCCCTGCGCTACGCTCCCGCCGAAACCGTGCGGATTGAGCTGAACACCGGCATCTCTCCCGCCGTCATCGTGCCTGTGGAGGGAGAGGAGAAATTCCTCTATATGGTGCTGCCGGTGCGGCTGAAAAACGAGGCCTGAGCCATGAGAGAGATTGTCATTACTACGGAGTTTGTGAAGCTCCAGGATTTATTGAAGCTGGCGGGCCTGGTGGAAACCGGCGGAGAGGCCAAGGAGCGCATACAGGCCGGTGAGGCTAGAGTAAACGGTGAGCCCTGCGTCCAGAGAGGGAAGAAAATCCGGCCCGGCGATGTGGTGGAGTTCGCCGGCCAGAGAATCGGCGCGGCCTATGCGCCTTGAACGGCTGGAGCTGGAGGGCTTCCGGAATTACGCCGTCTGTCAGCGGGCGGACTTCGACCCCCGGTGCAATGTCATCTGCGGGGAGAACGCCCAGGGCAAGACCAATCTGCTGGAGGCCGTGGTCTATCTCTCCTGCGGCCGGTCTCCCAGGGCCCGGACGGACCGGGAGCTGATTGGCTTTCACAGCGGGGGGGTCCGGCTGGAGGCAGGCGTCTTTTCCAGGGACCGGGACTTTCAGATTCGGGCGGAGCTCCGGCAGGGGCAGAGGCGGCGGCTCTGGGTGAATCAGGTGCCGGCGAAGACCGGCGCCGCTCTCAGCGCTGTTTACAGCACTGTTTTGTTCCGGCCCGAAGACCTGTTTTTGATACGGGAGGGCGCCGCCGCCCGGCGGCGGTTCCTGGATAACGCCCTGTGCCAGCTCCGTCCCCGATACGCCGCAGCCCTCTCCGGCTATACCAGGGCCCAGGAACAGAAAACCCGCATTCTGAGGGACTTTGAGGAACGGCCTGATCTGCTGGAAGCTCTGCCGGAGTTCAACGAGCAGATGATACGCTTTGGGGCGGTGCTGATTCATTACCGGTATCAGTTCGCCCGGCGTCTGGAGGAGTACGCCGCCCTGCACCACCGGGAGTGCTCCGGCGGGCGGGAGGAGCTGACGGTGTCCTACCGGACGGTTTCCTCCGTGGAGGACCCCGGCGGGAATGTGTCCGCCCTGACGGAAGCACTGCGGCGGCATATGGAGGAGCACCAGACGGCGGAGAGGTCTTCCCGGCTGTGCCTGTCCGGGCCTCACAAGGATGATCTGCTGGTTTCCATCAACGGGCGGGAGGCGAAGCAGTACGCCTCTCAGGGGCAGACCCGGACGGCGGCCCTGGCTCTGAAGCTGGCGGAGCGTGAGATATATAAAAATGTATTGGGGGAGTATCCCATTTTGCTGCTGGACGACGTGCTCAGCGAGCTGGACCCCCGGCGGCAGGAGTTTGTCCTGAACCGCATCGACGGGGGACAGGTGTTCATCACCTGCTGCGAGGAGGACCGTCTGCCCAGTCTTTTGGGCGGGAAAGTGTTTCACGTGGAACAGGGGAGGATTTTGTGATGGACAGGAAGAAAATGGGGAAGACCATTTTAGCCGTCCTGCTGCTGGTCCTGTTGGGGGTGGAGGTCTGTATGGAACTCCGCTATTCCTGCAGCGAGATACTCGTCACCTCCAGGGACACGGAGAAGATTCTCCGCCAAATACCGGAGGCTGTCATCACGGAGGAGGACAGGTCCATGATGGCGGAGCTGCTGGCGCTTCCCTCTGTTCAGGGGCTGCTGGAAGGCGGAGAGTCCGGGGATCTGACCGCCTCGGAGAATCCGGATATCCGGGCTGCGGCGGGAAAGTATCTGGACGCGGAGAGCGCGGAAGCTTTGAACGTCAGCGCCGTATTTCTTGAGGATGGGTCCCTGATCTATGCGGGCTGGCAGAAAGATTCGAGCATCTATTGTCTACAGGCGGGCCCGGAAGAGGGGTCATATTATAAGCTCTACGCCCCCAGACAGGGAAAATCCTATGAGAACTGGGACAACGAACGGGCCCAGAAGAGCGAGGTTCGCCGCCGCTGGTTTGCCTGGCTTTTGAATCCTTAGGGCCTGTTTAAAATCCGGCGGAGTGCCGGATTGGGGCAGATTTTTTACCCAATGGGCATGTGATATCCGTAAGGAGGCAGAGCCGCCAACGGCTATCCAATTGTCGGGCAAGGCAGTTTGACGCAGGAATCCTGACGGATTTCAAGTCAAACCAACGCAGCATCGGCGGAAAAAGAT